>Ga0126379_10000780_pt1 | contig 18262 bp, 21 predicted proteins | sample PanSoiMetPlot_24_FD_92640 | JGI IMG/M metagenome (GOLD analysis project Ga0126379, IMG submission 92640) | Tropical forest soil microbial communities from Panama - MetaG Plot_24 | ecosystem: Environmental > Terrestrial > Soil > Tropical forest > Bulk soil | place: Panama | collected 2016-02-17
ACGCGCATTAAGTCATCCGGTGACGTTGCTACCACAACACCACGGCCGGTGATAGCGGTTTCGGTCACCTGGCCGCGGCCCTTCTGGTCAACAACTTGAACCCGGCGGATGACGGTCATATTGTCCCAAAAACTGGGATCAAATGCGTCATTTACGTCCAGTGTCGGCATTAGAAAAACACCTTCTCAATCATCACCGCCGCGACGCCTACACCGATAAAAACAAACACCCACCAGGGTCTCATCTCCGACCTCGATAGCGGACAACGTAAGTAATCGAATTCAGCATCTGGGCGGTGTCGACTAAGGGCGTTGTATCCGCCGAAACGCGTGCCTGGCGCGAAGGTGTACGGGCGCGGCGGGCATCAACCGTCCGTTGCGAAAGCGGCGGTGGTATACCGGCGGTGATCCTGTTTTTGACCGCCGAGACGGCTTTCATACCCGCCGCATTCAACGCGCGGTCCATTATCGCATCCTTACCCTCAAGCGCCGCCTTACCGGCTTGCCTAAGGTAAGGTATCCATTCGCCCGACGACTCGCGTACACCGGGTCGAAGAAACGGGCGCGCCGGGATGTTCGCGGCGGGCGCGCCCGTCTCGTGTATGTAACCTAGAGTGGCGTTATTCATATCGCCGCGCATACCGCCAGTCCGTCGGTTACTGCCTGTAGAAAACGGGTTTTTTACTTCGTCATCGCTGGGGATACCGACCATCACTGTAGTGTTGGCCAGTTTCTTTATTGCCCCTTCCACTTGCGCGGTGTGGTCCTCAAGTATTTCGACATGGGGACCGACGCGGCGGCGACCGGTAGGTCCGCTTTGCGCCATCTTAGTGGAACCGGCCCGCGTTAGGCTTCAGTTCCGGCGATGTATTGCGGACAACCGGCATAGCGGCGGAAGCGACCAGTATCCTAGGAACCGCCGGTGTCGATAGAACATGCTTGAGTTGCTTGACGACATCCGCGTGTATGTCGTGAAGTATCTTGTTCTGGTCAACCGGTGGCGATGCCGCCGAAGCGACCGGCCTTTTGTCGGCGGGTTTAGCATCGGCTTTCGGGGCCGACTTCTTCGCCTCTTCGGCGTAGTAATCCGCCATATTCTGGTGATACTGAAGATTACGCTCCAGTTTTGTCCGAGTGTTTGAGTTCACTTTCACCTCCATCTTCGACCATTTTGTCGATAGCTTCGCCGAGTTCGCGCAAAGCATTCCGTTCGTCTATCTGGCCGGAACCGGCAAACCAGTACGCTTTGAATGCCTGGATTACACCTAACACCAGTTCGGTTCGGTATCTCATAATTGTATCGGCGCGCTACCGGCGAGGCGCAAATAATAGAGGAACTGGTTGCCCCAAGGGGTTTGTCCCCACCAACCGGCGTCGCGTTCCATCCCGATCTGGTTGTCGTAACTTAAACTGACACCATTGACCGACTTGCTTGCGGGCACCCCGGAACCGACTAGCGGCGCGCCGCCGCCGACACCGCTACCGGGTGGGCCGGCGCGCGAAACCATCATATCCTCAACCGCTAGGTTATGCGCCACAAATAACTCTATTCCTAACCCAAAGAACTGGCCCCAACGGTACTTGTTGATAGCGGGCGTTGAGTTAGGTGGCGCAACCGCGATATTGATCCAGTACTGAACCTCGTCATCGGGGAAGCGGGTGGCATCGGCAAAGGCGGGGTAGTCGCTTCGGAATTTCTCGACGGTCAAGAACTCATCCGCCGGTGAAGTGCCGTAAGTGCCTTTGACATTACCGGATAATGCCAGTACACGACCATCGTTTATAGTGACGGTTACCGATAAGGTGTAGATTAACTGATCATAAAACCCGCCGCATAAAGCGGTAGTTTTCAGTATCTGTTGCGACGGCGGAACCGGCGCTAACGGTTGTTCGGAGATAATCCGGTTCTGCGGAAGATCATCATTTATTGCTAGCGGCGCATCCGGCGCGACAATACAAGTCCAAACCGCGGTTTGGATGCTACCGGAAGACCCTATCTTCCGGGTGAAATCAAATGTAAAGAAGTCGGTTTCATCCGGTCGTATCGCCGGGAACGGACCTCCGGTCGAGACACGCGGCATTTTTCACCTTATTAGGTGCAGTCGGGGAAATAAAAGCGGCCCCGGCAACTAGCCGGTTACGGTAACGGGCATTCCCGTCGGTGTCAAATCCAACGCTTTCGACACGACCGCGCATGTCGTTGGATACCGGGCGCTATCGCTTGCGCGACCAGAACGCGCGGTTGCGCGCGTTCATTGCCCGCAAAGAGTCGCCGGTAGTAGTCGATGCAACCGAACTACTCGGTTGGGAACTGATATTAGGTGACGGGTTTGGCGACGGAATACCCATCCCTAAATTGTTCATAGGCGCGCCGGCTGTACTGGAAGTGCTAGTGAAGGTGGAACTCTGGTCCTTCGCCTTTTTAGCATCTCCCGCTTTCCCTTGGCGTTCCGGGGCGGCGGCCTCCTTTAACGGCCCGCGCGGGGTCGTTTCCGGTTCCGAAACTTCACCAAGAAGGTCTTTGTGACGTTCCGGGGCGGGATAGTCCTTGCCGGTAAGGAACTGGTCGATATCGTTTGAACGGTGCGCCACGCGGGTTGTTCCTAGACCGGGAATGGTGCGGGAGTGGGTGATCGTTTGCGACTGCGCATCGACACCGGTGATCTTTCCCGCATTCTTACTCGCGTAAAAGACTTGCTCGCCCTTTTCTTTGCCGTAATGTTCCTCCATATTGCTTTTGATTTTTTCACCCTTTTCCGTCAGAGGCACAGTATCACCTCCTTTCTAGTTAGAAATGCGAAGCCCTCGGGCACCGGGGCTTCGCTTCACCCCGGTACTTTACGAACGGCTACGCGAACCGGAACCGCCGGAAGGGGCGGTATGCTCGGTATCGGGCGTAACGCGCGGGCCGACCGGCGGTACGCCATCCTGGCCGGTGGCATCCTTGCGGATAAAGCCCGCCGCCGCATACACCGCCGGGGGCGAGGTCAAGGCAATGCCATGCGCGGTCGCGGGGTCGGGATGGGGTTCTTGAAACGCCACCCCTTTGTCCATCGCCGCTTGCTTCCTCTGAGACCATTCCTCGCTCGCCTTCATTTTGGCTTCGAGGTTGGCCTTTTCTTGTTCCTGAAGCCCGGCCAACACCTTACCGGCGGATTCTTCCTGCGCCTTCGCCGCCGCCTGGGCGGTTTTCGCTTGCTTCACCCCTTCGGCGCTTGACTCGACCAACCGCGCCATAAAAGGTGTCTTTGCAATGTCATCCGGAACCTCATTCACTCCCGGTTCCAAGACAACAACGCCACCATCCGGCATTCCGGGGCTTGCCGCCAGATGAACGTTCAGCCTTTGGTCAACATAAACTTCGGCCACTTCCTTATCCTCCTCTGAACGACGACTTCCGGTTCATTGAACCGGCTTAACGAGAATTGCTAGATCCCGTCAAGATAGGAGAAAGTCGACGGATAGATGAACTCGATGTTCCCAAGGCGGCAATAGTAGGTGGTGACATGATAGATGCCTTGGTACTGGATCGGCGTTTTCTGCAGCGGCGTCATCGGGTAACGAACCCGAAGCGGATCCTTACTATACGCCACCGCGCGGTCAACCGTTCCCAACACCTGCGGCGTACCGCCGACACCCATGCCGATAGACCATTTGCACGGGTAGATCTCGAGGCGACCGCCGCGTTGCGCGGCCAGGTTGTTTTCCTCGAGAAACTTCAGGATCGAGATATTGCCGGCGGTGCTGACGACTTGCGCCACCAGAATACCGTACTGAGCAGGCGGAACCAACAACCGGTCGGGAATAACCGAGTAACCGGAAGCGGCCCAGGTATTGTTCAGTAGGGTGTTGACATCCGCAAGAATTTCCGCCGGGGTCTTCGCCGACCAGTGGGTTGACGAACTGGCACCAGCAACCGCGGTGTTGGCGGTAACGCCGGTGTTGTTATACAACCCGAACATATTCATTGTGGCGTCACCTACGTACACCACCTGGTCTATGTCCATCTGGTGTTTGAGGTTCAAGCCCTCAAACTTCTGCTGGTCAATAGGCCGCCCGACCTTGATCGCGCTTTCGAGTTCGGGAATGGAATATTTCAGTTCCATTTCCCAAAGGTTCAACGGTTGGGCCGTCTTCGCGAGATCAACCGCAATACCGGCGATAGCGGTCGACACCTTACCGCCCCAGTTAATACCGGTAGGCACGATGCCACCGGGGGCGGCAAACGAACTGTTGGTGAACGAGGCTGACTCGTCCGCGATGGTGACATCCTCGCGAAGGTCAACATCGCGCGACCAAGACACCGCCGCAAGCGGCATATGAAGCGTCGGGTCAAGCCGTTCGAGTTCGTTGATAAAAAACGCGCCCGCCGAGTCAACGGTTCGTGTACTGCCGTCGCCGGAATCGGTGTAGCTATAAGCGCGGTCAAGCGTCGGCCATCCGCCGTTCACCGCCCGCGTCATTTCATGTGCATACACTGTCAGTCCTCCTTATTAGCTAGTGAACGGGCCGCGTTACAGATCAAACGCGATTTCAACGTTGCCGTTGGCATCCGCCGGGCCGGTGAAGAAACAGCGCGGGATCGCCCATCCGGTCGCGCCCGCCGCCGCTTCGATACCGGCCTGGACATGGCCGGAACCGGTTGCGCCGTACCAGACATAGACCGTTCCGCCCTTGGCGGCGGCGGTTGCGCCGTTCAACTTCATGGTGACATAACCGCGCACCAAGGTGTCGATGACGCCCTTCGGCGCGGGGGTGCCTGGGCCGAACGGCACAACGCCGGCAACGGTGTTGTCGCTTGTCGGGAACGGGCGAACCGAGATCACAATCGGTGTTGCCACCGCGGCGGTGTCGGTAACCGCGATAGGCCGCGCCCCGTTGGCATCAACGGTGCCGACCTGGCCGAAAGCGGTAAACGGCGTAGTGGCGTTCTGGTTTTCCGGTTTGATTGTCGTGCCCAGTACATTGAACCGACTCACTTCACCGGGAATGCCCGCCGGCATCCGAAAGGTGAAAACACTGTCAGGCATTTGTCAATGCTCCTCTGTAAGTGAAAAAAGTACGGTTACCGGCTTGAACCGTTGGTCGCTTGCTTCGACCAGAAGTCTTTCGCCTCCCGGTTCATTTCGGCGATTGTCGGCGGGCCGCGACGAACGCCGTTGTTGCCGTTGCCGCCGCTATCGCGGGTGACCGAACTGCGAACGGTTCCCCGGTTGTTCAACAACCGCATGTGCGAACTGGCGGCATTGAACGCCATCTTCACCGATGCGCAAGAAAGGTTGGCGGTGTCGATAGTGCCGATCGCCTCCTTGAGGATCGGGCCACTTTCGACGTCCGAGATTGCGTGGTCAAGTACCCGGCGGCGGAAAGCGCAGAGACGCTTGCCGGTACTCTCCAGTGAAAGTCTCGCGTCGAAGGTGGGAACCCGAACGCCCGGTTGGAGGATTTCCGCCGCCGCCATGGTGTCGGTCCAAATGTCCTCGGCATCCGCCGAATCGGTCGTGCGAATATAGTTGTCGCGGAACCGGCGGCGGTCGCCCGAACTCGCGGTGGGCATCCGCTTGTCGAGGTCTTCGATACCGGGCAAATCGGTTTCATCGATAATATCGGGGCGGCGTTCCGGCACCGGGATATCCTCCTCGTCGCGAGTGATAGCATCGCCGCGCCGCATGCGGAAGCGGCGGCGATCCTTGGTCTCCGGGTCTTCCAGTTCGACGTCTTCACCCTCATCCGGGCTTCCGCCGCCACCGTTACCGCCGCCTTCGAGTTGTTCGACGCGTTGAAGCAGTTCCGCTACGGCGGCGGCCAGTTGCTGGATGTCGGGTTGGCCACCGCCACCGACATCAATCGGCGGGTCGTCATCTTTGCCGCCACCCATGCCACCGGCCATACCGGGGTCGCCGCCTTCACCACCTTTGCCACCCATATGCAAATGGATATGGGTGTCGTTCTCGCCGCCGTTCATACCACCTCCTTCCCCCGTCGCCGGGTCAATATAATCTTTTGTCAGTTCCTTCGCTTCCTCTTCGGTTTCCGCATCGCGGACCCGCCGAACCATCCGGTCTAACCAATTCGCCATTTCGTCACTCCTTAGAGATGCAGGTGAATATGTCTCCTGCCGGTTTTGCCGGATCGTCGGCGTTGGTATAACTCTCCGGCTTCGTTGACATAAGACCAGTCTTTATTTGCGATCTTTCGGGAACGGACGGCGGCGCGGAACCGGTTACACCAATCTCCTGGTCTAATAGGGTCTTGTACCGTATCGCACGAATTACTTTCGTAGTGTTGACATATTCCACAATGGTCCGGCCCCGAAGCCGGGTGTTCGTATGCGACGTCGCTATGCGAAAGCTTCGCAAAGTCGTCATCGTCATCGCCTTCATCGTTCACCGAGAAATAGGCTTTGTCGCCTATCCGGCAAACCGGGCCGCAACGGCCATCCTTGACCAGAGCTAGGTGGTTACAGATAATATTCCGTTGGCGTCCTCGCGCGTCGCCGGTTTCCTCGTAGTCGGCTTTATACCCTACGGAAACCTCGCGTAATAATCTGTTACGAATTGCCTCAATCGCCTTCTTATTGGTAATAAACAGGTCGCCGAATAGCAAATGGTCAAATACGCCGGTGCCCCGGCGCGGGTTTATGACATGCCCGACCGACAGTTCGTGGTAGTTACCGGGGTCAACATCCTCTTCAGGGTGGTCGATAGTGATGGCTTTACCGTTTAAGGAAGCCATCGTGGCGGGGCGAAACACTTCCTCCGGCTCGCGGTCGATAATAATCTTACCTTGCGCATCGCCCTTTATCGGGATTTCTTTTTCCGAATATAGTTGCTTACCGGTACGCGCCAGCGGAACGCCGCGAACAATCAGAAACCCATCCGGGGTCATAGCTTGTTGCGGGCCGAGTTTCTCGGTGGTGTAGAAATCCATCAGTTACACCGATGCTTGCCGGTTTGTCCACAAGAACAGGCGTCGGTGGTCCTGCCAAAGTGGCGATCCATCCCTTCCTCGAGACTTGCGAGATACCCGTTCAGCCATCGGTCTAGTTCCTCCCGAACTTCCTTCGGCGGGGTTATACCGGAAACTTCCCACGTATCCGCTTCGGGCGAGTTCGGAGTTGTAGCCGATTCGGTGGTGAAATCCTTCGACGACATGGACATCAGCAAGTTGCTTATCCGGGTCAAGGATAATGGTGAGTGTTTTGGGTTGGACATCGCGGCCTAACCGTTTTGAATAGGCTTCGACTTGGGCATGCTTGCGATCCATGATTTTTTGGGCTTTTCCGGCGTTATACTTAGCTTTGTCCTCCGGTGACAGAGTTTTTAACCACTCGGTTTCGGCTTTACCGGGTTGACCTATCGTTGCCCGCCATTGTTGCGATGACCTAGGGTTAGACACTTGCCCGGTCTTCACTTCGTACAGGTGGTGATCGCCGATCAAGTCAACCGGGAAGTTCGCCCTATCCTCGTTAAGGTGTTTCGCGTCGGCCAACCCTAAATGTTGCATGATATAGGCGAGGGCTATCCGTTCGCCTAAGTCGCCGGCTTCCTGTTTTGACAAGCGGGTGGCGTTTGTTTTTTCCTTACCCGACCAGGCGCGTTCCTCAACGGGCCGAAGTTGAACCGGCGCTTCCGCCGGCTTTGCGTAACCTTCGTAACCGGTAGTCTCTTGTGTCGGTGGGGGTGGTGTTGTGGAACTGGGTGGGCGGAACTCTTGTCTCGACTTAACTCTTATCGGGTCATCCTTAGCGGCGTACAAATCGTTTACCGCTTTATAAAGGTTACGCCACTCCGGCGCGGTAGTGCCGACACTGCCGCTTGTGGTTTCAAGAAACGCCATTTCCGCCAGTGTCTCGTGAACCGCCTGCTCCACCTGGGCCTTGCCGTCGTTAACCGCTTTCCACCAGTCGCGACTGTAGTCGGTTACACCATCGCTTTCCTTCAGTTTATCCCACATGCCACCCCGATGGTACAGCGGTTCGATAACCGAGTAAACCGGGTAATCGTTTGCATACTCCGGACGTAGTTCACCATCTGGCTTCATTATCCACTTACTGCCACCTCGGTCGTCTCGGTGTTGCTTTTGTCGTTCCAGGTGGTACTCGTTCAACGCATCCTGGAACTTCTGGTGCATAACTTCATGCGAGACAAGACCTTTTACCGACTTCGGGCCGGTGTACTGATGATAGATAATGATCTTACCTTGGTTCGGGCCGGGGTGAATAAACGCCGCGCCGGCATAGTTCATGCGCACGCCGTTTAGTTCAAAGGTCTTATTCTCTTCGGAAAACATCACCTTATCCGGGTCAAAGCCTAATGACTTCGCATGCGCGCGGGCATCGGCTTCGACCGGTATGCGGGCCTGGCGTACTTTCTCCTCGTGCTTTGACTTCAGTTCCGGTAATTCATAAATGGTGCGCTTTAATGCGGTCCAACCTTTACCTTCCGCCACCAATTCATTAGAGGAACCGGAATAATAACGCCACTCGACTTCCTCCGGGTCGTCGGAGTCGCCGCTATAGACAACAATATCATCGCCCTCTTTATTCTTAAAGTGCGCCGCATGTTGGGACTCCGAAGTCATTCGATAACCGGAACCGAAATCCTTTAGTTCGTCAAAGTGTTTAGAAATAGGTGACATATATTTGCCACCCTGTCTCAGAGTGACTAAAAGATCATCCAGTTTACCCATTCCGTTGCCGTTGTAGCGAATACCGGTTCCCTTGTCGCGCATCTCCCAGTATGGTAAACCTTCACCACCTAAAGAATAGACAACGGTACTTCCAGCCGGGTCAATAAATACTGCCCGCCCGCTTTCGATGTGACTGTATTCATATTTGCGGGCGCGAAAGAACTGATACAGGTGAGGTGGTACTTCTTTCGACTCGGCTACTTGTGGTTTCGGGGCCGGTTCGCCTTCACCGGATGCCGCGCCACCTTCACCCTCGCCACCTTTACTAGTGAACTGGCCGCCTTTGTTGCGCGGGTGCTTATCTTCCTCCCAGTTTGGGTCGGCATCGTAGAGTGACCGTCGGGAACGGTTGCGTTCCCCCTGTATCCGGTAAAGGTCTTGTATGATATTCTGTTGTGTAGCGGTTTCGGCAAGAAACAATAAGTCCGGGTCAAGCGGAACCGGAATCCCGGCTACATCTTTTACTCTAAATATCTTGTCTCGGTAGTGAAGAAACAAGCCCATTACTTAACCTTCGGTTACGGTGGCGAACGCGGTCACACTCCGCGCAATCACCTTTTGTTCGACGACCGACGATATCTTTATCATGACCATGGGGACAAATGATAGTCGGTATCCGGCCTAATTCACCATTAAAATGTAGACCCATTTTTCTTGCTTTGTGTTTTAAAGCACAACGAGTGCGGCTATAACCACTGGCCCAAAATAACGAAACCGCGCGGGTGTAAGATAAACCTTCGCAACAGGCGCGGAGTAATAGCAACCGTTCGGCGGGCTTCCATAAACGGCCAGGAATGCGCGAAACCTTTCCGGGTAGGGGAATACGGGAAAAGCGGAACCGGTAGCTAGACGGCTTCCTGAACGCCCCCGTCGGCGGGTTTGTTTTCGGCTTTATCCGGGTTTACGAGAAAAGCGACTTCACCGTCATCGAATATTACCTTCACAAAGGTGAAATCCTCTTTGGTCGCGGGTGTCAGTTCCTCGGTTAAGTACGCGAGGGTGCAGGGGCGTCCATCGACTACCTGGTGAAATTCAAGCATTGGGATAAAACCCTTTCAAGTCGGCATGCTGAAGGTGTTTGTCCCAGAATGCGTTTACCGCATGATATAAATTCTTCCAGGCCGGGGTTGCGACAACCGGCGCGCCGGCTATCCAGTGTAGTTTTGAAATCTCGGCTAAGGTCTCGTGCATCGCGATATCGTAATTACCTTCACCCTTCTTCAAAGCATCCCAGTACAACCGGCTATAGTCGGTTACGCCATCGCCTTCGCGCAACTCTTTTGTTTTTGATAGAAAAGGGTGAAGATAAGCGGCGGTCGGGTAATCGTCTACATATTTCGCGCCTACGCCACCCGTTGCGCTAAAAACACCTTTGCGAGAGTCTTTTTGCATCGCTTCCCGGTCAAGTTCATACAACTGACGCACCAGTTCAAACTTCTGGTGCATAATCTCATGCGCTAAAACGTCGGTAGTATGCGGCCCGACATATCTTTCCCACAAGGTGATCTTACCGGTCCTCAAATCGGCGGTGCCGGCGCTATCCATAAGCTTACCGTTAACCGTCATCTTGCGGTTGCCTTTTTCGACCTTAATTCTATGCGGATCAAAACGCAACACTTTGGAGGTATCGTTTATCATTAACTGAGTACGTAACCTCAATTGTTCTTTTGTTCCGGCCCAGAATAATTGTTTCGAGTATTTACCGCGAACCTTGGCGCGTTCGCTTTTTTCTTTTTCTTCCGCTTCCACTTCTTTTGCGGGCGGGGGTGTCGGCGCTTTTTCCTTTTTAGGTGGTGGTGGCGAATGAACGGTGTGTTCCGCAATAGGCGGTCGGGTATGCCGGGAAGGACCGCCACCTTGACCACCCTTCACAAACTGGCCGGCTTTACCGGTTCCCGCCGGGGCGCGAGGATGGTCGCTTTCAACCCACGCATCCTTAGAGTGTATATGAAGGTGTATCACTTTATCTTCCAGACATGCGGCACAACATGAAATTCGCCACCACGTTGTTCGACACTATATTGCCGTCCGCGTTGTCGCGAAATACCGCGCGCCTGGCGTTCCGCCTCCTTTTTCGAGGCATGCGGGCCGGAATGGTATTTTCGTGACAGTGCCGCTTTTTTGGCACCTTCACTTGTACCACTATCCCTAGAGTGTATGTGAAGGTGTATCAAATGACACCCCAAAGAAGGCCGAACCACATGAGGGATACCGAAGCGTAATCCGAATTTAAGGTAAGCGAAGTATCGCCATCCATAGTCAAATCATCGGTGGCATTCAGAACAATATTGTTGGTTGCCGCATGCCCCGCGACATCCTTAAACATTAATTTCTGTCCGGTGTATATCCCCGCGCCTAACGCTAAGTCTACCGGGCCGGAAGCGGAGTCGATCAAGAATACACCATCGCCCGGCGGCACTTGTATGTCGCCGGAACTTGATATATCGGTCGACACCATCGCTTGGGTAACATCGGCCATCATTACCGGTGTCGGCGTAATGTGCATAGCGGTAGAGGAGGCCCACATTTCGCCTTTAACCGCCCCGGTATTATCTACCCAGCGGATACCCTGGCCTATCGCGAGTTCCAGAAAGGTTCCGTTACCGCCGCTTCCGACCGTAGTGTCTAAAGCGTTCTGGTCAACAACAATACACTTGTTAAACCGATGAGTGTTCGGGACAAACCCTAATGCTAGCGAGGCATTATTACCGAAGGTGACGGGGTCGGAACCGCCGCAAGCGATCCACAACGCCCCGGTGATAGTCCCGCCCGCCGCAATATCGTAAGGGGTCGATACCGCTACCGCCCCGGCATTGCAAATGTCGATTTCCAGTCCCAGTCCACCAGCTATGGTGCCGGCATAACGCCGCCCTTCCAGATAACCGACCGACCCGGAGGTGTTGTTAGTTACATCGTCATAAAGACCAACCGCGGTGAAGGCGATGGCCGTCGCTTGTCCGCCTACCGATAAAGGCGCTACCGCCCGCGACCACGCGCCCGCATGGACGACCCGATGGCCGGCTAAAGTGGCCCCGGCATCGGCATTGTAGAGGCTAGCCTTGCTGGCGAAATGCGCGCCGACGAGACCGTAAGGGCTATGCGAGACTAAAGTCGCATTAAGCGGGAACGACATCGCCTGGGTTCCCGGCAAAGAACTGATGTAATCGGTACTGCCATCGCTTCCGGTAGTGACAAGGTTACCGGTGATACCGAAAGCATCGGAACCGACAAATAAACGGTCGGCCACCCGATGCGCCATTGCGCCCCAGTTACACCACATTGAACCGATGTGACCAGGCGCATTCGGGCCGTTCGGGCCGGTTCCCCCGGTAGTTGTCGGCGTCGGAACCGACAACTGCTTGTCGAACAATACATTACCGGTGAACTCTGCATCCCCGGTGTCAAAATGAAAACCGAGCGAGATTATACCGCTACTGTTCCAAAGCCCCGCCGTTCCGGTATCGGCGTACCATTGCCACTCGTTAGCGGGTGTCGTCCGGTCGGTCCAACCGATATTCTGGCGGGCGCTAATTTCGTTTGCGGTCAGAATAGTGGGAATGTCAATATTGCCGGTAGCATAGTCGACGCCTAAAGAGACCCGACCGTTGGCCCAAAGGAACGCTTCCGAGTTATCGGAATACCACTCCCAGACTTGCGTTGGTGTAGTGCGGTCAAGAAAAGCGAAACCGTCATGGGTGGCAACCTGGCCGAAAGTATTTAAGGCGTTATTGATTACCAGATTACCGTTGATCGTACCGCCGTTTAGCGGTAAGTACGGGGTCGCGACATCAATAGTGTACGGCGAAGTGGTGGCGTTCAGGTTAAGGCCGGGGCCGACCGTCCAGGGAAGGCCGACCATCGCCACCTGAAGCGCGGAGATTTCATCATGCGCTATCTGAAAGTTATCGCGAACCGACTTGGTTGTCGGGTTGCCTTGAACCGGTTTTGTGAAATCAATTTGAGAAGTCACACCCTGAACCTCCCCTTTTGGTGAACCTTTACCCGGCGGGGAGCGGTTCCGGAGGTCCTACCGGTGCGATTGTGCCGGCCACCGCTTCACCCGCCACCACAGAGACATCCAACAAAGTGACCAAGGTGGTGACACCTTCGCCTAAATCGGCATCGGCGGTAGCGGACACCTGGGCGTTACCAAGTGCTCCGACCGGGGTGATAGTACATTCGGAACTGTTAACGCTATCCGGCGTTACCGTCACAATACCCTCGGGCGCAACCGCCCAGGTAACGGGACCATCGACGGCGGCGGGGTTGCCCCGGCTATCGACATAGGAGACTTGAACGTTGACGAAATGATCGGCGGGAAGGTTGTAAGACATTTCAAACCCTTTCGCTATGGTGACAAACCCGTTGTAAGTGGTCTTGATAACGCAAGTTCCTCGCGGGGCGGTTTCCGTTGTCAGTACTAATTTGACCGAACCGCCTAAAGTCAAAAAGATTTCATTCACGTGATAATCTCTTTTTGTGACGAATTGGTTTGGTAAGGGCTTCCTGTAATTCCCAACCCTTTTCAATTCGCCATCTAAGTAAATTACTGGGAATGTTATACTGTCGAGAAAGATCGGCTATGGGGATACCTTTCACTTTATAAGTATTTCTTTGATTGGACATCTGAACTTTTGGAAGTGACCACCTACAATTATCTTTGTTGTAACTCTTGTCATTATCAATTCGATCTAACGAATGTTGTTGTGACGGACGTGGACCCATATCATTAAAGAATTCCTGAAAGCTATGATACCAACGTTTTGACACCAATATACCACGGCCACCATAGTCTTTAAAACGTGGATTTTCTTCGTTATAACACCTAGCTTTCATTGCCTGCCAAGCCCGGTATTCCGGTGTTCCTTCCCCTATAGTCGCGCCGTGCTTCGTATTAGCTTCAATTGATCTTTCTCGATTAAAACAACCACAACTGACGCTTATTCCCCGTCTTAGTGAACCTTCTAATACCTCGCGTTCGGTTCCGCAACTACACTCACAAAGCCACTGACGAAACCTTTTTCGATTTTTGCCTATCTCCTTAACTGGCGCTTTACCTATCACAAGCCAACGACCAAAAGTATCACCTATTTTAACTGTCATTTGCTTAACCTCCAAGAAAGGTTAAGCGTACAATAATTGTCGGTGTTATTCAATAATTGCCGGCAAAATAGGTTCAGCATAGCAACTAGGTCGGCAGTTGGGAAAATTCCCCGGATGATGCCGAGTACCATTCTCCTCGGCCACCGGGGGATCGTCCCAACTGCACACTTGCCCTTCTAATTTCTTGTGAGCCTTACGAACGTCAACATCTCTAACTGTACGCCAGATATAGTGGGTTGAACCGACAAAGTTCGCGCGGGCCTGGGTAACGGCGGCGCTAGTCTTAGCGGTTTCGGTACGGGCAATCAAGGTGGCGCGAGAAAGGGTGACATTACCGGAATTCATTATCATATTCACCATTTCGTCATAACGACGCCCGCCCGTCCAGTATTCTCGGCTTATTTGTTGGACCCTTTCGGCGGCTTCGGTAGGAATACTGGTAATTAATTCGACTTGTTCATCCAGTATTCGTTTCACCTCCTCGCCGATAGGTGTCGCCCGTAATATTTCCCGCTTCAGTTCACGGCCGATCATGCGGGCATGCCGGAACCAGGCGGTCTCGTCTCGGCGCGACACTTCGGCTATCATCAATGCGCCGGCTTGCCGCGCCCAGGGTCGAAGAATATAGGCGTATTGCTGTAAGTAACGTTGAATTTCGGTTGTGGCGTTCGGGTCGCCCGGCGGGAAGGCGGCGATTATGTCACCCACATGTCTGGCAATTCGCCGTAACTTCACCGCATAGGCGTAATAGGCATTCCTGACCCTCGAGAAGTGCTCGGCTTCCCGTTCCCGTTGTCGTCGAGATTGCCAGACATCGGTGGTAGTGAACGATTCGGCAATCGTTTTGGCGAATGCCGCCGGTTGCATCTTACTGAGAAGTGGCTTTCGGCAAACCGCCGGAATTGGTAGTGCTACGGCGGTGATGGTGAACCGCCCTTACCGGGGTGACATGATAGCGGCGGTGATAACGATGGTGAATACGGTGACGATAGTGACGCGGGGTTGGTCCGATTTCGACATAGGTGCTAGGCGGGGGAACCGACACGACCGGAGGCGGTGGCGGAGGTGGCGGCGCATACGCCACAGGAACCGGTGCGGGCGTCGGCGCTTGGGTGGCGTAAGTCGGCGCGCACGCCGCGAGTCCAAGCGCGCCTAGTACAACAAAGGTCATCTTCACTGGTTTGTCCTCCTTCACTTCTTGCGGTCATAACCTCGAAACTCGGCGGGCTTGTAGGTTGACTTTCGCGGACCGGGTTCGTTCACCCCGGCTTTGATATCCGGACCGTACCGACCGTAACTACCACCAATTAGTGGCAGTTTTGACGGTAAACCGCCACCACTACCAGTGGCACGTGTCTGGGCGGCTTTTTTTGCACCTTCACTTGTGCCGGAGTCGGCAGAATCTAACCCGTGTTTCTTTCGGTCTGCTTTCAATTGGGCATATCGTTCTCGCCAGTCACCTTTAGGCGCTTGGTGAAATTCGCCTACGGTTCGACCAGATGGTGAAGTCCGATCCAGTTTTACCGGCGCTTCACGCCTGGCGTTTCCTTGACGGCCTGTTGGCCAACGTCGCGAGGCGGCAATGGAGTACGGTATCGAGGTCGGTTGTTCTAGACCGCCACCGCTTTTACGGGTTTGCCACGCCTTGCGGGCACCCTCAGAAGTACCGGCATCGCGGGTGGGGCCGCAATCGCGACCGCCGTTGGAGTCGCGGAAGTAACTGTCGACACTATTCACCATCTCAGTGTCCTCCGTAAGCGCGGCCTAACCTATTCATACGCGCTAACTCTTTTTCGGTCAGTGTTTCGCCGGCTTTATGGCGCTGGCGAAGTGACTGAAGTTCTTTTTTGAAATCCTCGCGGGCATAACCGGCGCGTTCTTTCTCGGCGGTCTCATACTCGCGCTCGCGTTCGGAGGGGGTCATTTGTTTGCGTTGGAAATAGGTCGGCATACCTTGCTGCAACTTTCCTTTGTTTCTTTTCGACGGCTCTTCGCCAGCGGCTTTAGCAAGCGATGACTGCGCGCGGGCCGGACCCTCGGTTGAGACCCGTTCCGCCGGACCCCTATTCTTCGGGATTACGCCGGGTTTCGGTTTTTCACCGATAGGTCCAACTTGTTGCGCCGTACCCCGTTGCGGCGCGGGGGGCGGCAACCGCGATAGGGTTTTACCGGAAGAAGTCTCGATCTGAGTGGTAGGCGGTTTATTCGGCGCTATCGACACCCCAGACGTAGTGAAATGCTTGCCGGCCTTACGTTTGCGCCAGGCTTTTTTGACACCTTCGCTAGTGCCCGCATCGCCTAAGGCATTACCGGCTAGCCCGCCGAACATCGGCATATTACGGCTATCCCGGTGTGCTTGGCGGTTTTGTCTCATTAACTGGATCATACGCGGGGTGCTTATCGGGTGGTTCTGCGCTATCTCCGCTAGGTGGTGAAGAAAGTTCACCATATCCCGGTAGCATTGCGGGTCGCACCCAACTGCATCGCGGAATAAGGCATCGCCGTGGTGGCGGGTTGCGCCTTCGCGTCGACCAGAACCGGTCAAATGCTGGAACGCCCGCAACGCGCCGCCGGCAAACTTAGCCCCGTGTTCTGCCATCAAGTGGTTAAGTAATTCTTCACCCGCATGGTGAGCGAAACCGGCAATGGTGCCAGTCGGGTCTCCGTGTAACGCGCCCGCCCCGATCATTAACGCGCGGGTTCCCAACCGACGCGCCCCTTGCCACTGTTCCGATGTCGGTTTCTGGCCTTTGCGCAATGAATTAAAGAAACCTCCGGTGTGTTTCAGGTTGTCGCCTTCCTCGCGGATATGCGACATCACCACATTCGGTATTGTTTGGGTGATATGTCGACCTAAAGTGATCCTCGGTTGGGAACCGCCGGCATGCGTATTCTTTGTAAGGAGTTCCATATCCTCCTTAGTGAAGTTGTGGGCCATTTGGCCCACCTTCTCGCGAGCGCGGGTCGCTAGCGTTTGTTTCGGTTGGGGCGCGGGTTGGGCTAAGGGGTGAACGCTACTACCGCCGCCGGAACCGAACTTGCCGCCTTCACCCCTAGGGTGTTTACTGGGGTCAAAGTGTCCGTGTAGCCCCAGTTCCTGATCGCCGGAACTTCCGCGAAACGGGATAGTGTAGTGGTAGTGACCGGCGGCATCCTGAGAAAACCGTTCGCCGAAACCGGCGACCCTTTCGATACCGGAAGTGGCGCGGTTTACCAGACCCGCGCCGACGCCCGCTATCTTACCGACGCCTTCCGCCGCGCCGCCACCGATATTGGGCAACTTCACCCCAGGCAATTTTGCCGAAGGCGCTTTAGGTGCCGACACCTTCGGGGGCGTCGGCGCTTTAGGTGCCTTCGCCGGCTGGGGGTTTATCGACCAACCCGCGCGGTCGCGGATACTGTAGTGATAGTGTGGCATTAGCGGAATGCACCGAATAAGTGAACCGTTATCAACACCACCGATATCCACGCCAACCAACTTGTTGCCCAGGTGTAGCTAGGCATTTGCGGGATCGGCAGTAATGAGAGGAACCACAAGAACAAGGTTACGACCAGAAGGATTTCGATAATCATAACGATCACCTTAGTTCAACTTCAGTTTCACCTTAGTGTCCTTGCGAAACTGTTCTATTGGCGGCTTGTACTGCGGCCAACATTCTTGGACCGCGCGGGCAATCTCGATTGCCGAAGGGTGTATGTTACGTTCCGAAAACTGACGCAACCAAATCAACAACTGGTTGTGTATCTCTCGGTCTTCCAAATCCTTGCGGGCGCATATGATAAACCGCGCCGTAGGGATCGCAAAGACGCCTAACGGCGGAAACTCATAACCGTGCTTTGCCTTGAAACTAGCGGCGTGATCCTTGACAATAAACTTCACCTGGTCAATAAGCGACTGGTCGAACTTCGCGAAGGTGTCCACAAACCGGGAAAGGGCGCGCGAAAGGTCGCGTAGACCTTCCTGAACCCGTTCGTCGTTATTCTCGAGGATCACGCCGGGTTATCCTTATAATACTCGGCTAAAGCGGCGGCGCTATCCGGACCCCAAAGCCCGTCGACACCGCTAGGCCCGACGGAGTACCCTCGCATCAACAACGCTAGTTGCATTTCTGAAGGTGAACGGATCGGAATTTGGGGTAACGGGTTTACCGGCGGCCAGTTCCCGCCACCTAACCAACCCTTTAAAGCATCAAGCGAAATTGCCGGGGCTAACCGGTCGCCGTCGATAGCGCCGACGCCGTCAATTTGAACTTGATCGGAAAACTGCCAGATAGCGTAATAGTTACGCCAGTCCGGGTTCGGTTCACCATTCCAAGGTGTCAGTTTTGATGTCGGGTTGTACTCGGGAAACCAACGCGGCCACTCGCCTATACGCGGGGTAGCGTTGCCGTTCGGCGGGTATAGCCCGTAATAAGCGAGTCCCTTGCGCTTCAATGCGGTTTCGTAATTGTTCATCCAGTTTTCGACGG
>Ga0126379_10000782_pt1 | contig 18261 bp, 25 predicted proteins | sample PanSoiMetPlot_24_FD_92640 | JGI IMG/M metagenome (GOLD analysis project Ga0126379, IMG submission 92640) | Tropical forest soil microbial communities from Panama - MetaG Plot_24 | ecosystem: Environmental > Terrestrial > Soil > Tropical forest > Bulk soil | place: Panama | collected 2016-02-17
ATGCGACGGACGTTTACGTGATCGGCGTGGGCCAATATGCCACCGCGATTATACCCTCGATCCCGATCGAGCCGACGAACGGGATCCGCATTTTCGGCGGCGCCGGCGGCAGCTCGACGATCGGGCAAGGGGATGCAACCGGCGCGATCACCGTCGGCGAAGTCTCGGCGGGCAAGTCGAACGTCAATATAACCGCGGGCGCGCTCGCGCTTCGAAATAATACGACAAATCGGATCCTTTTAAACGCCGACGGCTCGGGCTTTCTGGCGAACTCTGCGATCTCGTGGGACACAAGCGGCTATTTGACGGTAACGAATAACGCGACGATCGCCGGTTGGACAATAAGCCCGACGGAGCTCGCGAACGGTAACACTCACGTCGTATCGAACGGCACTATGGGCGGGCTCACCGGTGCTTGGTTCGGCAAGAGTTCGAGCGGCTATTCGGGCTTTTGTCTACGTGATAATACGGGCGGCGTAAGTCGCCGGATCGACGTTTTCGCCGGTGATTCGGGGATCTATCCTTATTTGATGGTGATGGAAGGTTCGGTTTATCGCGTAGTTTTGGGCGGCTTGAATTACGCGGGATTTCCGGGCGGCTTTCGCGATGCTTACGGTCTAAAAATTGGCGACTCGTCCGGCAATTTGATCGCGGAATTTTCGAGCGGACAAAACTATATCGCCGGATGGACATGCGCGGCCGGTTATTTCGTTTACGATACCGGCGTCGCCTCAACCTCGGCGGGCATGGCACCGGCCGATTTCCCTTTTTATGCGGGCGCAACCTACGCGGGCCGGGCCTCGGCACCTTTTCGCGTCACGCCCGCGGGCACTTTGTTCGCGAGTAACGCAACGATCACCGGCACGATCACCGCGACGACGGGATCGATCGGCGGGTGGACGATCGGCACCTCGAAGATTAGCAGTACAGGGATCGATATTTTAAGCGGCGCAACCGCGGCCCTCGCTTTCGGCTCGCCGCCGCCGACAAGCTCAACCGCGGGCGCGGGAATATGGATCGATCGCACCGGTTTATATGGCAATTTAAGCAGCGGCGCGCAGACGACTATAACCTCGGCCGGATTGAGTTTGTTAAGCATCCTCGGCAATGCCGCGAACATTCTTTTTAAAACGAGCGGCATTGATTGTGGATCGCTCGGCTCGATAAGCGGCACAACTACCATGACGGCCACCGGTTGCAATATCGCCTCGACTATTTACGACGGAGTTTTGCAACTTAATTCTTCAAGTCAAAACGCGAGCAATATCATTTCGATGCAAATGACGGCCAAAAATGCCGGTTTGCCCGACGTTAGATTTTTCGGCGGAGTCGCGGGGATGCAAGGTGTAACGATCGGCACGAATGCAGCGCCCGCGGTAATGCTCGACGTGCGCGGAAAGGCAATGTTAGGCGCAACAACCGGATCACCGGGTGCTAGTGATAAGGGAATTCTGCAAATTTATTCAACCGATGCAAACGTCGGCTTAAGTATCGGGAGTTATTCCGCCTCGCCTTTCGGTATGTGGTTGCAAGCGATCGATTCACGCGCGGGCAGCGCGGGCATCTTTCCGATTATTCTTAATCCGCTCGGCGGCAATATCGGGATCGGCATGACGGGCCCTTTGGGCCAATTTCAACTCGGGCATACAGGACAAGTGGCCGCGCCAAAAACCTGGACGGCCTCATCATCTAATGGCCGCGGCCTGGTAATCGACACCTATCAAGAAAACGCAAGCCCTTATCGAGAGTTCGCCGATTTTGCGGCAATGGGCGATATTGGCAGCGGCATCGGCGGCTCGGTGATCCGATTCTTAACTAATCCGACAACCGGCTACACCTTAGTTGAACGAATGCGAATTGATAACGCCGGGCAAGTCGGCATTGGCACCGCGTTACCAAACAAATCGGGCCAGGATCGCGCCCTTACGATCAACGGCGCAACCTCGTCGATCATTGAACTATGCACCGGCGACGCGCGCAAAGGTTATTTATATTTTGCGAGCAGTGGCCCGTCGCTCACGCTCAATTGTGATTCGGGCGATCTGATTCTCGCGACAGGTTCGGCGAGCTATATTCAATTACAATCGAACGGCGCAACGCGCGTGTTAATTAACAGCGCGGGTGCGGTGCGTTTTAATAATTACGGTGCGGGCACTCTCGTAACCGATGCGAGCGGCAACATAACCGCGAGTTCGGACGAGCGTTTAAAGTTCGTCGAGGGGCTCTTCGCGCGTGGCCTGGCGGATCTTCGGAATGCGGGCCGCCCGGTTTATTACAAATGGCGGCCGGGCTCGGGCAATGAAACCGAAACGCGTTACGTAGGTTGGATAACGCAAAGCCTCGAAGCGGCGATCCCCGAGGCCGTTATCAACGGCGGCACTTATCAGAATCTTTGGGATCGCGCCATACACGCCACAATGCACAACGCGATCCTCGATCTCGATCGGCGCGATGATTCATTGCAAAGCCAGATCTCGGCCTTGCAATTGCGCGTCGAGCAACTCGAAGCACAACTCGCGGCGATCACGCCGCCGACGACATAAACCAAAAACGAAAGGGGCAAAAAATAATGGACGTCAAACTGAGGTGCCAAAGCGTACGGGGCACGGCGCAAGGCGATAACATCGTCACCGAGCGATCTTTTGTGAGCACCGATTTAAACGGGGCGCAACTTAACGAGGGCATTGATAACGCGAGTTATCAAGATATGCAAACCGGCGTGGCACTCGACGCCTCGATCGGTCTTAACGACGTCGTGACCTTTACGATCGGCGTGCCGCCCGTGGCCTAACCGAACGGAGGGAAAGATCGTGAACATTCAAGATGTATTGCGTTTCGTCGAGCAAAGCGAACGCTTTTTGCAGCACAACGATCCGGCACGCAAAACAAAACTTTCGTACGCGCTCGCGCGCATGGAAAAACAATTGCGGCCGAAGATCGATCACTACCTGGGCGATCTCGAAGATCGGCGCGTCGAGTTCTGCGAAGTCGATAAAGACGGCGCGATCCGGCGCGATGCAAACAATAATTTTGTTTTTACAAAGGCCGGGCTTAACAACCTCAACAAAGCGAACCGCGAGCTACTCGCCAAAGAGATCGAGATCGATCCCTACTACGCGACAAGCTTGCCCGAGGATCTCTCGGAGGCCTGGCGCGTCGAGTTTGAGGGTTTCGTGATTCGCGAAGAGAAAGCCGATCACGCGGCGGCGGCGGCCGCGGCGGCCGTGCCGATTTACGACGCGTGAGCATACCCGACTCGGAAAAATTAGCGACGCTTCGCACTTTGTCTTTTATCGAAGTCGCCGAGCTCGTCAAAATCTCGTGGCCGTCACCCGACGGCGTGATCTTCTACACCTCGACGGCGGATCCGCATATTTTGCGTCTCTTGCCGCCCGAGATTTCACCGTTAGAGATCCGCTTACCTGGGCGCACCTTTCAAGAGATCTTGAACGACACGACGATCGCCGATGATAAAGTCTCGCTCAAACTTTGGGACGGTGACGGCGCGATCACCGATCTCGCGCAAAAATACGGGCCAGGGCAACGCGTCGAGATCTTTTATTGGTTTCCACAAGTCGAGCTCTTATGGTCGCAATGGTTCGGCCATATGCAACCGGTCGAAGAGGCCTCGGCCGAGTGGTACGGTTGCACGGCCGAGGTGGGCTTTATGTCGTCGATGTTACCTTTGCCGCGGCGCGCTTTTTACACCTCATGTTCGGCCATGTTTGGCGGGTGGCTTTCGACGCAAGAAGAGATCGATCAAGGCGATTGTCCATACAACCGGCACCTAGCGGCCGCGGGCCCGCCACTTGTCGCCCTCGTGCCCGCCGATGCCGCGAACGTCGATACGACGACGGGCATAATTAAGAACGCGGGCGGCGCGGCCTGGAATGCGGGCGCGCGGCACTCGGTCGCCGTCAACGAGGGCCAGGATGCCGCGATCGAGATCGTGCGCGGCGCGGCCTATGCGATCGTCGGCTTCTCGACGAGCGCGGTGCTTCGCAGCTACACCGATTTTTTGATCGGTTTGCAATGGAACCCGAACGCCGCCGCGCCGCAATATGCGGGCGACACGCTCACACTTCAATATAACTTCGGCGCTTCGCAGATCTGGCCCGCGGGGCTTTCGAATTCCGGCGATACGTTGCGAATCGAGATCCGCGAGGGCCGCTTTCGTGTTTATGGCCCACAAGGCGAGATCACGCCGGGCAACTTTCAGCCACCCGCGCCGTCTTTCCCGCTTTACATGGGCGTCGCCATTATGACGGTCGGGGCGGGCGCGAGCTCGGCCAAGATCGGGATCGGCAATATCGGCTCGGGCGCAACCATCGGCAATCTCGATCCGGCCACGTCGGCACCGTTCACGGACTGCCCACGCAATCGCCCGGCATGCGTCGCGCGCCTGGGCGACGATCTTAACTATCTCGGCTTCGATACGGTGATCCAAAGTTATACCGTCGGGCAAACCAAAGGCCCGGCGATCACGGTGACGACGCGCGGCAACGAGTCGAACCTCAAGCGGCCCTTACGAGTGATCGCGGGCGAGCGCGACGTCGCGGATCTCGATCTTCTCGCATATAGCGTCGAGCCCGACACGAAGCACCCCGAGGGCGGCGCGGTGACGGTGCTTTTTGCCGAGTGCGAGGGCCCGATACAGGGCGCAAACAATCAAGCGGTTAACGGCGTCGTAATCGGCGCGATGCATTTAAATCAACGCAACGGCGAGCCGCGGCAATCGCGCACCGGCTTCTCGGCCTCGGTCGCAAACTATTCGAGCACGGCGCTTTTTTTCGGCCGGGCGCAAGGTGATTTCACGAAGATCACGCCCGATCAATTACACGGCACGGCTCACATAGCAGGCTTGCGAAACGTGCGGCGCTACACAAGCGACGTGAGTTTCGTCGAAGAATATTCAACCGATCGGGCATGGTGGCTCTTGAATTGTCTGCGAAATAAACGGTGGGGCTATGGCCTCGACGTGGCGCGCTTCGTAATTCAAGATTGGATCGATCTGGCCGCCTGGGGTCAACAAATCGTGTCTTTCACCGGTGCCGACGGCGTGCTCTATAACGGCCCGCGTACTCAATTCCATGCGGAGTTAATTGATCGCACCGTACAGCAACAAATTAACGATATATGTCTCGCCGGGCGTTATGGTTTGCCATATGTCGATGGCGGCAAGCTTCGGATCAAACCGCTCGCGGCCGCGCCCGAATTCTTAACGCCCGCGCAATTCGCCGAAAAGTGTTTTTTAGGCGCGCTCGGGCGCGAGCCGACGAGCACCGAGTCGAGCTCGTGGGTTAGCGCCCTTAATTCGGCCATGTCGACGAGCGAAGCGGCCCTACTCACGGAGGCACAAACCCTCGTCAAAGGCCTTTTCGAGGGTAGCGAATACATCGGCCGCGCCCGCACCGATGCGCAGTTTGTAGGGGATTTATACGCGAGTTATCTAGCCCGTGTGAGCGATCCCGACGGCGCGGCCTTTTGGCAACGGCAATTGAGCCTCGGGCAAACTCGATCCTCGCTCGAAGATGCCTTCGGCGCGAGTGCGGAATTTCAGCGGCGCGTTGACGGCATGCTCGGCCTGGGGATCCCGGTATTTAGCGATCAAGGCACGGCGCGAAATATCGTGTGGGAAAACGATCGATCGTCACTCGTGCGGCAATTAGTAACTGACGCCGATCTCCCAAACCGGATCGTACTTAGCTTCGACGACGCCGAGCACCAAAACGCCGAGCGGCCTTTGCCCTTCGAGGATCCGACGCAACAAATCGCGGCCGGGCGGGCTTTTGGCGATCACACGCGGCGCGTCGTCGAAAAACAATATGCGGCCCTCGGCGTCACGACGATCGGCGAGGCCGTGCGGCTCGGCAATTTGCTATTGCACCTCGGGCCCTTCGACGAGGGCGGCACAAAAAACAATTTGCGCGTGCAGTTTCGCACTTGGTTCTCTGAAACGATCGAACTCCGAAAATACAGTTTGATCAAAGTATCGAGCGAAAAGCTTGATCGCGTGAATACGATCCGCGTGAGCCAGGGGCTCGAACGCTTCGATTATTTTCGGATTCGATCAATGCGCCGCCTGGCCGATCTCAAAGTCGAGATCTCCGCGCAAGCCTACCCGCGGGCCTATTACGACGCGATGGAGTCATGGACAACGCCGCCGCCGATTATCGGCACGCCGGGGCTCGGCAATCCTGGCGGCGATCTGATAACGCCGCCCGGCATCTTGCCGATCGGAACTACTACCACCGAAACGGATCGGATCCTTTTCCGGCTCGCGGACACTGTTACCTAACAAAACATAGATTTCAAAAGTTATGAGTAACTACGCCGCCTTTGATGTGCTGTTCGAGAATGACGACGGCACAACCGCACCGGCACCGAGCGAGACAGTGCACGTGTATGACGCAACCAACCTCGTGGCCCTCGCCGATCTCACGGCCGACGCCAACGGGCATATACCCGCGGGCACCGTCACGGCCGCGGCGGGCACCGTGCTTCGCTTTTGGGTGAATCACGGCGACGGGCGTGTAGGCTACGCCGAGGTGCTCACAACATGAATCTCTTAATGGCCGCCTCGGGCGGCCGAAACATTTTGATCCGGCCAGGGGCGCGGCCGACGTTTTACGCGGCGAGTTCGTTAGCACCGGCGATCGTCGAGGTGTATTGGCGATATAGCGACGAGGCGCAACAAGCCTCGCGCTTGATCGGCCGTTACTTGCCAGGGCAACAAGGCGCGCTCGCCTATACGCCCACGGTTGACAAAAATATCGTGCTCTCGACGATCGGGATCTCGGCGGGCGGCGTGCGTTCGGTGCGGGATCTGCGCGATGCGGCGCAATTCGAGATCGACTATCAACGCGAAACGGCCGCGCCCGTTGTGCATCAAATCGGCGACTCGACGAACAATCAGATCCAACTTGAGATCGATAATTATTCAAGCTTCGCGATCGCCCGGCGCGTGCGGACGGCCGACGATTCGGCCATGACCATCAACCTCGCCCAAACGATTATTAGTGTTAATCCTGGCGAGATCCTTTCGCGCGTTGTTTATCTCTTGCGGCCGTCGCCCGGCACGAGCACGCGCGACGTTTGGGCGCGCGTCTCGCATTCGAGCATCGGCTCGGCCGGGCCGTGGGGTGCTGAATCAACGGCGCAAATGTTTACCTGGGCGAACTCGGGCGGGTCGGGCGGTACAACCGGCACCGGCGATCCCTATGGCGGCGATCCGGTGCTTTGTTTCTCGGGCAACGTGCGAATCCAGATCGAGCCCGGCGAGTACGTTTCGTTTTATGAATTGTTCAAACGTTACGACGAGCGGCTTTTCGAGTTCGTAAACGAGGCGGGCCGTTATGTGGCGGCTTTGATCCGGCATCCTGGCCGCCCGCAACTTATGATCGACATGGGCGACGGCGAGCTCGTGACGCCTGGGCACATGATGAAACGGCGCGATCGGTGGGCACCCGCGGGCGAAGTTTTTGCCGAGGCCGATCGCGTCGAGTTCGAGGGCGACGTTTTTAACTTGCACGTCTTTACGACGGATCCGCGGGCCCGGCATTACATTCTCGAAAACGGCGAGATCGCCCACAACGTCAAGATCGCCGGTTAATTTCGTGCGGCCTGGCGGCGGATAACTTCGCGATAACTCGCTCGCGCCGCCTCGCGCACGGTGAGGCCCTCTTCGCACTCGTGGCAATCTTTCTCGCCGCCTTGCCTTGTGCACTCGCCGCGGATATGCGTTACGGATCCGGCGACGCTTCGCACCAAACATTCGCGGTGCATAAACCCGAGGCCGCCGTTAACTGGCACGGCCATATTTCGCGCGCGCTCGTCGGCGGTAACTATCTCTTCACAATAAGGGCAAAACATAAGCGGCCCACAAAGGCCCAAAGCCGAGATCTCAAATTATAGAGGCCCACGAAGAGGCCCAACATACGCCCGCCACGATCGGCACTTTAATTTGAGTCAATAAAAATGGGGCTCCCGGCGGGATTCCAACCCGCGCCCTTCCGCTTAGGAGTCATGTCAACATATCACTAAACGAGATTAAGTGAGGATAACTGAGATCCGATCGCGTGATTTATCGAGCAAAATCGCAGAGGGCCAAAACGGATTTAATCAAATGAGATATGCTCGGATCTAATTTAAAGGCCCACGAAGAGGCCCAAAAAAAAAGCGGCGAGGCCGAGGCGCGTGCACCTCAACCTCGCCGCTTAGGCGAACGGATCCTTAGTTGACGCCCTCAGATTCGATCACGAGCTCGGGCGCGGGCGACGGCTTGGCGGCCTCGGCCGCGATAAGTTCGTCGAGGGCCGCGCGGGCTTTGTCGATGCCGCGGCCGATGTTGCGGGCGATATCGGCGTCAACGTTCACATAAACTTCGTAGAACGTGGCCCAATTGCTATGGCCCACAATTTTCATAACCTCGATCGGTTGCATTTTGTAAAAATGCACCATGCGAGTTATCGCCGTGTGTCGAAGATCATGCCAGTGAAGATCCTCGACGCCCGCGCGCGTTCGTAAATTCTCGAAGGCCGTGCGCGGATTTTGCCCGGCGAAAAGTCGCGGGCTCTCGGGTGAGCGGATCTTGTTGTGGGCCTCGATCGCCGCCGCGAGGATCGTGGTAATCGGCACCGGGCGCACTTTGAGGCGGCCGCCTTTGCCCTTGTAAGAGGTGGCCCAAAGCACGCGGCCGGGCAAATCTATCGCGGCATCGGTGAGGGCGAATTGTTCGCCGAGTCGCATGCCCGTTTCGAGCGCCATTGTTAACGCAAAAGCGAGCTCTTTTGATTTCGACTCTTTGGCCGCGGTATAGAGTCGCTTCTCTTCGTCAAAAGTAAGGATCCGGCTTCGCTTCTCTTCGGTGCTCGGCTTGACGATCGGATCGCCGTGCTCGAACGGATTACTAATAAGCCACGGCGTCGGCCGTTGATGCATCGCAACGTTGAGCATGCGCCGCATAAGTTTGAGTTCTCGATTCGGCCCGGTAACTTTGCGATCGCGGCCGCCGCGCTTCGGCGTTGCCAGGCGTGCGGCCATGTATTCGCCGAGATCGTCATAGGTGATCTTCACAAGTTTAAATTTGTCGAAGTGAGCTCGTAAGCGCCGCAACTCCGAAGCGCGATTTTTGTATGAGCGCATGCCCGACACTTTCTCTTTGCCCGCGTAGCGCGGCGCGACGAGATATTTCGCCTCGAAGAGTTCAGCCAGATCCGCGAAAGTAAACTCGCGCTTCGGGCCTTGAATTTTGCCGTTAAGTTCATCCTCGATCTCGCGCTCGATTTCGCGCAACGCCTTTTGCGCCTCACGCGGTGAATCAGCGCGCCGTTTTTTCGAAAGCGGTTGACCTTTCGGCCCGATGTAACGCTTACGAACTTCGTAACGCCCGTCGGCGAGTTCGATGATTGATCCCGTTCGTTTGCCTTTGTTGCCTTTTGCCATTAGTTCGATCCTTTCTCGTCGGCCTCAAGCCACGTTGTGAGCAATTGCAAAATCAGCGCCCGCACCGAGATCCCTTCGCGGCGTGCTTTAGCGCGAACGCGGGCCCAAAGGCCCGCGGGGATCGCGTCGAGTAAATAGCGTTTGCCTTTGCCGATAACGGCGAAGTCTTTCGAGTAACCGCGCGTCTTTTTCATCGGCTCACCTCAACTTTGCCGAGCGCGGCCTCGGCCTTTGCGAGCGCCTCGCGCACGAGGCGCATAGTGTCGGGCTGAACGAAGGCGACGCCCGCGGAATTTATAAAGCTTTCCTTGACGGCCCACGCGGCCCGGCTCAAAGTTTTAAGCGCGGCCTCGATCGCCTGGGGATTCCCTCGACGTTTTTTCGATGATGCTTTGCGCGGTGCGGGCGCGTCGCACGGTGCGGGCGATGCGTCACCCGTCGGCTCGGGATCGTAATATCCGATCGCCTGGCTTGATATCACGAACGCGCGGCCCTCGGCGATCATTTTTTGCGCGTTCGCACGCGGGAAACAAGCGGTAATCATTGCGCCATTAGAACTCCAAACTTGCACGTTGCTCGTTGTGATCACCTCGGGATCGGTTTGCCATGTTTGCTCTTGACCTTTTTTCATCTTGTCGTTTTATCCTCGTTTCAAAATTTCGAACTAACTAACAAGGCAATAGTACGACAATCATATGATTCCGTCAAGCCGAAACATAGGATTTCTGCGCAAGTAAAAAGGCCCGATTTCTCGGGCCCTTTTGGCGACGTTTTTGCCCTAATGGCCTGGGCCTTTGTGGGTGACGGCAAGATGCACCGAAAGCCAACGCCAACGGCGCAAACCATAATCGCATTCGCGCACCGGTTTCTCCTGACAGATCGGGCACTCGACGACGAGGCCCCAATAACGCCCGGCGCGGCGGACTTGAAACATACCGGCGAAGCCCGCGGGCAACATAGGCCCGAGGTAACGAAAGCCGACGGCGGGGATCACCCTTTTTTTATCCTTCGCCGCGGCGCGCTTCGATCGGTAAACAGTCGATTCGATCTTCGCTTTGGGCATGCTCATAACTTCGCCCTCAGAACTTCGGCAAGCCCGGTGCGAAGCGCGAGCGAGTCTATCGCATTGCCGCGCGCGTAGTGATCTAAATATGCATCGGTGTAACCGGCGACGTAAGCGATGTGATGCGCGAGATCTGGCCCGCGTGGCATGCGCGGCACCGCGGGCGGCGTATTCACGTCGCCGCGCTTTGGCTTACGCTTCGCGTGCCCGGCTAAAGTGGTTGCGTGATTTTTCGCATAGTCGGGCGAAGTCACGCGCGCGACGAGTTCGGCTTCGATGAACCGTTTACCTTGTCGCCGCACAAGGCCTCGTTTGGCCCAATAGTAAATCGTTGAGTTATGCACGCCGAATTTTTTCGCGGCCTCGCTCGCCGTTATGTTGAACAGTTCGGCCTCGGGCGTGATGATCTGCGCGTCGCCGTTCGAGTTCTCGGCTTGTGGAGTTTCCATATTCTAACTATCCCCTTTCGAAATTTTGTTTTTTTGGTGATCGTCTCAAGACGGGGGATCGAGGATCGAGAAGTTCGAGCACGGTTTTACCTATGCTTGTCGCCCTCATGGCCCTTTTGTGTAATCGAGTTTTGCTTGTTTGTCAATGTCTAATGTTTTCTTGACAACGTAACGGCCGCGGTGCCAGTATGCCCGACACCCGCACCCTTCGAAGGATCCTAAGTTATGAGCAAGGATCTTTTATCAATGGATGATCCCCTCGATACGCAAATTTTTATAAGGTGCGCGTCGCAAACTCGACGAGCACTCGCTCGGCAAGCCTCGGCCGACGGTCGCTCGTTGTCGAATTACGTGCGATTGATTCTCGAAAGGCACGTCGCTTCTAACGTCGCAAGGCAGCGAAAAAACCGACGGGCCAAAAAAGAGAAAACGGATCGCGCCGATTATCACCTCGCGAGCGTAGCGGGCAAGCCGCCGATTCAAGCGGCGGCGGATCGCGTGATGACAATACAAGATTAAAAAGATAATTCGGGGATTCGGTCGCCTGGCCGCTTTTTTCCTGCGATAGAAAAGCGGTCGCCCGAGGGGCGAGCCGAAAGCGCCGCGAGCGTGTGCCCGGCGATTGAATCAGGGCAGCACCGGGCCGCGCTCTGGCGATCGGAGGTTTAAACGGGTGAAAAAATTTTGTGCGCGGTGCAAAGAACTCAAGCGTAACATCGAATTCGGGCGATGCTCAGATCGTGATGACGGTTTAAATATTTATTGCCGCGCATGCATTCGCAGAAAAGCAAAAGAGCAACGCGACAATTTGCGGGCGGGTGGTTTCAGTGTTAACCCGCGGCGCGGCCCGCGTAAGCCAAACGTGATCGCTCGCGCGCGCCGCATGGACAAACTTGACGGACGACGCCACACGCGCGATCAAATCGTGCTCGATGCAATTCGCAAAGGCGCGCGCACACAAGCCGAGATCGTAACGGTGACAGGCTTTCATCGCGACGACGTGGGCGACGCGCTCGCCGAACTCATGCTTTGGCAAAAACGGATTCGCACCGATACGGTGCGGGGCGTTCGCCGGTATTTCATAAAGGCGGCGTGATCAATGGAAACCGAAAATAAACCCGATGCTCGTCGACAATTGATCGAGGCCGAGGCGGCGGCCGTGCGCGCGCTTGCCGCGGCTCGTGTTTTGATTACTCAACTCGAAGAGGAAAACGCCAAACTCCGCGAACGGCGCGAGCGGCAAAACGACGAGATTTACACCGAGCAAGAGTTTGCCGCGCTTTTCAAAGTCTCTTATGCGACGCTGAAAAAATTGCGGCAACAAGGCCGGATCTCCCCTTTCTGGCTCGGCACCATGCCGCGCTATTCGCGGGCCGAGCACCTCGCGCGCGCGGCCGAGATCTTCGGGGCACGGGCGGCCAAAGCCAACCGGCGAAAGTTAAAAGGGGTCGCATGAAGTTAGAGATCACAATCACGGCGCTCGCGTTCGTCGGCGTGGGCGTTTTTATCGCGGGCTTTGTGATCGGCGTATTAGCGACGAATGCCTCGGCCGCGGTGCAATTTTTCGACGAGCACCGTAAGGCCGAGGCGGCGCGGGTGGCGAGTATCGAAGAGGTGCGCGCGGCCTGGCGTGATAAAGCGGCGCGTGAGCGCCTCGCGTTCGAGCACAAGGCGCGCAAGGTGCCGCCGATTCGCGTGCCTGGCGGCCGGGTGATGTAGTGAGCAAGAAAGGCAACCATAAAGCGAAGCGCGAGCAGGCGCGCAAATTTCGCGAATACAAGCCCTCTAAGCGGTCGGGCCCGGCGGCCAGGCAACGACAAGGGCGAGGCAATTCTCGGGCGCAGACAAAGGCCAGAACGCAACGGCGACGCCTTTGACGCGAAGGATCGGGCCCGTGGGATTTTTGACGCGCGAGGTATGGCGATCCGCCTTACCGGGCAACCTCAAACCGCTTGCCGCCTGTATGGTTGGCTTACCCTCTCGTGAAGGTGCCGAGATCTTTGCCTCGGTCGCTTACCTGGCTTGGCTTCTCGATCTCGATCGAAGCACAGTACAACGCCAACTCTCAAAACTTCGAGCTCTTAAAATTATCGAACGCGCGAGCACCGGCCAGGGCGGCCGCGGCCATGGCTCGCGGTATCAATTCAACCTCGCGAACTTGCCGCGGCGGGCTTCGTGGGCCGAAGAAAGGGCCGCACGGATGCGGCCCTTTGATGAAATAAAGGGCCGCATTGATGACGCTAAAGGGCCGCACGGGTGCACAGAAAGGGCCGCACGGGCGCGGCCCTATGTATTAAGAGATGGATCTTTAGATGTATCGCCTCACCGCAAGCGCAACAAAATCGCAAGATCGCACGAGGACGAACGCAAAGCGCCGAGCCGATTTTTAGAAGCAATCAAGCTTGTCGATTTTTTAATGAGGCATGAGGCGATCACGTTCGACGAGGCGATCGCGCGTCTCGATGCGCGGCCGGAATTTGCCGATCGGCAACGCGGCGATAATTTTCTCGGCACGGTGGTTTATTACTTCAAAACACAACGCGGGCTTGAGCTCGCGGGAAAGGCCAGGGCATGAAAGCAAACGAAAGCGGCGAAACCGGCGAGCGGTTTGTTAGTCTCGCCACAATGAACGGCGGCGCGGCGATCGAGCTCTTCGATAAGGAACTCGATGCGGTGCTGCAAAATATCCTCGATCCGAATACGAAGCCCGAGGCCGGGCGCGATGTAATTCTCAAAGTCTCGATCAAACCGGCCGAGAATCGACGACACGCGGACGTCTCGATCCAAGTCTCAAGTAAGCTTGCGCCGCCGCAAGAGTCGCGCACGGTCTTTTTTCTCGGCAGTAAGCGCGGCCACGCCGTCGCCGCCGAGCGTGATCTCAATCAACTTTCGTTTCTCAACGAAGAGCCCGGCCGCCCGGTGCCTTTGGAGGTTAAAAAATAATGGGCCGCACTGAATTCGATACTAACGACAAAGATGTAATCGCCGCGATACAAGGCGCGGTGCAAACCGAAATAATCGAACTCGATGATCGGGCGTTCGTTACCCGGCCGGTGCATATGCCGCCCGCGCCGCCGCGCGTCGAGCCCTTAACGACTCACACGTTACAAAGTGTGATCGATTACCTGGCCGCCGACGCAAAATTTGATGCCGTGATCCCGACGACTAAAGACGAGCTCGGGCTCGCGGTGCATATCGTCTCGCCGATCAAGGTTCAGATCCTGGGCGGGATCGAGGGCCGCTTTCGTACGCGTGAGGTGTTTATCAACGCCGAGGCGATCGAGGTGATCGGCGAGACTTTTCGCTTTGGCCGTTTTTATCCGCTCGAACAATTCATAATCTCGTTGCGGTCGCTTTTTGCTGAAACCGAAGATCGCGAGACGGTGATCAAGATCCTCGGGCGCGTCGAAGATGCGGACGTTAAGCAATTCGAGGATGACGGCTTATCGCAATCAGTGACGGCGCGCGTGGGGATCGCGACCAAAGCCGAAGTCGCCGTGCCCGCCGTCGTGATGCTCGCGCCGTGGCGCAGCTTTCCCGAGATCAGTCAACCGTTTTCTGATTTCTTTTTGCGGCTCGCGCCTGGCGTTGATGATTCACCCGCGGCCGCACTCTTCGAAACCGACGGCGGCAAATGGAAGATCGAAGCAATCAACTCGATCAAAGAGTTTCTCAATAAGAAAGTCGGCGGCGTGCCGATCATCGCATGATGGGATTAAAGGCGGATAAATCGCTCGATGTGGGCGTCGCCTGGGCCGACGGCGAAAAGTTTGTCGCGATTAAGTTCGCGGACGATCCCGAATATTGTTATCTCTTCGACGCCGATCAAGCCGAAGCAATCGCCCGCGATCTTCGCCATCTGGCCCGCGAGCTACGCCGGGCCGAGGCGGCCGAAAACAATTAAGCCATGCCGATACAACCGTCATTGTGGGATGAGCACGGCCGGGCGCGGCGATCGGATCCGCAGACGGCCAAAGATGCGGGCGAAGGCGTAAACGCGGCGCGATTGGAGCAAGCGGTGATCGTGGCGCTCATAAAGGGCGGCCCGATGACAACCTTTCAGATCGCCGAGGCCGTCGGCGTGCACTGGAATAGCATAAGCCCGCGACTCGCGCCGCTCGAAAAGCGCGGTTATGTCGAGCGCACCGGCGAGAAGCGCATAGTGATCGGCCACAAAGCAAGCGAGGTATGGCGGATCGCCTCGACGTCGCAAAACGGCGGCGCGGCGGAAAACAAAACAGAAAGGCGAGAAGATGATCAAAGCAAACTTCGAATTGATCCCGCGATCAATGATCGTGCCCGGCCAGGCGGCGACGCAATACACCGAGGATGATCTCGCGATCCTGGCGGCCGCGATTCGCTCGGAAGGTTTACGCGAGCCGCTACTCGTGCGGCCGCTTTTAAGCGATCCCGTACACTTCGAGGTGATCGTCGGCGATCGTCGCTTACAAGCTTGTGATCGCGCCGAGCTCGTCGAGATCCCGTGCCTGGTAAGCGAGATCACGAACGAGGGCCGCGCGGCCGCCCGCGCCGAATACAAAACGAAGCGCGCCCGGTGGGTGATATTTTTTCCCGTACTGAGGAAAGCGATGCTCGACAAAATCGGCAAAGTAAAAAAGCTTTCGCCCGCGTTGTTTCAAAAGACGGCGATCGAGTCGGGCTTGCCAAAAAAAATCCGCCCGGCCGAATTTGCACCGGCGCTCGCGGCGCAAAAAGTTCGCGACGAGATCAACCGCGCGACGGCCGAAAATTATTTTATTGCCGAAGCCCGGCTCGCACCGTGGGCCAAAGCCCTCGGGATCAATCTGAAGGCGCTCGAACGCGAGGCTAAAAAATAGTGAAACCCACGACGAGGCAAATTGTTCAAACGATCGCCGCGCGCCGTCACATGAGCGAAGAGCAACTCGCCGAAAATGTTCGCGACGCGTGCGAGGCTTTTGGGTGGCGCTTTCTTTGGCTTCGTAAAACGTTTCACTCGTCGGCGGGGATCCTCGATCTGTTACTGATACCTTTGCGCGGCTTTGATCACCGTCACATTTTATTTCGCGAGCTCAAAGGCTACGACACCCGCGGCGATCTCGGCTCGTTGACGTTGGCCCAACAACAAACGATCTGGGATATCAATGCCGCGGGCGGCGACGCCGCAAAGTGGGATCCGCGCGATTGGAATAGCGGCAAGATTTTAGAGGAGCTCAAATAAATGCAAGGCCTGGGCGTGTTACAATTCGGCCCTGTCACCTCAAACGAATCGCCGGATTCCAGCACGATCCGTCGATTTCAAAGCCTCGAAGCTCGTGATCCAAAAGCCCGAGTTTCGAGGCTTTCGATTAACAAAAAACCGGCATCGAAAAAACGATCGCGGCCGTGGCCCACGAAACACATGCCGCGGGCACCGGTGACGGCCAGGCGCGACGGCGATCCGCGCAATTGGACAGCGGAACAAAAACAAGCTTTTCACGCCTGGGCCCTACGCTTAAAAGATTATCCGGGGCAAGGATGAAACTATCGCACCGAGCAATTTCATTGCGTACGCGCGTTCGTGACGCGCGCCGCACCGATGCGGAACTCGACGCGCTTTTTTTGGCCCGCGAGCTCGATAAGCTTTCGGTGCAATTCCCGCATTTTTCGCCCTCGATCAATCGGTGGGCTTATCACGTGCGATTTCAATTACGATCGCCCAAAGAAAAAAAGCGATTAATCCGGCGCGCGCTTGCACGCTTCGATCGTTTGGCCCTCGAAGAGATCGCCGACGAAACCGGGCTTGAAACATCGGCCGTTGTTGAATCACTCGCGCCGATGATTAAGCGCAAAGAGATCGAGTTATGTTTGCGCGACGGCGAAAAATATCAGCCACGCCCGAACGCGCCGCTTGACGTGCTCGGGCGGCAAATAACTTCGCGCTCGACGCCGGTTAAAGCTTTTTACTTTCAACTTAGGGCGCGCAACGGTGACGACTAAAAACGATCTTCGAGGTGAGGCGTGGCGATGCAAGGCACGGCGAGGCCAGGCAAGGCGAGGCCAGGCAAGGCGCGGTCGGGCGAGGCGCGGCGAGGTGATGCAAGGCGCGGCGTGGCGGGGCGTGGCGCGGCCCGGTGAGGTGAGCCGAGGCGATGCGGGGCAAGGCACGGCGAGGCCAGGCAAGGCGAGGCCAGGCAAGGCGCGGCCTGGCGAGGCGATGCGAGGCGCGGCGCGGCGCGGTTAGGCAAGGCCAGGCGAGGCGAGCCGCGGCGAGGACGACAACTAAAAAAAACGAAAGGCAAGGCGACAATATGGCGATCAAATCAATTGGCGTGACGATCAAAGGTACGAGCCCGTTACTAATGCATGCTTTCCCGCTCGAACCGATCGAGGCAATCGAAAAACAATCAGCCGAAAGGCAAGCCGAGCACGCCGCTTATCGCGACGAAAGCAACGGCGGCGGTCTTTACGTGCCCGGCGTGAACTTACAACGCGCGCTTATCGCAGCGGCGACGTACAGCAAAGGCAAAGGCCGCGCGTCGTTACAAAAGCCTGCGGCCGCTTGTCTACAAGTCTCGCCCGAACATTTAGATCTCGGGCTCAAAACGTATGCGATCGACTCGCGGCCGGTGGTAATGCCGTCAACCAAAGGGCGGATCTTACGGCACCGGCCGCGGATCGAGGCCTGGCAATTAACCTTTGATCTCGATTACGACGACACGCTTTTAAAAGCAACCGAGGTGCGAACGATCGTCGATAACGCGGGCGCGCGCGTCGGCTTGTGTGATTACCGGCCAGAAAAAAAAGGCCCGTTCGGCAAGTTCATCGTCACCGAATGGAAAGACTAGATCGAGGCGTGGCATGGCGAGGCGGCGTGCGGCATGGCCGGGCGCGGCGCGGCAATGCGCGGCATGGCGTGGCAGGGTACGGCAATGCGCGGCCTGGCCTGGCAAGGTACGGCATGGCGAGCCAATGGCATGGCGCGGCCAGGCAAGGCCGGGCATGGCGAGGTAAGGCGTGGGCCAGGCTCGGCGAGGCATGGCGCGGCTTGGCGTGGCCAGGCATGGCGCGGCTCGGCGTGGCCAGGCATGGCGAGGCATGGCGCGGCCAGGCGCGAGGCGTGGCTTGCCACGGCAAGGCCGGGCGAGGTGCGGCATGGCGCGGCGCGGTGGGGCACGGCGAGGCCTGGCAAACAAGATCGAAAGTTATCGTGCGGCATAAGCGCGGCAAGGCGCGGCCCGGCGAGGTTAGGCAAGCTTGGGCAAGGCAAGGCAAGGCCGGGCGAGGCACGGCGCGGCGTGGATTGGCTAGGCATGGCATGGCGTGGTCAGGCACGGCAAGGCGCGG
>Ga0126379_10000784_pt1 | contig 18239 bp, 13 predicted proteins | sample PanSoiMetPlot_24_FD_92640 | JGI IMG/M metagenome (GOLD analysis project Ga0126379, IMG submission 92640) | Tropical forest soil microbial communities from Panama - MetaG Plot_24 | ecosystem: Environmental > Terrestrial > Soil > Tropical forest > Bulk soil | place: Panama | collected 2016-02-17
CGGCAACAGCGACTTGCTGTTGGATCGCGGTGATGCGGATGAGTCGCAAGTGAAGTATTTAGGGCAGATTCAAAAGGCGGCAGACAGGGCGGTTTCAATGACACGTCAATTGTTGGCGTTTAGCCGCATGCAGGTATTGCAACCGCGCTTACTTGATCTGAACACGACGATCTCTGAAATGAGCAAGATGATTCCACGGCTCATAGGGGAGCACATACAGTTTAGCTTCACTCCCGAGTCGAAACTTGGCACCATACTTGCTGATCCCGGACAGGTCGAGCAGGTGTTTTTGAACCTCGCGGTGAATGCACGCGACGCAATGCCGAATGGCGGGGAGCTAATAGTCCGGACAAGCAACGTAGCGATAGATGAGAATGAGGCGCGGAAACGGCCGCCGATGTGCCCTGGAGAGTATGTATTACTCGCAGTTTCTGACACGGGACATGGTATGGATGCGGAAACTAAGGCGCGCATCTTCGAGCCTTTCTTCACGACGAAAGAGGTAGGAAAAGGAACGGGTCTTGGACTTGCAACAGTTTATGGAGTGGTTAAGCAGAGCGGCGGTTTTATTTGGGTCGATAGCGCTCCGGGCAAAGGGGCAACGTTTGAGATTTATCTGCCCCGCTCGACAAAGCCCGCGGTCACCACGGAGGTTGCAGGCATAGGACCATTCACGGGCGGAAAAGAGACAATAATTGTCGTCGAAGATGAAGCCGGTGTCCGCGAGTTGGCGTCAGAGTTCTTAAGAGCTGGGGGATACTCGGTGCTTGAGGCCAGCGATGGAGCAGAAGCGTTAAAGATTGTCACGGATCATAAGGGTTCAATTGATTTGTTGCTGACTGACGTCGTGATGCCGCGAATGAATGGAATCGACTTGGCACAAAAGGTCAGGGAGACCCTGCCGGGAGTTCACGTCGCGTTTATGACCGGCTATACAGAGTTTTCCGACAAAAACGGGCAGAACGTGCTGATAGATGCCAGCATCCTGCAAAAGCCATTTTCCCGGTCGACCCTCCTTGAACAGGTTCGCAATGTTTTGAACACTGCTCCCCGACGATCGGCTGAAGAATCGAAGGTAGGCTAGCCCCTTTCGAATCTCAGTCCGCGTGCGCGGGAAGTACACCTGCCACACGGGGCTTAAGGATGGCGATCATTTGCTCCGAAGCAGGCTCGATCTTGACCCGATCTCTTATGCGACAAATCCTTAGGCGCCTCTCAGAACCACCCGGGGCATAGCCTCCCTCTTTAATTCAGGTCAGTGTCTTTGGAATATTTTGTGCCTGGGGCGCTGATGTCGGTAGCCAAGCCGTCGTCTGTTAATCGATACATCCACATGCCGTCTGAGACCTGGGCCGCGCCACTCATCGCGCTACCCTTCTCCGCGTCTTTGGTCGGGACTGTGGCTTGTGCGGTAAATTCCCAACCGGAGTTGACGAAACTGTCGAACGCTTTTTGGTCGTCGAATACAAAGACGACACGGAATTTACCTGTACCCGATTCGGGTTTGGCCGACAGTTGGACCATTTTCATAAAAGTCAGACGTTGACTGAGATTGTTCACAGCGATGCCGTGTCCAGCGGCCGACCCGGCAGGGGCTTTTACATCCTTGTCGCTGAAAACCGCGTAGCCGCCATTGGCCCGCTCGATTGCCTCTTGCGCACCTGGCTGGACTTTATAAAGTTGCTGAAGCGTGTCCTGGGACATGCTTCGAATCTCCATCTTCTCGTTGTTTTTATAGTCTTCGACGGCGTATGTGGAAGTGTGCTTGTCCAGAGTTGCGAGCAAGTTATGGGCTGCTGGCGGCGGAGTAACTTTACCGGAGAGCACGATGTCTTTGGCATTCATTTGCTTGCCGTACAGGTTTCGGTTGGCGCGGTTATCCGGACGAAGCGTGGAACCACCGAGAGAGACGCCGGCAAATAGTCCTCGAGAACGCGAGTAGGACAAAATTTCAGCTCGCATGCTGACATCGAGAGATGCTTCTGCAGTGCGGCCGACCGGCCCGGCAGCAGCGGATGCATCCGCACCGATCTTCACCTTGCTGGTGAGAACCGCGGAGGCTGAGCGGTGATTCATCAGGAGCAGAACAAAGTCTGTCGCCTGGGCTCCCGCCTGAAAACCGAAACTACCGCCTTCCAGCGCCATCATGGTCGGAGCGCTCCACGGGCCTTTGAAATCCGAGCCGACACGGCAGGTCATCACGCCGCGGCCAAAACTTCCGCCAAAGCCGAAAGCGAGCTTAAGTACCGAGGGAATAACCACGACGCAAGGCGCTCTCGCCAGGAGATTGTCGGGAATGTTCTCTGGAATATTGAGAATTTCGGTAATCACAATTCCGGAATTCTCGACTCTGGCCTCTTCCTTATCCTGCGCTGAAACGATTTGTGGCCCGGCGACCCCGAAGAGAGTTGTGACCACTGATAGAGCGCTGCCGAGTATCCCAAAGCCCTTCATAAAATATCCTCCTGCATATCCTGGTCTAATGTAAACGGGGCAGGCGATTTCGGACCGGAAGTCGCACCCTAATTTCAGTGATGCGCGATTATGCCACTGGAATCAGGAGACGCTACTGTCAAAAATAACAAGTAGATTGGTGAAGCGTTTATCAGCAGATGCTCACTCGTATTTCCACTGCGCTTCTGATTCTTTATTTTTGTGGGGCTCAGGCTGATCGACGGCCAGGACCGCCTGCCAGCAACAGCGCGCCAGCACCCATCGCGACGGATCGCCCTGCGGTAACTAACTCCAGCATGGTCGTTCCCGTTGGCAGCCTTCAGGCCGAAAACGGTTTCCTGGTCACCAGCCTTCGGGGACAGAACATTGCTGACGGCTCTGAAGCTCTAGTGCGCGTTGGAATCCTCGCGAGGACAGCGTTTCGCTTCACTGCGCCGGATTATTATTACAACCTGAGCGGCAGCGGAATTGGGACTGGATTCGGCGACCTGGCGTTCGGAGTTAAAGAACCGCTCGGCCCACTGCCCGGTAAATTCGATGTCTACGTGACAGCGTTCGTCAGTTTTCTGACAGGAGCCAGTAGCGTATCGAGCGGCGGATACGCCCTGTCAGTAGCGTGGTCGCGTTCGTTGTCTTCCAAGTGGACCACGGCGGGAATGCTCTCTTTGTACGGCCTGAGGCAGGACCACGCGCACAATCTGATAGGCGAATCCGCGCTTCTACTGGACTGGCAATTGACAGCGCTATGGGACGTTGGGGTGGGCTTAACCTCGGCCGCCGTGAATCATTTCATCGAGGTCGGCTACTCGTTCCGTTTGGGGAACGGCGCTGGCAATCGGGATTCTATAGCAAGTCTCGATTGCTTACCGTACATATTCATACTAAGACCCACTTCACCGCGAACGGTTGATGAGGAGTTGAGTTAATTTGCGATTGCCAGCGACTTGCGGCATGGGCCGAAGGTACCAGCTGCAGGTTTCCCGGGGTTATAATCACGCCACTTATGCCTCTCGCTCAGGGGACAAAACTGGGGCCGTATGAAATCGATACGCCGCTGGGCTCTGGCGGCATGGGAGAAGTCTACCGTGCAAAAGACACCCGGCTCGAGCGCCCCGTCGCAATCAAGATTCTCCCCGCACATCTTTCTTCAGATCCCGTTCGCAAGCAAAGATTCGAACGTGAAGCGAAAACCATTTCGAGCCTCAATCATCCGCACATTTGCGTTTTGTATGACGTGGGCAGTCAGGATGGTGTGGACTATCTGGTGATGGAGTGTGTGGAGGGAGAGACGCTAGCGGCGCGGTTGGAGAAGGGACCTTTGCCGCAGGAGCAAGTGCTGAAATATGGAGTGCAGATTGCGGAGGCTCTGGATATTGCGCATCGGAATGGCGTGGTGCACCGGGACTTGAAGCCGGGGAACATCATGCTGACGCGGGGTGTAGCGAAACTCCTGGATTTCGGACTCGCAAAACCAGCGGTGCCGCTGGCCACGCTGGCCACTCTAACCGCGGCCGCGCCAAGGCCCTCGCCCGTGACTCAAGAGGGAACGATTGTCGGAACATTTCAGTATATGTCACCGGAGCAGGTAGAAGGGAAGGAGTTGGATGGGCGAAGTGACATTTTCAGTTTAGGCGCGGTGCTATACGAGATGCTGACGGGGAAGAAGGCATTTGAAGGAAAGAGCCAGTTGAGCGTGGCCAGCTCGATTTTAGAGAAAGAGCCGGAAGCGATTTGCACGGTAAAACCGCTAACGCCGCCTGCGCTGGAACACGCAATCGGACTGTGCCTGGCTAAGAATCCGGAAGAGCGATGGCAAACGGCGAAGGATTTAGCACAGGAATTACGATGGGTGTCGGAAAGCAGCGGACAGGCACGGCGGGGAGGCGCCGGCGAGAGTCTTGTGAGAAAGAAGCTGGCGTGGACGGTTGCTGGAGTGTTGGGCCTGCTGTTGATCGTGGCGGGAGTTTTCTGGCGGCAAACGGGCCCAACGGCTCACAGGAGCTTTTATTACGCGGCGTTGCCGGTGACCGCTGGAGATGTGGCGCTGGCGCCGGACGGAAGAACCGCGGCGATCGTGGGGTACTCGGTGACTTCGCGAAGGAATGTGATTTGGATTTACGAGTTGGGGAAGGAGGGTTCGCGGAGTCTGCCGGATACCGAAGGAGCCGATTACCCGTTCTGGTCGCCTGATGGAAAGTCGATAGGATTCTTCGCGGATGGAAAGATGAAGAAGTTGGAGTTGAGCAGCGGGCAGGTGCGAACAATCTGCGATGCGCCGGCGGGGCGAGGAGGGACATGGAACAAAGCTGACGTGATCGTTTTTTCGCCGTACTCGCGGCAGGCAGGATTGTACCGAGTGACCGCAGCAGGAGGAACGCCACAGGCGGTCACACAGCCGGACGCATCGCGCCGGGAAACCAGCCACCGCTGGCCGATGTTTTTGCCCGACGGAAAACAATTTCTGTTCATGGCAGCGACTTTTTCGGGATACAAGGACGTGGACGCAATTTTTGTGGGGTCGCTCGACTCCAAACAGACGAAATTCATCGTGGCAGCCGATGCGAACGCGGCATATGCGGAGCCGGGCTTTTTACTGTACTACCGGGATAAGACGCTGCTGGCGCAACCTTTCGATACTCAGAATCTTACATTGAAGGGAGAGCCGGTGGATCTGCTTTCGGACATTCAGTATGTGCGTCAAGTGAAGAAGGTTGCGTTTGCGGTTTCGAATGATGGATTGCTGCTGGCGCAGGGCGGGGGGCCGGGAGTGGTGGGATATTCGCAAGCAAAATGGTTCGACCGAAGTGGTAAAGAACTGGGAGAACTGGATAAGCCGGGAGTATATGGGAATGTGGCGATCGCGCCGAATGACCTGGCAGTAGCTGTGGACAGATTTGACTTGCCCAGCTTGAACAACATGGATATCTGGGCCTATCCCTCGTGGCATGAGTCAACGGGAAGACGGCTGACGTTCGATCCCGGCTACGATGGGGCGGCGGTGTGGAGTCCGGATGGAAGTGAGATTCTTTTTTCGTCGAATCGGCAAGTGACTCTGGATTTGTATATCAAGAAGGCGGACGGAGGGCAGGAAGAACGGAACGCATTGCACGATCCGTATGACAAGCTGGCGAATGACTGGTCGCGTGACGGGAGGTATATTCTGTACCGCCACGCAGACGAACTGCAGTATGCGACGCTGCCGGGATTCACAAGCAAGGCCTACTTGAAAGCTTCGGGGATTCTGCGCAATGGGCAGTTTTCGCCGGATGGGAAATGGGTGGCTTATAACTCGAACGAAACAGGAAAATGGGAGATCTATGTAACTTCGTTTCCCGAGCCGCATGGAAAATGGCAGATCTCGACGACCGGTGGCGAACAGCCGAGATGGCGGGGCGACGGAAGGGAGTTGTTCTATCTGTCTTTGGACGGACGAATGATGGGAGTGCCAGTGAGCACGGGAGCAAGTTTCAGTTCAGGCGCACCGGTGGCGCTATTCCAGGCAAACCCGGCCGTGCCGGTTTCGTACTTAAATATTTTTGGCTATGCGGTGACGCGGGACGGGCAGAGATTCTTGATTAATACCGTGATGAAGCCCGAGGAACGAATTCCGATTTCAGTCGTGTTGAATTGGGATGTCGGGATGAAGAGGAAATGACTTGGCTCCTGAATCTCGATTCACTTCGCACTATTGCGGTGGCTTGGATGCCACGACGCCGAGATCGGCGATGTTGTCGCCCTTTTTTAGTGAGGGAACAGCATTGACGTGAAGGATCACACCGGCTTCGGGGGCGCGTGGTTCGAAGATCACTATTCCGAAGTAATCAGTGATGTAACCGAGTTTCATGCCTGCTTGTGCGTATGAGCCGCGCTTGACCAGCGGATACCAGATGCCGGGGCCGTCGGACAGGACGTCGACTACCTTCTCCAGCCAAACCGGATTTTCGATGTAGTGTGGCTTGCCGGGGAGCATCTTCAAGGCGCGCATGGTGCTGAGTGTGCCGTTAACGAGGAGCGCCACGTCATCGGTTTCGACGGTGCCTGCATAACCGGCTTCCACAACGATGGAAGGCTTTCCGCGTAGCGAAGCGGTGTTGTCGAGATAGCGGCTGGCGGCGAGATCCGTAGGGCGCTCGCGCCAAATGATGATGTGATCTAGGCCGAAAGCCATGACCATTTCTTTGGAGACGCGGTCCTGTGAGGCGTTGCCGGTGGGTCCCCAGTAGGCGTACGGGCGAAGGCTCTCGTCGAGGTCGCCGCCGTGATAGTCGATCAAGTAGTCGCAGCGATCGACGACTTGCTTGGTGATGACGAAGGAGGCGCGGTCAGTTTGCGTTCCATCGGCCTTGCCGGGATAGAAGCGGTTCATGCTTTTATTGTCGACAGGATTGACGTGCGGGACTTTTTGTTCGAAGGAAGCAATGTTGACCAGCGGAATCAGGATGACGGTGCCGGAAATCGTGGCGGGGTCGAGATCGGCGATCAACTTTTCGACAGCGACGATGGAAACATACTCCGTGCCGTGCGCGCCGGTGACCAGAGCAAGGATGGGACCCGGCTGAGCGCCGTTCACGACGACCACAGGAATGTTTGTTCCGGCATCAGCACCAGCAGGGACTTGGAGATAACCGTTCGCTTTCTGGCCAGGCGCCGCAGAAGCGGTGCCAACGGCGAAAGGCGATCGCTGAGCTGTGGCAAAAGCTGGCAGAAACGTAAGAATGAGGGGAGAAACGAGGAAAAGACGAAGTGAGCGAAGCATGAAGCCTCCGGTAGCGGCGAAATAGAAGGGGCATCGTACCATTTGTCGCGCCGGGTAAGGTTGCGACCGCTCATTTTGTTCGTAAGTATTTACAGGATTATCTCGATTGCGGTCTGGCTGATTTCGCCTAAGCCTATAGGGCTGTATACCGGTAAAGTTGGATGGGGAGGAAGAAATGGAACGACGCGACTTTATTGGAGGGCTAGCGGTCCTTTCATTGACCGCTCGGAACGGTAGGAATGTGAGCAGCGAGCAGGGAGGGCAAACGGCAAGGCACGGAGACATGCCGTATCGGACGCTGGGACGCACGGGCGAAAAAGTTTCGTGTATCGGGCTCGGCGGGTATCACCTGGGGCAAGCGGAACTCCCAGAGGCAGAGGCTATCAAGCTGTTTCACGCCGCAGTGGATCGAGGAATTAATTTCTCGGACAATTCGTGGGACTACAACAACGGCGAAAGCGAAAGAAGAGTAGGGAAGGCGTTGAAGGGCTATCGCGACAAGGTGTTCGTGATGACGAAGTTCGACGGACGAACGAAGGAGTCAGCGTTGAAGCAACTCGACGAGTCGCTGGAACGCCTGCAGGTGGATCACGTCGACCTGTGGCAATTTCACGAGAATATCCGTTTGGAAGATCCGGACCGGTTTTTCGCCGAGGGCGGCGCGTGTGAAGCGGTGGTTGAAGCAAAGCAAAAAGGGAAGATCCGGTATTCCGGCTTTACCGGGCACAAGGATCCCAGCGTGCACCTGCGGATGCTGGAGCTGGCGGAAAAACATAAGTTCAACTTCGATGCGGCGCAGATGCCGCTGAATGTAATGGACGCGCACTTTCGGAGTTTTGGGAACGAGGTTGTGCCGGTGTTGGTGAAGAAACAGATCGCGGTGCTGGGCATGAAGTCGATGGGCAGTGGATTCATTTTGAAAAGCAAGACGGTGACGCCAATTGAATGCCTGCATTATGCGTTGAGCCTGCCGACTTCCGTGGTGATCAGCGGCATTGACAGCCAACAGGTGCTGGACCAGGCGTTCGAGGCTGCGAAGACATCTGCAGCAGTTAGCCCGTCGGACATTGCCAAGATTCTTCAAAAAACGGCTGCGGTGGCGGCCGACGGCAAGTTTGAGCCGTTCAAGACGTCACCTGGTTTCGATTCCACCGCTGCGCACCCGGAATGGTTGGGTTAGAACGCGTGAGCTGAGTCAGCTGAAAGATATCTTCCCTGGTCCAATTCCGGGTGGTAGTATCAGCGCCTCTGGCCGGTGGGGGTGTTCAACAATGAGCCGGCGCTGCCATTGCCTGCTGTCACTCTGCTGTGTCTTGGTTTTCGCCTCCCACACCCTTGCGCAAAACTCCCCTGAGCTCCAAACCCCCGCTGATGTCGTGGCAGTGACCGGAACGATTTTTTCGGAGGACGGAAGACAGCGGCTGGATAACGCGATGGTGAATTTGTGTGATCCCAGCGGAAATCTGATCCAACAAGGGGCCGCGGGCGGCGGATATTTTGCGTTTCGCGGCTTGCGGCGAAACGAATACGTTCTGAAAGTGATGGCGGATTCTTATCAACCCGCGGAGGTTCGCGTGAATCTGCAGTTCGGATCCCAGCCAGCTACGTTCATTTACATGAAACGGATTTCGTCTGAACCGGCCAAAAAGGCCAATCTCCCTAGCGTTTCGCGTCATGAATTAGCGATGCCGGCCGCCGCGAGGGAACTTCTGGCAGCAGGCCGGAAAAAGCTGTATCACGAGAGAAATCCGCATGGGGCTTTGGACGATTTTGGTCACGCACAAGAAAAGGCATCCGGCTTTTACGAGCTGGATTATGAGATCGGAATGGCTTACCTGGATCTTGGAGAGAAAGAGAAAGCTCGGGATCGTTTCGTGAAGGCAATCAGCCTAAGCAAAGACAACTATGGTGAAGCGCAAGTTGCGCTGGGGACGGTGCTGGTGGATGAGGGAAACCTGGCGGATGGCGAAGAAAGAATCCGGCGTGGAATCGACTTGAATCCAAGTTTTTGGATGGGCTACTACCAGTTTGCCAGGCTTGAACTTCTTCGCGACCGGCTTCCGCAAGCGGAAGCAGATGCCGAGCAGGCCCGTTCCTTGGCGCCGAGCGCTGCCATAAATTACCAGCTTCTTTCCGTTATCCACCTGCGTGAGAAAAAATATCGTCTGCTGCTTCAGGATATTGACATGTACCTGGAACTAGATCCGGACAGTGCCGCAGGCCAGCGCGCCAGAAGCGCCCGTGTGGAAGTGATTGAGGAAATCAAGAAAGAAGAGACCCGGCAAAAGGTTCCCCTGGAAAATAGGGATCCGGGCTGACTCTGCGGTTTCGGCCCACTTCACACCCGAAAGACTGGCTCCAGGGAGGAAATTCTGGTCTTCAGGGCTGCTAGTTCGGTTGCGCTAAGCTCTGGTAGCGGTGCTGAGGCCAGTTCCAGCGCCAAGTCAAAAATATGCTCGTCGCCGGGCGGCACGGCTGCGGTGACTTCCTGATTCAAGGTGAACCGCAAAGCCGCGCGAGCCATTTCGCGGTCGTCGATCGGTTCATACCAGCACTTCGGGTACTTGCGATCGCTTTCTTTCATTTCTTTGGGCCATTTTCCAAAGGCGAGCGCCTTCAAAGCCATGCGCGCCATGCCTTTCGACTTGGCTTTGGCGAGGATCTGCGGGCCGAAGCCACCGTTTTCCCAGGCGTTTGCATTCACTGGGAACAAGACGCTGTCTAATTCCAACGCGTCCATCAAACGCAGCGCGGCGGGGGCGTTGTGCGCGGAGAAGCCCAGATGCCGCACCTTACCTTCCCTTTTGGCTGCGACAAAAGCTTCGGCGGCGCCGCCCGGAGCGAGAATCTTGTCGACGTCCTCCATGGAGCTGACCGCGTGAAACTGGTAAAGGTCCACATGGTCGGTGTGGAAGCGCTGCAGGCTGCGCTCCAACTCTGCGCGGGCACTCTTGGCGTCGCGGCTCATAGTTTTTTCCGCGAGGAAAACTGCGCTGCGATACGGGCGCAACGCTTCGCCGAGTTTCATTTCCGCTTCGCCATTGAAGTACGAGGGCGCGCAGTCGAAATAATTTACGCCACGGTCGTAGGCTTCGGCGACGCGGCGCGAACCTTCTTCCTGGGACATGCCGCAAACGACGATTCCACCCATAGCGATGATCGAGAGGTCGATTCCATTTTTGTAAGGGCGCTTGGGCAGGGTTGTTGACGCCGGCGCGCCCCATGCGGCCGTGGCCGTCAATGCCGCGGCCGCGCCAATAAATTCGCGACGATGCATAGGTTGGTCCCTCTGGGGCATTTTAGTCCGGAGAAACGCGGGAGGCAATCGCGGCGGTGCCGCCGGATTTGGCAGCACGGATGCGGCTACTCTTGCATGACGCCGTACTCGAAGCGAGGCGGCAAATTGGCACCCGATCGCTCCATCATTGCGAGGGTGAGCGCCTGCGGCACGAGGACGGAGGTGAGGGCTTCCCAAGGCTCCGGCACCACGCTGATCTTTACCGGAAACAATTTCTCGGAAGCCGGGTGCTGTTCGGTTGCGACTAGGATGACTCTGCCACTGCGGGCATTGCAGTCACGCGCAAGTTTCACTCCGAGATCCGCCGTGCGGCCCAGCGCGAAAATAATGGCAACATGCGAGGCGTTGACGTCGAGCAATGGCCCGTGACGGAACCCGGCTCCCGAGTGAGCCGCGGCGCGATACCCGGCCATCTCGCGCATGCACAAGGAGCCCACGATGGCGCCGCCGTACGCGGGACCACGCCCAATGACTTCGATGTTGGCCGCGCCGCGACAGAATCGCTCCAGTTCGCCGCGCACGCCAAATACCTGCTTCAGGGTATCCGAATAGACTGCCAGCAATCCCTCCGCGTTTGCCTGCCAAGGATGGCCGGCCATGGCAGAAGCCAGCGCGATGCAGGCCGCGGTGGCGTTGGTGTAAGTCTTGGTTGCGCTGCCATACTCCGGCCCGGCCAAGATGGGGAGCTTGATCTGCATCAAAGACCAACAGGTGCTCTTTTCGTTGTTACAAATTAGAACGACAGGCTTCTGCGTCTTGATCCTACACAGCTCCAAGAGTTCTGCGCTTTCACCGGAGACGCTGGTAAGAACGGAAACGGCAACCTGGTCCAAGAGCGCGGGGGCGTAGTGCAGCCATTCGCCAGCATCGGCAAAAAAAGAAGATCGGTTGCAGGATTGCAGCCACACGGAAGCTGCAATCGAAGTGCAATAGGAAGCACCCATGCCCAGAAAAAGGATGGGGCCAGGAGAAAGAGCAAGCTGTCGTAGTTGGTGAAGCTCCTTTTGGATCGATTGATCTCGATCATAGGCGTTCAACACTTGAGCGAGCCGCGCGGGCTGTTCCCGGCATTCCTTCTCGAAGATCGCGGTCATGCTCATGGTGAGCATTTCGTCTGGTGGCTTGATGCCGGCGATCCAGCGGCGTTCCTTGTTTGTCATTTTGTCCATAGTGCTCCTCGGAGATCGAAGTGCCTATTTTCTACCATTTTTGACTAGGCATCGCAGGATAAGCGTCGGAAGGCCCAGATGATCGAGCGTCCGTCTTGAAGGTAACACGGGTCGAACTTTCTCATGAATCATAACAAAGACTGCGATATCATGATGCCAGGTGAAGACATGACTGCTCTGCAGTCCCTTCCGAAGCTACTGGTGAAGCAAAACTTTCTTGCACGGATTTCGTTCATCGCGGCACTCGGCGGCGTGCTTTATGGCTACGACATGGGCATTATTGCCGCCGCGATCATTTTTGTTCGGCACACCTTCGCGCTTTCGACGCTGATGGAGGAACTGGTTGTGAGCATCGTGCTGATTGGTGCGATGGCCGGGGCGATGGCGGGAGGAGCGATCGCCGACCGGATCGGCCGGCGCGCCACGCTGGTGTGGGCCGGCGGGATCTTTATCGCTGGCTCGCTGCTCGCGCCGCTTGCTCCGGATGTTGTCACGCTGATCGTGGCGCGCGCGATTATTGGAGTCGCGATCGGATTCACTTCGGTCACCGCGCCGGTGTACGTCTCGGAACTGGCACCGCCGCAATCGCGCGGCATGCTAATCGGGCTCTACCAGTTCGCACTCACTCTGGGAATCGCGCTCGCGGATCTGGTCGGTTACTGGCTTGCTACGCAACAGGCGTGGAGGCTGATGTTCGGGCTCGCGGTGGTGCCGGCGCTGTTTTTCCTGGCGATTATTCTTACGGTCCCTGAAAGTCCTCGCTGGCTCTTTGCCCATGACCGGCCGAACGATGCAGAGTCGGTGCTGCGCAGCTATACAGACGACAACGGCATTCAACAATTTCTCGCGGACATCCAGGAAGGCCTGAAGACCCCAATGGAGCAGAGCTGGAGGGCGCTGTGGACGCCGGCCGTGCGGGGTTCGCTGTTTATTGCAGTGGGGTTGACCGTGCTGCAGCAGGTGACCGGGATCAATACCATTATTTATTACGGTCCGCAGATATTTGAGCTTGCGGGAATCGCCTCGCATGCAAATTCGATTTTCGCGACGCTGCTTGTGGCGGTGGTGAATGTAATTGCCACCGTGGTGGGGATCGCGCTCGTCGACCGGGTGGGGCGGAAGCCGCTGCTTTACGTGGGCGTGGGCGGGATGACCGTGGCACTGTTCGCGCTGGCGTTTGCGTTCAGCCACATAGCGACGCTCGGTGCGTCGATGGGCACGATCGCGATTGTCTGTCTGATGCTTTATATTGCATGTTTTGCGTTCAGTCTGGGGGCCATAGCCTGGATCCTGGTTTCAGAAGTGTTTCCCCTGCGTGTGCGTGGGCGGGGCGTGGCGGTCGGAACACTGTTCTCGGGCGTCGCAAATTTCGCGGTGTCGTTGACATTTTTATCTCTCATCAAGTTTGTGGGAAGTGCTTCGACGTTTGCGCTTTATGGCGTGCTGAGTATTGTGACGCTGGTCTTCGTGCGCTTTGTGGTGCCGGAGACGTGCGGGCGCGAGCTGGAGAGCATCAGCGCACCGAAAACGGCGTAAGGGCGCTATCGCTGCGAATTGGCGCGTGACTCTGCCTCGTCGAGCGCCAGACGAATGGCGCCTATTAGCTGGGCATCCTGGCCCAACCTGCTGGTAATTAGCTTCGGGAGTACCGGCTCGTCGTATTGTTTCAGGATTTTTCTCGTGGCGTGGAGTAACGGCGCGCTCATGCCCACACCGCCGCCCAAGACGAAGAGCGAGGTATTCAGGACGACAGAGATGTTGTACACCGCATAGGCCAAGATTCGCGCGGAATGATCCAGCACGGTCTTGGCAAAGCGGTCGCCGAACGCGGCGTGTTCAAATATTTCACTCGCAGTGAGATCCTGCGCTTGTGAGTTGTACTTCCCGTTACAAGCGCGCAGCCACTGCGTGCCGATCCCATCGCCGCCGATCACGCTTTCCAGCGAGCCCGGCATGCCCCGTTTGATAGGTGCCTCCGATGTGCCAGGAACGACCATGTAGCCGACTTCTCCAGCGGCACAATTTTTGCCTCGAACCAATTGTCCGTTGACGAAAATCCCAGCGGCAATGCCGGTTCCTATGGCAAGAAACACGAAGTTGCCATTGCCACGCGCCGAACCCATCCAGTGTTCGCCAATCGCGGCGAGTTTTACATCGTTTTCGACGACCGCAGGAACGTCGAGTGCGGACTTCAACAGATCGGCGAGCCGAACATTCTTCCAGCCTTTGAGGAATGACGTCGCGAAGACGATGCCGGTCTCGCTGTCGGTAATGCCAGGCGCTCCAGCGGCCACTGCCAGCAGGGAACTGCGGGGAACGCAAGCTTGTTGCAGGAGGTGGTTCACGCCGGTGCGGATCTGTTGCATGACCATTTTGGGAGAGGACGTTCGTTTTGTGGACGTCGACCACTTGGCGAGGACCTCGCCCTTGGTGTCGGCCAGAGCAACGCGCAAGTTGGTGGCGCCGATGTCAATGCCGATCACATGTCCGGCGCCGTGCGGTTTCGTCAAAGCGCGATTGCGCGGGTGGTGCGGCGCGAATTTGTTCTTGGCCATGGTTGGGATGAGCAGAATCTGAGACTAAGTTAACGCTATTTACAAAGTGCGTCAATCGCATGGCCCGAACTGCAAGGCCCTGTCAGTCAACAGAGTGGGACGGCTGAAGCAGACCAAGAACGGCGGACTCGATTGCGCTGTAAACGGCACCCCACAACAGCGCTGAGGAGCCTAGCGCGCCCAGGGCCACGCGCACCAGCGCGAATTCACTTCCCTTCAGCTGGGCTTTAACTTCTTGAAGGAGACGGGTGTGGCTGCCGACTTCTCCGCCCAACAAGATCACGCCGGGGTTGAGAATGAGTGCCAGATCCAGAATGACGTCCGACAAAATGGTGGCGCGCTGCGTGAGAATTCGCTTGGCCTGCGCATTGCCCGCGGCGGCAAGATCGAAAACGTCGGCGGCACGACGGACTTTGGGATGCGGGCGTGCGCGCTTGCGGGTGGCTTGCCAGCTTCGCATGATTCCAGAAGCGCCCAGCACTTTTTCAAGCTTTCCATACCCGAGTAAGGTGGGATGAGCTCGAGAAACATTCGGCACGCGAAGGTATCCAATTTCCCCGGCCGACCATTGAGAGCCGCGATAGATGCTGCCATCAACGAAAATGCCGGCCCCCACACCTTCGCCGATGGTAATGAATACAAAATTGTCCATGCCGCGAGCCGCGCCACGATAGTACTCGCCCTGCGCGGCCAGATTGGTGTCGTTGTCCACAATGGTCTGGCATTTCAGCTCATCGCGGAGCAGCGCTCCTAACGGCACATTGTTCCATTCTTTCAGGGCGCTGAACGAGGAGACTATTCCTTCTCGCACATTAACGATAGCGGGCACTCCTGCGACCAGGACGAACAATTGGTCCTTTGACAGTTTCTGCTTACGGAGCAGGCTGCGGACCTGCGCCGCGATCTGCGCGCAGACCTCAGATGGTGTCGACGACTGCCAGGAGAGCGCGATCCTGGACCTGGCAAGCTCAAGTCCGTGCAAATCGACGAGAAGAAAACGGAGAAAAGCGGAACTGATTTCCACAGCGATTACGCAGCCACGTTCTGCACGGAAACGGATGATGTCTGGAGGTCTGCCACCAGTGGAGTTCCCCTCGCCAATCGGTTCCACCAGTCCCGCGGAAGCGAGATACGCAACAACATTAGTGACGGTAGGGGCGCTGAGGCCGGATGCTCGCACCAGATCGGCTTTGGAACAGGGCCCCGCTTCACGCAAGAGCTTCAGTAAAATGTGCGCATTGGTTTGACGCAGCAGGGGAGGCCTGCCAACGGAAACGAGTTCTTTCTTCACTGCGAGGTCCCCCCGTGGTTTCATCTGCGGCTTCGAGGTAGTGCCAACATGGTAAGGTATTTTCCGATTGTTTAGGAAGTCCCTCCCGCGGCACACAACACGGCCTACGGTCAGGTACAACGCTGCAAACTGGAGTTCCATGGCAGACAGGAAGTCCCAGCCAGCACGTCCGGGTGTCATTCCGTGCGAAAAGGGGCGAGGTGTCAGCGAATTGAGGAGAAGGTGTTGGGAGGGAGGTTTATTCGCGGCGGCCGGAGACTCTCGTCGAGGGCGGCGCGTCTTTGTCGCTTCGCAAGTCCGCGCCCTTCCCGATGGCTGGAGAACCGGGACGAAGCTCGAAATCAAAAGGCTGACTCGGAATAGGGGCAACGAATGCCGGATCTGCTGCCACAGAGTGTTTGTCCTGGCCAGCTTCTTTTTGCCATGCTGAAAAATTGAAACGCGCGCCTTTCCAGTTAAAAGCCGCAGGACCGTCGGGATAGTAGTCGTTATCAGAAAAATCAAACGGACCGTCGACGCCGGGTTCGATGAATACCTGGTAGAGAAAACTTTTGACGATGATGTTGTTTTTTATGGCGATGTTTCCGGTCTGCCGTGTGGTGGAGCTGACGTAAAGGTGGATGCCAATGCGACTGTTATAACAAGTGTTGCTGTCAATATCGTGGCGAGTGTAGTTAGCCATGATGCAGGCCCCGTTGGGATGATTGTAAATGAGGTTGTGGAGAATCTGATTGTGCTGGCTGGGCACGTAATTTGTGAAGATACCGTGGGTGCCGTCGTCGTGGACGACATTATAACGAAGCACGTTCTCACTCGAGCCAAATGGCGGAGTGCCGGTATCGATGGACAGTTCGATTCCAGAGAGGCGAGCCTGGTAGCAATTATTTTTCTCGACGATGTTGGAACTGGAACCGGACAGGCCGACGCAATAGCCTTCACCCTTGCGCGTAGTATTCGTGTTTGCGAAAACCACGTTGCCGGAGATGAGAGACTGGTTGGTTTCGTGCAGGTAAATCCCGGCTCCGTTGTCATGAACTCTATTTCCCGTGATTTGCACGCCACTGACAACCAGCCCATCGGGATAGACGACGGACCGGCATCGCTCGGACCGCGGGCAGCCAACTACGAAGATGCCGTTGAAGCTGTTGTGATGAATCTCGTTGTTGGTGATGCTTCCGGAAGTGACCGGGAATTTGCCATTGCTATGGTACAACTCGACGCCGGCGCCGTCGTTATCGTTAACGAGCACGGAATCGACGGAACATTGGTTGGCGTTTTCAATATGAATGCCGTCGCCCGCGCCATTGGTGACAGTGACATGAGAGAGGTGCAGGCTGTCGGGCGTGGGCCCTTCAAGATGGACAGTGATGGCCCAGATTCCTGCGCCCTCGCCGTAGGGAATGGCATTTGCGCCGCTGACGGCGATGTTTTTTACGGTGACATTTGAGACGCCGGTGAGATTGAGGCCGGAGAGGCGCGCTCCGCTTTCGATTCCCGGATGTTGGTAGCCGGTCGACGGTTTGTCGCTAGAATAAACATAGAGCGAATCGGAATCCCAGAACCAGTCGCCGGGACTCGACAATTCGGAAAGCGAAGACTTTTTGTTACCCTTTGTACCGTCGAAGATGACGACGTTCGCCTTGGTAGCAACTTTGGCTTGCCAGACATGAGACTTGCAAATGTCGCAGGCTATCCAAGAATCAGCGGGGACGAGATCCGCTCCGCTAATCACGGGAAGATCCCCTGTGCCGTAGGCATCGATGACGATGGGGGCGGCGGCGGACCCGGAAGATGTAAAGTTTAGCTGTTCGCGCCATACGCTGCCTCTGCGAAGGAGAATGATGTCGCCCGGCATGAACTTCGATGAAGCCAGTCTTGCGAGAGTCTTCCAGGAGGATGATGGAGAATTTCCGGTGTTGGCGTCATTTCCATTTGTGGAATCCACGTAGAACGTTGTGCCGTAGACGGCAGGAGAGGCAGAAAGAACGAAAAGAAAGAGGAGAAGCAATTTGCGCAACATTGTATTTTCTCCAAGCGGGGAGTGTTAGAATGGGCGGGCCAGCCGGTCGGTCTACGGAACCGTGCCGATGGATTTGACGTGCAGGATGTTGCGATCCTGGTCCAGCGTGCCGGTGACGCGAACCTTTTTTCCAACGAAGCGCTTGACGTTCCAAGTATCAGACAATAGGTACGGAGTGCGGTGGACCGCCTCTTCCAGGAAAAATCGATTATTTTTCTGAGTGATTTTTCCCGCGAAGGTGCGGACGTCTTGTTGGTCCTGTTGCTGGGCGGCGCTTTGCAATTCGTCGCGGTATTGATTTTGCTGCGGACTCTGCTCTTGCTTCTGGCGCTGCGTTTCCTGCGCGTGGCAGGCAGCAGCCATGCTTGAGACCATGAGCCACAGAAGGCCAAGCACTAAAAACAGGAGGCGTCGGGTACTCATTGTTGCACCTTCGTTTATGTTTCTATGCGTCTTACGCCGCCGCGGACGACGAGGGGATTTCCGCGCGCGCAGGTACAGGCACCCTTGACGCAACGATCCCGATATTGGTGCTGAGATGGAGCGGGAGGTTCACTAGGCCGACGCTCTCGAGGCGCACGAACGGGAAATAGCGCTCCAAGAGGCGAACGATGAGCGCATAGTCGAAGCCTTTGCGGCCTCTGGGCGCCCGAGGGACGCGATCCATGCGACCGAGGACTGCATCGCAGAATTGCC
>Ga0126379_10000785_pt1 | contig 18226 bp, 15 predicted proteins | sample PanSoiMetPlot_24_FD_92640 | JGI IMG/M metagenome (GOLD analysis project Ga0126379, IMG submission 92640) | Tropical forest soil microbial communities from Panama - MetaG Plot_24 | ecosystem: Environmental > Terrestrial > Soil > Tropical forest > Bulk soil | place: Panama | collected 2016-02-17
CCGTTGAGTTGAGACGAGGGTTGCTTAGTGAAGGGGTTGCGACGACGCGAGTGACCAAAAAGGACAAGGCCGTAGAGACGCGGCATTGCCGCGTCTCACTCTCGAACCGACGACTCTATCTAGGGTACCCTGCACGTTGTGGAAGGGTACGAACCTTGAGACGTGGCAGTGCCACGTCTCTACAGCCGAGGATTTCGGCCCAGCCGAGGATTTCGGCGCTGTGACAATCTTCGTGAAAAGACAATCTTCGTGAAAAATTGACATGGACCCTAAACTTCCTCTGAATCCGGCAGCGCTCGAGCTTGAACCTCCGCAAGGCGGGCTGGCCAGCTTTCCACCTGCCGACCGGTGGCACGATTGGACTGAGTTTGATGCTCGCGAGTGGCCGCGCAAAGTCGAGCGGCGCTACTCCCTCATCCCCACGATTTGCTTCAACTGTGAGGCTGCGTGCGGTTTGCTGGCGTATGTCGACAAAGAGAAGATGCGCATCCAGAAGTTTGAGGGCAATCCCGCGCATCCCGGCAGCCGCGGGCGCAACTGCGCCAAGGGTCCGGCGACGATCAATCAAGTCAACGATCCCGAACGCATCCTTTATCCTTTGCGGCGCGCCGGCAAACGCGGCGAAGGCAAATGGGAGCGCGTGACCTGGGACGAAGTGCTCGACGATCTCAGTGGCCGCATCCGCAAGGCTCTCAGCGAAGGCCGCAAGAACGAGATCATGTATCACGTGGGGCGTCCCGGGCATGAGCTGATCTATAACCAGCGCGTGCTGCACGCCTGGGGGATCGACGGCCACAACAGCCACACCAACGTATGTTCCGCTGGCGCGCGTACGGGTTACGCTTTCTGGCACGGGTTGGACCGGCCATCGCCGGACTACGCCAACGCGCGTTTCATCCTGCTGCTGAGTTCCCATCTCGAAGCCGGCCACTACTTCAATCCTCATGCGCAGCGGATCATCGACGGCAAAGCCAAGGGCGCCAAGGTCTGCGTGGTGGACACCCGTCTTTCCAACACCGCGTCCAAGGCCGACTACTGGCTCTCACCGTGGCCGGGGACCGAGGCGGCCATGCTGCTGGCCATGTGCCGGATTCTCCTGGATGAAAATCTTTTCGATCGCGAGTTCGTGCGCCGCTGGGTGAACTGGGAAGAATACCTGCGCTCGGAACTCCCCGGCGAGCCACAGACGTTCGACCACTTCATCGAAGTCTTGAAGAGGACTTACGCGCAATACACTCCGGAGTTCGCCGCGAAAGAATCCGGAGTTGAGTCCGCAACCATCGTGGAGGTGGCGCGCGAGATCGGACGCGCCGGCTCTGCCCTGGCCGCCCACGTGTGGCGCAACGCTGCTGCCGGCAACCTGGGTGGATGGCAGGTGGCACGCGCCCTGGAATTCCTGGTCGTGCTGGCGGGTGCGGTGGGCACTCCGGGTGGAACCGCGCCCAGCGGATGGAACAAGGAGATTCCCGCGCCGCCCATGATGCCGCCTCCGCCGAACGCCTGGAACGAGATGATGTGGGCGCCCGAATATCCGCTGGCGTTCTTTGAGATGAGCTTTCTTCTTCCGCACTTTTTGAAGGAAGGCCGCGGCAAGCTCGCTGTGTATTTTACGCGCGTCTACAATCCGGTTTGGACGAACCCCGACGGCATGAGCTGGATCGAGGCTCTCAGCGACGAGAGCAAAGTTGAACGGCACGTCTGCCTCTCGCCCACCTGGAGCGAGACCGCCTGGTTCGCCGACTACGTCCTGCCCATGGGCCACGCGTCTGAACGCCACGATCTGATGAGCCAGGAGACGCACGCCGCGCGCTGGATCGGGTTCCGCCAACCGGTGCTGCGCGTAGCGTTGGAGAATCAGGGCAAGCAATTCAACTTTACGTACGAAGCGCATCGCGAAGCCGGACTGGGCGAAGTGTGGGAAGAAGACGAGTTCTGGATCGAACTCTCCTGGCGTATCGATCCGGATGGCGCGCTTGGAGTACGCAAGTACTTTGAGTCGCCGTACCGTCCCGGAGAGAAACTCCGCATCGGCGAATACTACAGGTGGATCTTCGAAAACAGCGTTCCTGGATTGCCGGCCGCTGCCGCCAAGGAAAGCCTGACTCCTTACGACTACATGCGCAAATACGGAGCCTTTCTGGTCGAAGAAAATATTTATGGAACTCATGAACAGCTTTTGAAGGACAAAGCGCTGGAAGGCGCGCAGGCCGATCCCGTCACCCATGTCGTTCAGAAGCAAGGAACGCCGCTGGGCGTAGAGATTGATGGCAAGACCTACGCGGGATTTCCCACGCTCTCGCGCAAGCTGGAGTTTTACGCGAAGACTTTGAAAGATTGGAAGTGGCCGGAGTTCACGCTTCCGACTTACGTGAAGAGCCAAGTGCACCAGGACAACATTGATTTAAGCAAAGGCGAAATGCTGTTGCTGCCGACCTTCCGCTTGCCCACGCTGGTCCATAGCCGCACCGGCAATGCGAAGTGGCTGTATGAAATCTCGCACCGGAACCCGGTCTGGCTGCACCCGCGGGACGCCGAGCGCATTGGAGTCTCCACCGGCGATCTGGTCCGGCTGGCAACGACGATCGGCTACTTTGTTGACCGGGTTTGGATCACCGAGGGGATACGTCCCGGCGTGGTGGCCTGCTCGCACCATCTGGGACGCTGGCGCCTCAACGAAGATTCCGGCGGCGAACGCTGGTCCACCGCGCTGGTCGATCTGCAGCAGATCCAGCCGGGCCAGTGGATGATGCGGCAGATCCACGGTGTCCGTCCTTTCGCGAGCGATGATCCGGACTCCTCGCGGATCCATTGGGAAGACGCCGGCGTGCATCAGAACCTGATCTTTCCCGTCCAGCCCGATCCGGTCAGCGGCCAGCATTGCTGGCACCAGAAAGTCACGGTGACCAAGGCTGCTCGCGAAGACTGCTATGGCGACATCTTCGTCGATACCAACAAGTCGCACCAGGAATACCTGCGCTGGCTGAAGATGACCCGCCCCGGTCCGGGCCCCGGCAATCTGCGCCGCCCGTTGTGGATGCCGCGAGTCTATCGCCCGGCGACAGAGGCGTTTTATGCGGGGAAGACATCCGCTCGCGAATGATCGCAGGACGTACAAGAATATCGACGTAGAGACGTGGCATTGCCACGTCTCGCTGCGTCGTTCGCCCGCAGCTTTTTCGTGAGGGACGCAGTGAGACGCGGCAATGCCGCGTCTCTACGGGACGCGGAGCCGGTCGAGATGACAGTTGTTGAAAGGCGGGCTGCATAATGAGACTCCTAAAGCCCTTGTTCCTGATAGCCGTTCCCTTGGCTATGTTATACCCAATGCAAGCTATTCCAACTCAATCGACACCAACACTCGTTTGGGTAAGGTGCAACGGTGACGATGGCCTAACGCAGAGGCTTTGCGATGCGCTTAAGAGAGCGTTCAAGTCAGCTTCCGACTTTCAATTGAGCAGTGGGCAAAAGCCGGGGACATTGATTGTGGCAATACCCACCAACGTTGGCTGGAAACGGGTCGGCAGACGCACTCGGGCGCTCTACACCATAGACTTTACATTGGGCGGCAAAAACCTTGGTTCGAGTAAAGGATCATGTTGGGATGGCGAGCTGGAAAAGTGCGCGGCAGAAATTCTTAAACACGCAAAAATTCGCGCCCAAAGAATAGAACATCCAAGTGACACATAGCTTCCCTTCTTGCCTAGAGGACACAGCAGCTTTACCCAGCATCGTTGCGCGGCGGCTAAAGCCGTATGTTTATCCCCTCTAACGGCACGCCTGGAAGGCGTGCCCTGATACCTGCAGAGGCTGAAGCCATGCACAATAGACTCGCGGTTGCAGGATCAGGCGGAGAACTGGAGCCGGGAGATGCGGTTTCAGGGATAGAACCTGGGGAGAACTCCCCAAGTCGGCATGGTGGCGCCAACATCCTCGGGATCTCTCCACTCCTCCTCAGTCTCCCGCGTGGCGGGATCCCTCGGAGTCGGTCGAGATGACAGGTTCGGGCGGCATGGGCCGCCGGGACGCGTGGCGGTTGAGATTACAACTTCCGGCGGCATAAGGTCAACTAAAGAAAGATGGGACGCCCATCCTTCCAAGCTGTACCAGCTCACGATCAAAGTTCTAGAATGGTCCGGGTTGGGCTGCAGGTGTACCCGTGAGGAAGCATAGTTTCATCGCATGTCTTGTCGCTGCGTTACTGGCCAGTAGTGTGTCACGCGCACAGAAGTTCGATCACGCCAGTCCGCCCGCACCGATCGCGAAGCGGTTGCAGCAAGTCACTCAGCCGCCTCAGACCGGGCAAGCGGCCGACCTCATCCTCATTATTGGCTTCATGGGCGGGCGCGATTCATGGAACGACACGCGGGTCGGCGTTGGCCGGCTGGCGAAAAGATTGCGTGACATGGACCTGCCCGGCGTGCAGGTCGCGACCATCGAAAATACGAGAAGGCGGACGGCGCTGGAGCTTGTGCGCCGGGCCCTCGACCGGAAACGCGACGGAAAACTCGACAAACACGAGCGCGAGTCCGCGCGGCTGATTCTTTACGGGCAGAGCTTTGGCGGCGCCGCGGTCGTCAAGTTCGCGCGGGAGCTGCAGAGGCTCGGCATTCCGGTGATGCTGACCGTTCAGGTGGACAGCGTTGGCCGCAACGACGCAGTCATTCCATCCAATGTCGCCGTCGCGGCCAATTTCTTCCAGCGCGATGGGATTTTCATCCACGGCCGCGCCCCAATCCGTGCGGAAGACCCGGGGAAGACGGAGATCGTCGGCAATTTCCAATTCAGCTATCGCGACCGGGCCATTTCTATCTCCGGCGTGCCGTGGTACAAGAAAGCCTTTCGCGTAGCCCACACGCGCATGGACCACGATCCGGCAATGTGGAACAAGGTTGAGGAGCTGATCCTCTCGGCGGCGCAGGTCCCCTGAGCGCTGAATAGGGCACGGCATTCTCGCGAGACAGAGAGATGCGGCAATGCCGCAAGCTGTCCAAATTAGAGTTTTTCCGCTGGAATTTCGACAGCCTACAGCAACCTCAGATGCGCCCAGCAAGTAGCCGCGAATTTACGCGAACAACGCGAATCAATAGGCTGGGCCGGATTGGTTTCTTGGGATTCGCGTCTTTTCGCGTTGATTCGCGGCCCCAGCCCGGTGATCTGCGTTCCTCGCCACGTTTCCATGCTGGCGCCAAGAACGGTGATTCACCGCGGAGACGCGGAGGAAGAGGGGAATTCGAGGCGGGCAGATGATCGGTGACAGCTTCTCTCCGCGCCTCTGCGCCTCTGCGTTCAAAGCAGGTGCATCGTTGCATAGAAGGTGTGTTCCTTGGAAGCAGACCAAACCCCTCCCGCCTTGTAACAACCGTCGCGACATGGTTGAAAGTCCCGGGCAGGAGTACGATAATTTTGAGCCTCGGTGAAGTATTGGTTCAGATTGGTACACCCGGGACTGGCCGGAAAGTTGACGGAGTTCTGTAAGCACCATGGCAAAGGAAGACAGCGCTGAACCGGTCGGGGTCCCCAGCTTTGGCGGCGCAATTCGCGAAGCAGAAGAGTTTGCGCGGCGCGAGCGGGAAAAAGCGCAGAAGTTTGTCGAAGCCATGGACAAACTGCTGGACGAGCTTGAGCGTGCCAAGCTTTCCACGAGCCCTCCCGAGGGAGGGAGGCGCGATTCCGGCCCGTTTCGTTACCTCGGCCTTCCCATGATCGAAGCCATCGAGATCTTTCTGAAGAGGGCAGGCACGCCGCAAACCCGCGAGCAGATCTGCGCAGAGATGAGAGACGGCGGCGCGGTGGTGGCCACGGTCCGTCCCGAAGTCGAAGTCAACAAGTCCATTGACTACTGGCTGTTGACGGAATCCGAAAAGCGCCACAAATACCGGAAACGCAAGATCAAGATCGTTCCCCCGCGTTTGCGGCGGGTGGGCGACAAGATTGCGCTGATCGAGGCGAAGTAGCACTTAGCAATTAGCAATTAGCAGTTAGCCTCCAACACACACCTACCACGGAGGCACGGAGACACGGAGAAAAACAGAATAGCCGCTGATCCACGCAGATGAACACAGATTGGGGCCTGGGCTAGCTTCTACTCTTCTAAATATCTGCGTTTTTCTGCTTTGATCTGCAGCGAAAACTCTCCGTGCCTCAGTGTCTCCGTGGTAGGTTTTGGCCCACCGTATGTCCCTGGGACGACAAACCCTGTAGTTTTTCGGCTGCATCGTACATGCCTTGCGGCGCAGGATGAAAACAGCACGTTCAGGCGCCACAGGTGCGGCGTTCCCGTAATTCTCTGTCGCTTGGAATGCAAAATGAGCCGAGGAGGAGACATATGGGCATTGGAGCCATTATTGGTTGGGCCATCTTTGGCCTGATCGCGGGAGCGATCGCCAAACTGATCATGCCAGGCAAAGATCCCGGCGGTTTGTTCGTGACTATGCTGCTGGGAGTTGCCGGAGCTCTGGTGGGCGGGTTCATCGGCCGCGCGCTGTGGGGCAGCGCCGGCGTGACCGGATGGGGCATAGGCAGTTTTGCTCTGGCTATTGGAGGAGCAATTATACTGCTGGCCATCTACCGCATGATTAGCGGAAGGCGCCTGAAAAGCGGAACCGCAGAAACGAAGACCAGCGATCGTGGCCGCTGGGCGGCGTAAAGAATCGCCGAGGTCGCCGTCATCGCGCGGGATCGGATCCCGCGGATGCCGGCGTGTTTGTGAGGACCAATCTTCGAGGGCTACGGAAACGAACCAAGGTCAGGGCATCGATCGGCAATCCTCTACTTGTGCTTGGCTTGCGAAGCGACTGCGAGAGCCCAGCACACTTCAACCTCTTAGATAACGCTCCGCGAGACAGTCTGGGGAGAACTCCCTGAATCGGCGTGTCAGCGGACGCAATTCTCGGGGTCCCTCCACTCACGCTCAGTCGCCCGCCGCCGCGGGCTCCTTCGTGTTCGGTCGGGATGACAGCGCTTAACTTGTTCGGTCGACGTGACAGGGCTTAGACGTGCTTAAGAGCTACGCCATCTTCAGCAACACGCCGCGCCGAGGCTGCGCTCCACGCTTGAGCGGCTGATATGCGCAGCAAGGATCTTCAGCAAAGAGGTCGCCGGTGACGGCGTAAGCGCGGGCGCGTGAGCCGCCACACACTTCCTTGAACTCGCATTCCCGACACTTCCCTTTCAGATTGGCAGTGTCCCGCAAGCTGAGCAGAAGGGGAGATTCCCGGTAAATCTGGGTCAGAGATTGGGCTTTGACGTTGCCGGCAGAGATCGGCAAAAAGCCGCTGGGAAAAACTTCTCCGGAGTGCGAGACGAAAATGAAACCCTTGCCGTCATTGATCGGCAGAAGCCCGGGCACACCATGCTCGGCGCCCTCCGTCATCCACCGCCCGGCGTGGACTGCGTCATTCTCTTCGCCTTCACGCCAGCCGCGGGTCTGAACGGGAGACCGCTCTGCTCGCTGCGGTCGGTTCTGCATGATAAAGCGCCGGTAATGCTGCGCTTCGGTAGTCTTGATCTTGAAGGGCACCTGCCGGGAGAGACGATACAGATGCGCGAACACCTGCTCGCATTCCTCGGCCGTGGGCAGGTCCGCGAGGCTCCTGTGGGCGACGGGTACCAGCAAAAACACGCTCCAGAGTACGACCTTGAACTGCTGGAGCACGGCTACCAGGTGGTCCAGATCGCGGAGGTTGCGCCGCGTGATGCAGGTGTTGACCTGGAGTGGCAGGCGGGCTTCGTTGGCCCACCGCATGACTTCCAGCGTCCGGAAGTACGAGCCCGGCACACCGCGGAAGGAATCATGCGGGTGCGGGGCCGAGCCGTCGAGGCTCAGGGCCAGGCGCGCAAGACCGACGTTCTTCAGCTCGCCGACGGCGGTGCGGGTGAGCAGTGGGGTCACGCTCGGCGCCATCGCCGGGCGCAAGCCCAAAGACGCCGCGTGCTCGACCAGATGATAAATGTCGTGGCGTTTCAGAGGATCGCCGCCCGTGAGGATGAAGATCGGCGGACGCAGGGCAGCGACGTCGTCGATGAATTTCCTGGCCTGTTCCGTGGTCAGTTCTTGAGGGCTGCGCCGGGGCTGAGCGCAGGCGCGGCAATGAACACATGCCAGATCGCATGCCTCCGTTGCTTCCCAAAGCACCACCAAAGGCTTCTGCGACAGGTCAATACTGGCACTCATGGGACTAAGAATAGGAAACTGTGGGCCGGCTGAATGTGACGTAAGTCACACAAGGGAAGATCGCCGGAATCGCGCGGAATCGGGGATTGGTTTGTATCAGGGCCTGCCCTGAGCTTGTCGAAGGGGCACGGCTTTAGCCGTGCCGGAAAGAATCCCAAACTTTAGGCTTTAAAATCCTAATGCGCCAAAGTTCGGAGTGCTAGGCGGACTGCAGCTAGGGAGTAAAGTCAAAGCGCCGGAGGCGCGCCGAGAGGGTAGCCCACGGCGCTAGCCGTGGGTAAGGGTGAAAAAGGAGGAGAGCGCCAGAGGCGCGGCACAGTTAGCCGAATACGTATCGCGGATCATAATGCACGCCGTGTTTTTTCAATAAGGCGATGAACTCTTGCTCGAACGTCATCTTCCGGTGATGTACCTCCTGCGTCCGGATATACCGCATGACCGCATCCACATTCGAAGCACTCACGCCGAAGATGCCAAATCCACGCTGCCACGAGAAGTTGCGGCCCATCCATCGGGATGAGCTGCTCTTGATCTCCTGCATCGCGTCGGAATACGCCAACGTGAGTGGAATCTGAATCAGCACGTGAAGGTGGTCTTCCATGCCGCCGATTTCATGCACGAAGATCTTTTGTTTTTTACACACGCCGGCCAGATAAGCCCACAAGTGGCTCCGTGATTCGTTGGAAATCAGCTTACGGCGTTCTTTCGTGCTGAAAACAACATGAACCGGGTTGTGCAGGTAGCTGTGAGACATGTGTCGCCCCTCCGGGGCTGGAAATCATATCGCACATCTACCCACGGCTGCCGCCGTGGGCTACCCTCTCGGCGCGCCTCCGGCGCTTGTTAGCGTCGGTGCCCAAGCGAGATCCACGCTACGAGATCCAGGTTCTTCTCGCTTCAGGAGGAAGAAATGGCGGGAGGATCGGCCATTCATGGCCACGAAGGAGTCGCAGTTGTTGTGAAGTGGCGCGGTTTCGCTGCACTCACCCACGCCTAAAGGGATGGGCTGAGCTCGTGCCCTGATACAAACCGCTCGCCCGATCACGCGTGATCACGGCGATCCCTGGCGGGCGTGACCAGCGCAACAAGGTAGATCAAGATCCCGACGGCCATCAACAATCCTCCCACACCGATAAAAGCAACGAACGAGAGCGGGTGATTCCACCCCAGGCTGGCGCCCTCAACAACCAGGCCGGCAATGATCAAAGTGCCGGCCAGCCGGAGCCTTTTGGCCATGAAGCCGGCGTTGGGTTCTGCTGGGTTTGTCATGGTTTCGGACTCCACATCTTCACTTGATCCAAGTGAGAGACGTTGTGAATCATGTCATGGCAGCCTGAGGTCACACAGGAAAGCTGGTTGCTCTTGATATCGTCCATGATGGCGCTGTGGGTCGTCCCTTGCTCGAAATTGCGCGCTCCCAGGTGACAATGCAGGCATTCGCGGTTGTTGAAAGGATGGTACAACTGAATCGGTTGATGCACTGTCCCGATGTACTGCGCGTAAATATGGTGGAGGCCTCGGATCTTGGCCTTGATGCTGCCCGTGTACAGCGTGTAATCAGTATGGCAGGTATAGCAAGCCTGGTTGGGAGGCACGCGGTGGTTTTGGAAGTGGCTCGCCGGGACGTACGCCGGGTCGTCAACGTACAGGCTCTTTCCGTAAGGACCCATGACATGACAGGACAGGCAGAACGATGTCTCTTTGGACCGCTCTACGTGGTTGTCCACGCCCAGAAAGGCGGTGACGACAGGAAAGATAAACAGTCCCAGAAAGGCAAGAGCCTTTCCTTCGCGCGCGACGGTAATCGCCGGCCTGGCAATCACCAACCCGGCGATCAACACCGTGATTACCAGCACTGCAAAGACAGCAACGGTCGGCATGCGGCCTCCCCTGTCCGTGATGGTCGCTACTTGAGCGAGCGAATGTACTTGATCAGGCCTTTGATCTGATCATCGGTGAGCTTGCCGTCGTAGGCCGGCATTTTCCCCTTGCCCTTCTTGGTGGCCTCAAAAAGTTCTGCGTCACTCATCTTTGCGACGTCGGGTGAATGGAAATCTTTCACGCCGAGCTTCAGACCGGCGGGTGATCCCTTGCCGTCAGCGCCGTGGCAAACCAGACACTTCGACTTGTACAGAGCGGCAGCATCGTCCTGGGCGTAAGCGCCGCCGGCGCCCAAGGCCAGCACAGCAACAACCATAGCGAGTCTAATCAAGAGCTGTTTCATTGTTCTCCGATGATCCTCCTCTTCTGTGTTCGTCTGATTCCCTTGCTACTCCTCTAACTGTTGTAACACTACAGCCTACATAACGTAGCGGAGCGACAGGGTAAATGTGTTGCCCCGGAAATCGCGGGGCAAGGTGGGCCCGGGAAGCGATTTTTCATTGTAGTCGTAGTAATTCCAACCCGCCTTGTAAATCAGGTTCTTGGAGATCTCCACCGCGAGCTGGGCGGTAGGCAGATGGTAGTTGAAGCTCAAGGGACCGGTGGGCGCGATGGGATTGAGAATGAGAGTGTTGCCGCTGGTGCTGGTGATAGCGTAGCCGGCGCCAAGGGTTACTCGCCTCCAGGGTTTCACCGTGAACGATCCGGAAGCATAGTTCGATATATCCGTGTAGGTCGAGATCCCTGAGAGGAAGGGCGTTCCGCAGGTGATTGCGCCCGGCGGGGCAAAATTAGGCGTGGACACAAAGCAGATGTTGGTCTGGGAGAACACGTCGTTGTAGTCGTAGTTGAGGTCGAACGACCAGCGTGCTTCCAGCGGCGCAAACGAAGCAGCGAAGCCGTAGCTGCGGTCGTGATTGAGGCCACCGATATCCAGCGCGTTGTTCCGGCCTTCCAGGATACGGATGACCGCGCTGAGGTTAACCCAGTCTTCGGGCTTGTACGTGGCGCGGATTCTGTAATCCTGGCTCTGGCGCGGCGTGATGCGGAAGAACTGGTTATCGTTCCAATTGAACTCCCCGTCCGCCATGATGCGGAGCTTTTTGGTGTTCGCCGCGAAACCAATCAGCGCGCTTTGGGTGTTGATCTGGGCGAAGTCATCTCCTACGTCAGGGGCAGGCACGATGGCAGTGCACGTGCCATTAGGGTTGAGAGGCACTCCAACGCAGGCGCCACGGTTGGCCAGCGCTGCGGTTGGACCCGGGAAGAAGGTTTGAATCTGGCTGCCGGCCACTTGCTGGGTAATCTCTCTCCGCATAAAGCGGTAGCCGATATGAGCGGTGACCTGCTTGGTGAAGTCATATTGCAGATAGATGGCGTTCGACGTGAGGTCCTGGCGTAGCGAGTCGACGCGGTTATCGACAATCACGTCTGCGGACGAGGCGGCCAGATGCTGCGGGCAGGTGGCTGCCGTAAACGGCGGCGGGCACGTTGCTGGCGTGAAGACGTTGGGATTAATGAGCAAGCTCGCCGCGAAGAAGTTCGCGGTTACCAGGCTCCAACTCCCGGGATTCCGGAACGAGTCGTAACGGAACTGATCCACAATTCGCAACTTGTTGGTGACGAAGAAGGTCGCGGCCAGATCGCCGGCGAGCGACGTGCGGTTCGCCAGGGCCGAGCCGTTCAAGCCGAAAGCCCGCAGCCGGTTGCGCGACAGCCCGTTAAACATCTCGCTTGTGGCAGGCGTGTCAGCTTCAGCATCCGTGTAGTTCAGCCTTCCCGAGAGGTCCAGGAACTTCCAGTAGTTACTCTGAAAACTGAATTGCTCGGTCGGGAAGTTATTACGGTTCCTGCCATTGCGGAAATAGCTTAAGTACGAGCTGCACGTGGGATTGAAAAAGCCGGTCGCGAGCACCGGAGCGGCGCAAGGCTGTCCGGCCACCGTGTTCCAGGGAATTCCTCCATTCACGGGAAAGCCGCCGACGAGCGTAAATCCGGGTATGCCAAAGATGCTGTTGGTGGCCGCCGTAGGCATGAAGCCGTAGGTATCGCCTTTGTAGAAAGTGAAGAACTGGTTGTAATTCAAGCTGGTCCGCGGGATGAAGCGCGCGGAAACCTCGAAGTTGTAGACATCCGTGGCGTTCGAGGTCGGCTGCTGCACCAGCGTCTCCGTGCCCTGGTGGTCGCTCGAAAAACTGGTTCCTTCGTTCACTACTCTCGTCCATGCCAGCTTCACCCTGATCTTGCCCACCGGAAATAAAGTGAGGTTCGCGTCGCTCATTCTGCGGGTGAGCAGGAACTCATGGGGCGATTGGATGATCGGCACATTGGGGTTCGATGTGGTCGGGTTCAGCGGATTCACAAACAGGTTGTAGTCAAAGACATTCTGATCGCGCCGGAAGCTGGCGTTAAAGGTGTAAGTGTTCCCTTTCAGCGCGTGGATGCGGCTCACGTTGTTGGGATCGCCGCCGTACCCGAAGTTGCTGAACAGAAGATCGTCAAACAGCAAGCCGGTGTGGGTGGGTGAATGCATATCGAGAGTGTATTCAAGGAGACGAGGGCCGCTGCCCAGGTTGACCATGCTGTCCCAGGTACCGGGGTTGCCGGTGAAATCGGTGATGCGTCCGCCGAACTCGCCCGACTGCTTGACAATCCAGTTCGAGGTCGTCTCACCGGGGTTGTGCTCCGTGGTCACCCAGGTGGCCAGCACATCCGACTTGCGGGCGGAATCGACAGCAACGCCCAGCACCGGCTGGCGGGACTCATCCGTCTTCTGGGCGGCTGGGGTCGGGCTCGGAGCCGGCTTCTGGGCTGGAGCCGTTTGCGCTGTCTGTGCGTTTGCCGCAGGCGGGGGCGCCTGCGCTCCATCAGTGTCACTCGGAGCTTGCGCGAACAGCGCCGGAGCCAACAGGCCTATGCCAGCCAAAACGAGACGCGGTAGCCACGTACCGAGAGTGTGCAGTTTTCTGTTCATCTCATCACCTCTACGTCTACGGCTTGAAGAAAGTACGGTCCGAGTTGGAACCATGAATCGCTGTGTGACACATGGTGCAAGCCTGGTATTTCTGGGCCTGGTTGTGGAATGACGGAATTCCGGGGGCCGGGGCGTCCACCGTGAGCGTGTGGCATTCAAGGCAAACCAGGTTCACCTGGCTGCGCTTGAGCAACCTTGGATTGTTGGAGCCGTGCGGCGTATGGCAGGCCATGCAACCTTCGGTCTTGACGGGAGCGTGCTCCCAGGCAAAGGGACCGGCTTTGTCGGTATGGCAGGTAAAACATACCTGGTCCTGCGCCGCGGTAGAGCGCAACTGTTTGGGCAGGAATCCGCCGTGCTGGTTGTGGCAGTCTGAGCAATTAATCAGGCCTTCGTTCACGCGGTGGTGATAGGGCTTGGCGAAAGCCGGCTTCACTTCCAGGTGGCAGCTATAGCAAAGCTCAGGTTGCGCGGCCTTTAGCAGTTGCCGGTTGACCTTCGGAGCGTGTACCGAGTGGCAGTCGACGCAGCCCACGTTGTTCAAGAGGTGGGGAGAACGGAGAAAATTCGAGTGCTCCTGGCCGAATTCATGGCAGCCCAGGCAGCGCCGTGATGATTCCTCGCGGGTGAGACTTCCGAAGCGGATGATTTTCTCAGGATCCGCGGATTCCGCGTGGGCCTTGCCTGGACCGTGACACGCTTCGCAGCCTTGCCACTCAGGGCCGGTATGTTTCGGGAGCGTGGTCTTCCAGTGTGGTCCTTGCTCATAGCTCGCGGCCTCCTGCTCGTGGCAGGTCTTGCAAGTATCGGAGCCCACGTACAACGAAGGGTCCGTGGGACGATCCACGACGTTCTGATCTGCCGCCGCGCTTTTCTTGGGGTTCTTTTGCTGGCCGGCGCTTGGATCCCCGGAACACCAGGCCAGGGATGTGATCGCCAGCATCGAAACCGCCAACCAAAACCACATTTGCTTTCGTTGCAGCATGGCAAACCTCACAGGTGACTCAGGCTAAGGCAAGGCTCCCGCAAAAATGATATTCAGCTCGGTTTCACCGCGGAGGAAAAAGCCCCCAGTACCAAATCTGCAAAACCATCTGCCAACGTCCGTTGGACAGCGGTCCGTCTCCGGCAGTCGATGACGTCTTGTCGAGCTGAGTTGCACAATCACATTGCGATATTAGGGCTCCCGGAAGGAGCTAGCCTGTGATGCTCGTCACAGATGTTAAGGCATGAAAGCGAGAGGTGGTTTGTACTGCCGGCAGGTTCGGTTCAGGCCGGTTTTGCCTGGGCTGGTGCGGAGGCATTGCCGCATCGCACACTTAACCCCACGACGCTTCTAGAGACAATTGAAAGGGTTTTGAGACGCCCCTCGGAACCAAACATTCTCTATGACCGGCGCACTGAGACGTGGCGGTGCCACGTCTCTACGTTAGGTGGATTCGAGGTTAGGTGGATCTCGAGCGATTCGGATGAGCCCTCGAGACCGCCCGCCGCGTACAATGATCGCCGTCGTAGAGACGTGGCATCGCCACGTCTCACTGTTTACGCTACAAACAGCGTGTCCTTCCGCCAATTGATGGGATTGTCCCGGATATATTGCCTAACTGCCTTCAAGGAATTCTTGCCACGAATAATCCGATCATGAAAACGAGGCTGCCAGCCAAACTCACAATTGTGCGTGCCGCACCAATGCGAGACTGCAGCCTTAAAAGACCCAACTACGGCGCCTAATGACCCTTGCTGAGGGTGGACCGCACTCAACTCCGTGATCCGCTTGATCTGCTCACGACGGCGCAAGGCCGGCAGCCGCTCAGGTCCCGTGAGCACGATGATGCCATGCACGTGGTTGGGCATCACGATGAATTCATCGATCTCGACATTGCGGTGGTGCGCGGGGATCTCTTGCCAACAAGTAGTCGCGTTACCGCCGACTGTCGACAGGTCGACTGTGTCATCAACGACTCTGCCAAAAAAGGGCCATCGATTCCTCGTGCAGACGGTTACGAAATACCATCCAGGGCATGAATAGTCCCAATAGGCCTTACGCGCGGATTCGATTCGATATGTTTCCCGGAACAGCGTCATGGGGTTAAGTGTGAGACGCGGCGATGCCGCGTCTCTACGTCTAAATCCTTCCTGGCAGGTGGATCATTGTATCGGACGCGGTGGGGTTTCATGCCGAATCATCGATATGTCCTGGACACTCAGACGCGGCGGTACCAGGTCGCTACGTCCAAGGTTTTTCACCTTGTGTCGTTTCTAGTGAAAATCCGTCGCGCTCGGTCGAGATGACAGCTTTCCGGCGGCACGGCAGGGACATGACAGCCAACAGCGCTTGAAATGATTGGGTGACCGGCTCTACCTGCGCCGCGTTCGCGAGCCTGAGGCTAGCGGCAGATTGCCGGCCTTTTGACGCAGAAAGCTGTCAGCCTTTCTCAGATCCCCGCTGAGGACTTTCACCACCGCCAGATACATCTCCGGATTGCGGCGCAGGACATTCAAGAATTCTTCCGCGGGCAATACCGTCAAGCTGCATTTTTCCAGCGCCGTGATGTCCACCTCAGCGGCTTCACCGGCCACGATGGCGCGCAGAGCAAGGACTTTGCCGGGCCCGGCGGTGCCGAGCGTAAGCGTCTTGCCCTCCGCGGGCACCGTGATCTCCACTTGTCCCGAGTTAAGGATGATCAGCTTTTCCGGACGCACGCCCTGACGCACCAGCTTGCTGCCCGACGCCACCGTCGTGACTTGAGCGAGCTTGGCCAGTTCTTGCCGGACTTCTGGGGAAAGGCTGGAATACAGTTCGTTGGTCGGATCCAATGTAGATGTCATGGTCAAACGGCTCATGGTCAGCCTACAAACTGCCCAGCCGTTTGTATGTGACAGCTGTCACTTTCCGGTTGTGAGATCAGGTGGTAACCAGGTTCTCCAGGGCCCGCTTGTTGGTAATGCTCCAAGTCGCCCCCTTGATCCGGATCCATCCCTTCTTCTTGAAGTCGCCGAGCACGCGGGAAACCGTCTCCCGCGAAGTGCCCACAAATTGGGCAATCTCTTCCTGGGTCAGCGTGACGCGGATCGAGATCTCGGGAGGTTTCGTTTGCGGGCCGCTATACTGCAGTGGGTTCTTGGCCCACCCCAGAAGGAGTTTGGCGATCTTCTCCGGCACGGAGTTGGAGAGCCCGAGTGAACGGATTTCAGTGTACGCGCACTGGCAATTGTGCGTGAGTTGCTTCGCCACCTTCATGCCGACTTCGGGATGGTCCTGCAGAAAGCGGACAAAGTCGGGATGAGAAATGAAGTTGGCCTGAGTTTGCTCCAGGGTCTCGACGGTAGCCTCATAGGGCGTATTGGAGATCGCCGCGGTCAAACCCAGCACTTCCCCGGGCTCCGCAATTCTCAGGATGATGCTCTTCCCTTCCGAAGACGTGGTCGAGATCTTGGCCTTCCCCGTACACAATACATAAACCCCGCGCGGCGCCTGCCCTTCCAGACAGAGCATCGTCCCTTTCGGATAGACCGACGTCGCCTTGATGCTCTGCAACCTGACCAGAGCTTCGCGCGGCAGATCACAAAAAACACGATTCTCGCGAAAGGTGCATCGTAAGCAATCTTCAATGATCGGAAAGTTATAAGCCACGGCAGCCAACCTCCTGCCTTTCCACCTCTATTAGACAGTTACAGGCTAACCGTTGGCAATCACAAGCGAATGTGACTTATGTCACAGGTGAGTTGTGATCGGTTTTGTGGCACCGGCACTCCTGCCGGTGCAAGGTGTACTTCTTCGAGAAAGCAAGCACAGGCAAGAGTGCCTGTGCCACACAAGATGGCCTTAGCCAGTGTGATGGCCGTCACGGAAAACACCGGGTGCCGGAGGGGAAACTGAGGTTGTTCGCGAGGAGTCTTTATGGGAGCCGCAAAGAGCAAGTCCAAGCCCTGGATGCTGCTCGCCGGTTTTGCTACCAGCGGTGCAGCGCTGTATTTCCTGGACCGGTCGCAAGGTCCTGAACGTCGCGCGAGGTTCGCCAAAAAGGCGTGGCGCGTGGCCGACGCGGTTGGCGAGAGCCTGGTAGACACGCGGCATCGCTTGACTGGGTTGGCGCACGACGCATGGTCGGTGGTCCGCACAGACCAGCCCAACGATCGTGTGCTCGAGGAGCGCGTGCGGTCGCGAATGGGGAGGATCGTGGCTCATCCGCGTGATATTCACGTGGCCTCCGATGATGGTGTTGTAACGCTTTGGGGCATGGCTTCAATCGTTGATGCGCGGAAGCTGGTGCATGCCGTGACGGCATTGCGCGGCGTCAAGGAAGTACTGGACCACCTTGAGCTCCATGACAAGGCGGAGCCTGCTGCATCCGAGCCATGCCCCAACACCCAGGCAGCCTCGGATGTCGTCGCGCGGGCACATCATGAAACTCAGCTGAATTGGAGTCCAGCCAAGCGCATGCTGCTGGGGACGGCCGGTCTGGTCACGGCAGCCTACGGACTCAAGCGCAGAGGTCCTCTCGGCTATTCGGTCTCGTTGCTGGGCGCCGGCTTGGTGGCAGCCAGCACCATGAAGAAGAACGTCCAGTCGGTATTGGCGTTGAAGGAAGATTCAGCGGGGTTTGAGCTGGAAGAGACGATCAGGATCAACGCTCCTGTTTCCGATCTATACGATTTCTGGGTCAATCCGGAAAACTATCCCAAAGTGTTCTCGCATATCACCGCGATCGAGCGCCAGGGCGAGAACCTCTACCGCTGGACACTCACCGGACCCGCAGGAATCCCGGTCCACTGGGAAGGGATCATCACCCGCGCCGTGCCCAACACGCTTGTGGAATGGAAAAGCCTGCCCGGCTCAACCTTAGGCAACTTCGGAGTCGCCCGCTTCGATCCGAACTACGACGCCAGCACGCGGCTGCATGTACGGATGTTCTATCGCCCGCCTGCCGGATTGCTCGGTCGCTTCTTGGCTGAGCTTTTCGGCGCCGATCCGAAGAAGGTTCTCCAACAGGACCTGCAACGACTCAAACATCGCTTCGAGACGGAGGAAGGATTGATCAAGGAACTCCACCAAGGAGGTCTTACGGGGGAACTGCTCAAGACTGCCGGAACTTGAGCTTCGCAGCCGGGAGCCCGCATCTCCCGGCTAGAAGCAGAGGATGTGGGGCTGGTCCCCACATCCTTTTTTTTTACCAGCCGCTGATCTACGCAGATAA
>Ga0126379_10000786_pt1 | contig 18225 bp, 24 predicted proteins | sample PanSoiMetPlot_24_FD_92640 | JGI IMG/M metagenome (GOLD analysis project Ga0126379, IMG submission 92640) | Tropical forest soil microbial communities from Panama - MetaG Plot_24 | ecosystem: Environmental > Terrestrial > Soil > Tropical forest > Bulk soil | place: Panama | collected 2016-02-17
ATGGGGTAAGAAATAGAGTCTCATATATTTTTAAATATATAATAAAATTAAGTTTTAAAAATTTGACTTTCAGTGGGCCTTCGAGTAAGATGATGCCGGGTTTTTCCGAAACTGAAAATCTGGTTCCATTAATGTTTTAAAAACATATTGGGAGAAAGGTGTATATGCCTGCTACAGTAACCATCACGGCTAAGGCTGGTCCTAACATTCAAACTACTGCAGGAGTATTCTCGGGACTAACAGGAGTTCTATTCCTCCCAGACCGTAGAATTGTTCAGTTGTTCACTGGTGGTGATACTAATAGTCCACCTGAAAAGGAATTTGATTTAACGGGCGCGACTACTATCACCGGAACTATTAGTGGAACTGGACAGACTCTTACACTCACCATATCATAATGACAACCAAGAAAAAGGTTGAGTTTGAACCTGACACTCCTAATGAGGAGCGCGCGCAAGAACAAACTGAACCAGAAGAATCTGAATCTAAGACTATGAGTGTAGTCATTAGTCCTAAGTTAATGTGTCTACACGAAATGAATGAAATCCTTAAAGAAGCTGGTGGCCTTGAATCTAATATTGGAATCACATCTAACTACTGGGACTTACAAAAGGAATATCGCCGACTTGAAGCTGAGGAAAAAGATAAGGCCGCGAACACTGAAGTGAAATAAATTATGGGAATGGGAATAGTTTCAAACTCTGATTTTGAGAGCGAACTCGGCAAACTAACGCCGAAAAAAGAGGAGTCTATTCCCTCATCTACTGGAGAAATCAATGGACAAATTATTGGAGAATCGAGAGGACGTGGAGCAGGAAATATTGAGGTTCCAAATACTCTTAGAAACATTATTGGTGAAGAATCAGCAATTAATGGTAGACGCGCGGGTATCGAATTGGCGGAGAACTTCGGCGTGTCACCATCATCCGTTTCTGCTTACGATGTTGGAGCAACTTCAACAGCTACGTATAACGATAGACCCAATCTTCCCACAATTAACAGAAGTAAAGAGCGCGTAATCAAACGTGCTCATTCCAAACTAATGTCGGCATTAGCCGGTATAACTTCTGATAAATTAGAAAAGGCTAGTGCCAGAGATTTATCAGGCGTAGCCAAGGATATGTCCGCAGTAATTAAAAATATGGAACCTGAAGTCTCATCAAATAATCCTGCCACTAGGCAAGGTCCGACGTTCGTAATCTACGCTCCCCAAACCAAGAAATTAGATACGTTCGATGTCATTCAAGTTAAAGAGTGACATAAAGGAATAGTTGTGCCTCAAGTAGCCCTATCGCAAGGAACACGCTGTCCATCACTAACGGCTGTTACTACGGGCACGGGTACGGCATATGCTGTTCCTCCCAACATGGACCATCTGAATATTAATGTTCAGGGAACAGGAACTATTACTGGTGGCGTAATTACACTTGAAGAAGCACCCGCGCCAGATTTTACAGGAACGTGGTCTACTATTACTACTGTTAATGCAATTAACGTAACTGGTGGTGCTGTTCAGCATGTTCATGTTGATGGCTCATTCAATGCAGTTAGAACTCGTGTTAGTTCAAATATTACTGGTGGTGGAACTGTTACAACTGAGATTTGTGGAGGTCCGAACTAATGTCCCCCCAATCAGTATGGATTAATACTAGCTCAGTTCCTTCCACTGTTCCTATTGGAACTGGTGGCAGGCGCGCAGCTATTGGTGGCGTAATTGCTGGTAATGGTGTTCTAACTGGCAATGCTGCTGATACTAACTTTGTATTCCCCATGACGACAACTATCCCCGCAGGGACGTTGTTAAATGATGGGGATATGTTAGAAATTAGATGGACTCTACAATTAAGTGCAGCAGTTTCAACTAAAACTTATCAAACCAATTTTGGTTATACATCTACTGGAGTTGGTGGATTTACTGGTGGAACTAACGTTCAATCCAGTGCAACTGCCACAGCCTCAGTAATGATTTGGAGCACTATTCGTATTCGTCGTATTAATAATACCAACGTTCGATATGAAACTATTGCCGTATTTAGCAATGGTTCATTCCAAGCGACAAACGCATCAGCGACTATTGGTTCACTTGATTTAACCAACACCACCTACAATCTGGGTATTGGAATTCAAGATGGGACGGGTAACGCTAATGCGATTCAGCATGTCGAAAGCACTGTTGAGTTTATGCCTGCTGCTGTTCCCTAATACTATAGCAATTGCACAGACACCAGTTGCAGACCAAAATGATTCATTCGCGTGGAATCAGGATGCTGCAACACAGATTGAAGCCAATGGATTAACTTACGCAGTATATGAAGGAACTGTCAAAAAGACTTTAACCAGTGTTGTCTGCACTGGAACAGCTACTCCATTTGCTTGTACAGCATTAGTTGGAACGTGGACTAATGGAGCACATACAGTTCAATTCACCGCTGCTAATAGTGGAGGTGAATCTCTTAAGTCTGCCCCTTTCGTTTTCGATTTCGTCACTACCGCAAATACCCCCACAAGTTTCCGCATCATCCGGAATCCATAGATGAAAATTAGTGCCATACTATTAGCACTATTACTTTCAAGTAGAGTCGCGCAGGCGGCTAATTACTACATTTCTACCAATGGAAATGATTCTAATAGTTGTAATCAATCACAATCAATTAATAATCCCAAAGCAACATTCAGGTCAGCTACTTCATGTTTAACTGCGGGCGACACATTATTCGTTCGCGCAGGTACTTATAATCAATTCATTAATAATGGAATTGCATCAGGCACTTCATGGACTAATAAAGTTCGAATAGCTGCATACCAGAATGAAGTAGTTTGGCTTGTTCCCACTTCTGGTGATGTATACGTCGTCAGCATTTCAGATGGCGCTCATTATATTGAATTCGATGGAATAAATGTAAACTCATCTAACGTAACTTATGGACCAATACATATTGAAAGTATAGTAGCGGGCGCGATTAATACTCATCACATTAGATATCAGAATGCAGAAGTAGTTTCATCTCCAACTAAATCTGATATTGGAGTATTAGTTGTTCATCCAATATTAGGTCAAGGTGGGGATGAATTCATTAATCTTAATATTCATGGTGGAGGGACTTCTGATTTCCATCATGCAATCTATCTACAGGCGCCAGATATTATTGTAGATAAATGCAATATTTCAGATTGGACTGGCGCAGGAATTCAAATCTATAATGGGTTTGGGATAGTTCCAAACAATATTACAATTAAGAATACCATAGTTCATGATTTAAGAAAAACCGCGCAGGGTCAAAGACATTGGGGAATAATCATATATGGAAGTAGTATAAATAATTCTATTCTATTCAATAATTTAGTTTACAATATTCCTTATGATGGTTCCACTAGTGCTGGAATTGAAATCTATGCACAGAAAACATTACTTTACAATAGTACACTTTATGGTGGTGATGGAACTGGAATTCAAATTGACCCAGGTGCATCAGGAACTACAGTAATTAATAATATTAGTTGGAAACATACTACTAATGATTATGTTAACAATGGAACAGGAACAATTGTAAATAATAATTTAATTGGTGTTGACCCATTATTCATAGACCCGACGTCAGGCAATTTTCAAATCAAAGATAATAGTCCTGCTTACAATCAAGGAATTAGTTTAAATACAGTTCCAACTGATATACTTGGAGTATCTAGACCACAATATTCAATATATGACATTGGTGCATATGAATACAAAGGAACTACTCCAGTTCCACCTACTCCAACTACAGTAACAATTACTATAACTATTACTTGTAGTCCTAATTGTAATGTTCAGGTCAATAAGTAATGGCATTTGATAAGGGCTTCTGGAAGCCAAATAAGAAACAAGAATTATTTCTTTCACTACCTAATGAAATCTTCGAAGGTTTCTATGGTGGTGGCAACGCATCTGGTAAATCCGATGTGTTACTAATGTATGGATTAACTCATAGATGGCATGAGAATCCTAAATTCAAACAAGTATTTCAACGTAGAACTTATCCAGAACTAAAGAATGAAATTGTGCCGCGCAGTCGGGAAATCTATCCGAAGTTTGGCGCGGAATTCAATAAGACTGATATGTGCTGGACATTCCCACGTCCAGATGAATTTGGTGGAACTGGTAGACGTAGTGGCGCACTTATATTCTTAGCTCATTGTGAGGAAGAAGATGATGTCCATAAGTTTGACTCGATGGAGATTAATTTGTATACTCCAGACGAGCTTACTACTTTTACTGAATATATCTATCTTTATATCGGTTTTACAAGAGTCCGAACCAACGACTCTAAGTTACCTGCTATTATTCGCGCTGCTGGTATGCCTGGGGGTATTGGTCATACTTTTGTCAAAAAACGTTTCGTTACACCATGTCCTCAAGGCGGAAAAACTATACAGGGTAAAGGAGGAGTCCTTAGGTTCTACGTACACAGTACAGTAGCAGATAATCCTCATGCTGACCCTGAATATGCTGCGCGTCTGGAAGGAATTCCTAATGAGGCTGAACGTAAGGCGCGTAAATATGGTGATTGGGATGCCTATCAAGGACAGGTATTTGATGAGTTCCGTGATAGAAAGTATCCTGATGAACCTGAGAATGCATTACACGTAATTCATCCTTTTGAAATTCCAGAATGGTGGCCGCGATTCATAATCGGGGATTGGGGATACAAGGCAATGACCTATATTGGGTTCTTTGCTGTATCACCCCAGAAACGCCTTTTTCAATATAGAGAATTGTATTGGTTAAAAACTAAGATTGAAGAATGGGCTCCTATTGTTAAAGATTATGCAGACCGAGAAGAACCAAAAGTTATCAAGTTCTGCAAATCAGCCGCGCAGGATAGAGGGCAAGAACATACTATTCAACAGCAGATTGAACACGCCTTGGGGCGACCCATTGAATTATCCAATAGTGGACCCGGTAGTCGTATCGCTGGAAAAATGTTGGTCCATGAATATTTACGTTGGACTCAACGACCTATTATACCACCACAAGATTTACCTACCTACTCAGAAGAATATGCCATGTGGTTATTGCGAAATCGTGGACCTAACGCACACAAGGATTACGTAAGATTATTTGACACACCTGAAGAAGAATCTAATATTCCTAAATTGCAAATACTTTGTTGTGAACAAACTATTCATGATGGACATACATATTGTTGTCCTATGATGATTGAAGCTATTAAGGCGTGTTCATATGACAAAAATACTAAAGACGGAAAGCCAGCAGAAGATGTCGCTGAATTCAGTGGGGATGACCCATATGATGATTTACGATACGCTGTTGATTCTGCTGAGCGATACTTTGACACTGCAACTATTGAGTTCTCAAAAGTGCAACGGCGCGAACAGATTACACAACTATTAAAGGAACAGAATGATTGGACTGCATACTATCGCCAGATGAGAACTGTTGATTCTGGTAGGGCTATGCAAGTCGTTAAACGATATAGGAGACATTAATGTTCTTACTGAGATGGTATCAAGAGTATTTAGAAATTAAGAATAACAGAAAGTGTGAATCCTGTGAAACTCTTAAACATCAATTGGAAGTTGCTAACTTTGAGAGACAGAAACTACTTGAACGTATTATGGAGAAACCTGAAAAAGTTGTAGAAAGAACAGAAGCACCAATACCATTAACTAGACCTAAGTCTGTTCCTTGGAATGTTCGGAGACAAATGTTAGAAACGGAGGATAGGGCTAAAGCACAAGCACTAAAGAATGCTGCTCAACCTGATACTGTAACTACTGATGAATCTGATAAAGCTTTCGATAAAGAATACGAGGAAGCTGTTGCCAAACGGGAAGCCGGACAGTAATCAAGTATTAGATGAATCAATGCAAAGGGCATTACAGAAGGTATTGAAAGAAATGCCTGATGTAAACCCTGTGACAGTTAGTCCATCTAATAGTTCATTACTGTCTAGAATTATGATGCCTCGTAATACTTTTGCAACTACTAATCCATTTACTGGAAACATTAGTTATAATCCTGAAGCCATGCAAGGTCAGTCGCAACAAATGATTGAGAATACTCTCGCGCATGAATTAACTCATTCGCGTCAGGCTCAACAGACACCTTGGTATAAAACGGCATTAGGACTATTTACTCCGGATGAAAAACCGCCAGTAGGAAATTATTCTAATCCGGAGCCTTACTACTGGCGTCCAAATGAAATGGAAGCATTTCAGGCAGAACGTAATCGGGCGCGTTTGCAAAAACAGCCTGGTATTCCTGACCCTGTATACGGTAGTAGAGACATTCAGTTACCTAGTCCTCGACGTAAACCACCTAAGATGGGCGGCGTAGACTACTGAGGATGTTATGCCATATGATGAGGTGATGCACAAGTTTAAACATGGTGAATTACATTCAGGCTCTAAAAAGGGTCCGAAGGTAAGTAATAGAAAGCAAGCAATTGCAATTATGATGAGTGAGAAACGTAAGGCTGGTGCTGGAAAGAAAGAATATCAGCCAAAGAAGAAAAAGAGTATTGACACTGGTCCATCAAACAATTTTAAGAAAAAGTTTGGAGTTCAGTGATGTTTGGAATGGGTGGCGGAATCAATACTGGTCCTTCAATGGGATTCATGGATAGACTAAAGCAGAATCTTCCAGGTGCAATTAATGCAGTTGGAACACAATATGGTGGAGCGTTTTCACCAATGTCCCAGGCTGCTGGTCAGTCGCGCAATAGACGTTTACAAGCACAAAGGGGTGGAAATAACACTCCTGGTAATCAGACACAATCTCAGAATGGTCCCGGTGGAATGCCTCCTAATGGGCCAACTCCTACAGGAATGCCAATGAGTGATATTGTTAGACGTCCCTCATTTATGCCTCCTGGTGGTATGGGTGTTGGAATGAATGCACCACAGCTAGGACCAATGATGGCACAATTTGTAAATCCAGGTGTTGAAATGACTGGACCTGGAATGATGAATTCATTTGCACGTCCACAGATAATGGGTGGAGGTGGGAGTATTCCTGGAATGTGGGGAATGTATAACAATCTTTCAAATGAACAAGGTGGACCCGCTCAGCGTTCTCTAATGTATTAGTAATGACTAATCTTCCTGATGAGAATTTTCAGCGTCTCCTTAAAGAAGTTGTAACTCACTTCGATAAGGAAGATACTGCTATACGTGAACGCCAAATCAGAACTTGGCGCAGATTGAAACTATTCTGGGAAGGTTTCCAGCGCGCGTGGTACTCTGAGACTGCACATGATTGGCGTATCTGGGATGACGTAGCAACAGACGATTCAGACCAGTCATACTATGATAAGCCAATTAATGTCTTTCGTGCATATCTTGAAAGTATTATCGCTGCCCTTAGTGTTACTGTTCCTCCTATTAAGTGTTACCCTGATGATGCCGATGACCCTCTGGATTTGTCAACAGCAAATGCTGGAGATAAGATTGCCCAGTTGGTTTATCGGCATAATGACGTTCCTCTTTTGTGGCTACATGCTCTCTTTATTTATTGTACTGAGGGGATGGTAGCTTGTTACTCCTATCCTAAAGAGGATGAATCTTATGGAACTTATAAAAAGAAGGAATATGAAAATGTAAGTGAAGTTCATCAATATACTAAATGTCCAAACTGTGGATTTCAATTTAATGACCAAATGATGACGCCTGAAATGCAGGCTCAAACTGATGCCATGAAAGATAAGGCTAAACTCGCGCAGGATGAGTTTATGCCTGATGATGAAGATGTGCCTGTACAAGATATCGTTCAGAATAATGGTTCTGAACTATGTCCTATGTGTATTCAATTAGTTACTCCTGAACTATCACAACAGACTCTTATTGTTACAAGACTAACTGGAATTACCAATGAACCTAAGACACGTATCTGTCTTGAGGCATATGGCGGACTTTACATTAAGGTGGCTAATTATGCCAAAAAACAACCAGATACACCCTATCTCATCTACGCATACGAAACTCATTATGCAATGGCAATTGAACGCTACGAACATCTCGCTTCCAAGAAAAATGAACTATTAAAGAAAATTAAAACTACTACTGGAGTCAAAGACCCATATGAAACATGGGGACGTTTAAGTCCACAGTATCAAGGTGAATATCCTATTAATACTGTAACTGTGCGTAATTGCTGGTTACGGCCTGCGGCATTCAATGTTCTCGATGAAGAAGATGCAAATGAATTAAAAAAGAAATATCCTAATGGTGCGAAGGTCGTTCTTATAAATGATTGCTTTGCTGAAGCATGTAATGAATCATTGGATGATTGTTGGACGTTGACCTACAATCCAATGAGTGATTACATTCATCATGACCCTCTAGGACTATTACTCGTATCAATTCAGGAAATTACAAATGACCTCGTATCACTTACACTACAGACTATTGAACATGGAATTCCTCAAACTTTCGCTGACCCTGCGGTCTTGAGTTTTGACGCATATAGACAGCAAGAATCAATTCCAGGCGCAATTTATGAAGCAACTCCTAAAACTGGTCAGGCAATTGGTAATGCTTTCTATGAAGTGAAAACTGCAACACTTTCACAAGAAGTAATGCCATTCGCTACTAATATTCAGTCAATGGCACAATTAGTCTCTGGTGCATTACCTTCATTATTTGGTGGTGCATTAGAAGGTAGTGAGACTGCTTCTCAGTATTCCATGTCTAGAGCCCAAGCCTTGCAAAGGCTCCAGAACGTGTGGAAGATGTTTACTATTTGGTGGAAACAAATATTCAGTAAAGTAATTCCAATGTATATTGAAGAATGTCAAGAAGATGAACGTGATGTTCAACGAACTAAAGATGGTAGTTTCATCAATGTATTTATTCGTAAAGCTGAGATGGAAGGTAAGATTGGCAAGGTAGAATTAGAAGCCAATGAAAATCTTCCTCTTACATGGGCGCAACAGAAAGATGTGCTCATGCAACTATTACAGGCACAGAATCCTGAAATTCTAAATATTTTGGGCGCGCCTGAAAATCTACCATTAATTCGTGAACATATTGGACTTGTAGACTTCTTTATTCCAGGTGAAGATGTAGTTGAAAAAACTAATGACGATATTAAGCAACTATTGAATTCTACTCCTATTCCTAGTATGGACCCAATGTCAGGTATGCCTACTGAAGTTCCTTCAGTTCAGGTTGACCCTGATTATGATACACCACAAATCTCATTTGAAATTATTCGTAAGTGGGTAATCAGTGAGGCAGGTAGACAAGCTAAAGTAGCCAATCCTGAAGGCTATCGTAATGTTCTATTGTATGGCATGGAGCATAAGCAATTGATGATGCAACAGGCTATGCAGCAAGCAATGGCACAACCACAACAAGGGGATAAAGGCGCGGCCCCCAAAGAAAAACCAAATCCTAAAGATAAGCAAGCGCCCATTCAGGGAGAAGAAGATGTTAAAACTGCTCAGTAATATTCAGAGTGAGATGTTTGTTCCTGCTGATTCAGTAACTGAAGGTGGAAGCACCATTAAAGGAGATATGTCCAAAGAGGACATTATTGACTTTCTAGGTGATGATACTGAAGAAAAAGAAACAATTCCTCTTGACGATAAAAAGAAAGATGATAAGCCAAGGGAAGGCCAAACTACTACTGAAGAAACTGATGATACTGAAGAAGGAACAGAAGAATCTGAAGAAACTCCTGAAATCGATGAATTAGCAGAACTTGAGGCAGAACTAGAAACTCCATCAGATGAAGATTTAGAATTAGTTACTCCAGTTCGACGTAGTGAAATTCTTAAAGCATATCCGGATATCTTCAAGAAATTTCCCTATTTGGAAAGAGCTTACTATCGTGAACAGCAATATACAGAATTACTTCCAACTATTGATGATGCTAAAGAGGCTGTAGGAAAGTCAAAGGTTCTCGATAATTTTGAACGAGATTTGATGCAGGGGAATTCTGAGAATATTCTCCTCGCGGTTCAAAAATCTAATCCGGAAGCATTTAATCGAATTGTTGATAACTATATGGTCAATCTTCAAAAGGTTGACAAGAATGCTTACTTTCATGTAGTTGGAAATCTTACGAAGAATACAGTCTACGCAATGGTTCAAGAAGCGCGCAGGACTAATAATGAACAGCTTCAACAGGCTGCACATCTTCTGAATATGTTTGTATTTGGGACTTCTGAATGGAAGCCTCCATCAAATCTTGCGCGTGAGGAAAAATCTGAAGATAATTCGCGCGAGAAACAACTTAATCAGGAAAGACAGGCTTTTGTTACACGACAGTTTGAATCTACACGAGATAATTTGAATTCTCGTGTAAATAATGCACTTCGCAATACGATTGAGGCAAATATCGACCCGCGCGAATCAATGAGTGATTATGTGCGGAAGAATGCTTCTCGTGATGCGATGGATTCTCTAGAAGGATTAATTAATAGAGATTCACGATTCAAGACTATTGTTGATAAGTTGTGGGAAGCTGCATTCAAGGATAACTTCTCACAAGCCTCAGTAGATAGGATTAAGTCAGCCTACGTCAGCAAAGCAAAAACACTGTTGCCTGCAGTCATTAAACAGGCCCGTAATGAGGCTTTGCGCGGTATGGGCAAACGTGTAAGGGATGATTCTTCTGAATCTGAAAAGGATAAGAAGGGTCCAGTATCAGGTGGACGGCCACGTTCCCAGACTAGTGGCAAAATCACCAATCCAAAGGATATTCCGAGAGGAATGTCCACACTTGACTTTCTGAACTCTGATTAGGAGTATCATGGCCGTAGTTGAAGCACAAGTAGCCGCTCTAGAAATGGAGCGCGTGCTTCCAAAGATTCGCACAGTATTTGAGCGAGACGATAAATTCTATTCCAACATCAAGAAACGTGATGTGGAAAAGATTTCTAATCGCCAAATGCGTGTTCCTTTGGAACTACGTCCTGGTGGCAGCTTTCAGTATTTCAATCCTGATGGCGGCGACCTTGGACGTGGTGGCGGTCCTACTTTCGACAAGGCAGTGCTTACTTGCGTTTTCGCGAGTGAGAACATCGAGTATACCAAGCTAACACAGTGGTCTACCGATGATGAGCGTAAGGCTATCACAAATGGTGTGCGTAGACTTACCGCAACTGCACTTGATGAATTGCGTAGGCAGCTAGACGCGCAAATGATGCAGGATGGCACTGGTGTTGTTGGTGTCATTTCTGCAGTGTCAACATCAGGTGGTGTTGATACTTACACTCTCGGAACTGATGGTTTCGGTGCTCGTTTGGTCCGTTTTGGGCAGACCATTCAGGTATTTGACACTACCCTCGCTACACTGCGCGGTTCAGGTGTCATTACTAAGTGGGATGTTGAGAACAAGTCAATCGATGTTACGCCTGCAATCGCGGGCGCTACTTCAACTGATAAACTCGTAGTCAATGGTTTGTCTACGCCTACTTCTTTGCCTGCGCTCTATGGTGTGCCTTATCATCATAGCAATGCATCAGCAGGAACATGGCTTGGATTTAGCCGGGCTGCAACTCCTGAAATTCGTGCAAATCGTGTGAATGCTGCGTCTGCAAGTTTGGCGCTTCCATTCCCACGTCTTAGCATGAATAAGATTGGAAATCGTGTCGGAATCGACAATACTTTCAAGCCTCGCGCTTGGATGCATCCTTGTCAGATTCAGGCATACGAGGAAATCGGCCAGCTTGTTATCCTGATTACCAAACAAGCCAAAGCTGAAAACCTCAATATGTATTTTGGGAATGGTGATGGCGAAGGCATGGTTATGGCCGGCGCACAGGTCACTGGTTCCTTTAACTGGGATAAAACTAGAATTGACTTTGTCGTTGACGAAGTGTGGGGACGTGGTGAAATCCTGCCCATTGGTTTCTATACCACTGATGGACGCAAGATTTTTGAAATCCGCGGACCTTCTGGCGGTGTTGTGACGGCCGAGATTTTCTATATGGTCGTTGGTATGCAGACGTTCGTTAACAATCCTGCTGCCTGCGCCTTTATTGATACTCTGGCTGTTCCTTCTGGATACTAAGGAGTAGTCATGCCTTCTAATGACCTTAGTTTTCAGAATCTGAGCACTGTTCAGAGTTCTCAGCAGCCAAAGCCTAACACTATTGCAAGTGCAGCTACAGTTGCGCCGACGTCATTCTTGACGTTTATCAGTGGGACTGCTGCAATTGCAACTATTACTCCACCTGCAGATGGCGCGCACATGTTGGTGTTCATCTTTACGACCACCACACCTGTTGCGTTTACAACTACAGGTAATATTAAGGCTGTTGCAACTCCGACAACTAATCTTCCTGTCGTTCTGGTGTGGAATCCGAACGAATTGAAGTATTACGCTGCTGTCACTAAGGCTTCGTAAGAGCAGTGAGTATGGTGAGCCACATCGATATCGTAAACGCTATGTCCATCGGTGGATGGATGAGTGAATGTGAGTTGATGTGGCTCGCTACTATGGCAGGTAAACATAAGAATATTGTGGAATTTGGTTCATTACATGGCAGGAGCACACGCGCGCTCGCTGATAATATGATGGATAATGGCGTATTGTGGGCTGTAGACCCTTGGTCTGGTGATTATATTGGTATTGAAGGTGAAAGAATAGCAATTGAAACTCGTGTAATGCCAGAATTCATTCATAATTTAAAGGACCATATTGTTACTGGTAGAGTTGTTCCTGTTCGTAATTTTTCTTATCGTTTCTCACTTCCAGATAAAGTAGATATGGTTTTCATTGATGGAGACCATAGATATGAAACAGTAGTGAGAGATATTGAGAAAGCTTATGAACTATTGAAATCTGATGGTTTAATTTGTGGGCATGACTATAATCACCCCGGATGGCCCGGTGTGAAAGAAGCGGTCGATATGTATGTCGGCCCAGTGGAGATAATTGATACTATATGGTTCCAAACAAAACGTTAATCAGTGTTACTACAGGTGAATATGCACGTAGAGCGGATTTCTACGATTATTTTCACTTAATGATGAAACCTGCGGATTCATTAGTTCTATTCTGTCATGATAGGTCGCCCGCGCATGGCAGAAATCTAATTATTGATACTGCTATTGACCAAAATTGCACACATATTCTATTCATTGATGATGATATGGCGTATAAACCAGACGCGCTATATCGATTGCTTGAACATGATGTGGATATTGTGTCAGGTTTATACCTGTCACGCTCATATCCACACGCGCCAGTAATCTTTGACCTCGCGAATGATGAAGGTGCCGCATTTCCTATGTATCTAATAGGAGATGAGGATGAAAGACTTAAGAAAATTGAAGCTGCGGGTTTCGGTTTTCTACTTGTTAAAACTGAAATTTTCAAGAAACTTGAAAAACCATACGTTCGTCTTGGCGAATTGAATTCAGAAGAATGGTGTGACGATATTGGATTCTTTAACAGAGTTCGTAAGGCTGGTATTGAATCCTTTGTTGATATGGAATGTCTAATTGGACATATGGGCACTTTCATTGTTGAACCACAACTACATAATGGAAAGTGGCATACTGTCTATAATACTGGTGGAACGGGTGCAATTAGCACTCCACAAATCATCCCTAAACCAGAATATGTGTTTAAGGAAAAATAATGGATTTTCCTGTATTACCTCAAGAAGTTCAAGAAGTTAATAAACTTCTTGTTAAACATTTTGGCATTGATTCTATTACTGGTCAGGCCATGTGGCGAGTAGTATGGTCTGATGATCAATATGAAAAGAGATTATCAACTCATACTAAGGATGGATTTCAATTACTTTATCCAGAAGTAATGGAACTTCCTAAATATCCTTGGGTTAAATCAAGGTGGACTCTTGAAAGACTAGTACTAATTCCAGATATTCATGTTGATGAACTTCCTACTCAAAAAATGTCATATGAGCCTATGTATCCTTTCGAGAATGCATATACTCATGATGCAATTAAGCCTAGTTTTGAAGCATGTAAATTCGTTATTGACTCTGTTTACGCAGTTCTTGGAAAGAAATCAATGCGTAAATATGTTGATGATGAGGAATCCAAGCCCGTAGAGGCAAAAGAAGCTAGAATAGCAAAACTTCAAGAAGAATTATTTGGTGATGAATCAAGTTTACTCGGCCGAACTATTACTGGAGAGGCCGTGGCTTACACTGGTGAGCCCAAAATAACCAGTCAAACAAAGGAGTAATGAATTATGGGCGCAGTAGGAGAATTTCCAGGAATTAACTCATTGAAGCGTAGGACTATCCGTGGTCCTATCAATCCTCTGGATAAATCGACTGTAGTTTCTATTTATCCAAAGAGTGTTCATGAAAAGAAATGCACTATTCAGCCGGGAGAATTTCATATTGAACCCGGAACTTATGATAAACCATCAATTCTTGTGGTTGGACCCTCGTCATGGTGGAGAGATATTGATGAGGACCAGCCATTACTTGAGATTCCTGTATCTTCAATCCAGATTGCAGATTCAGTCGTCAAAGACTATTGTAATGGAATCCTCGCGTGCGATATGGCAGAAACTATGCCCGGTTTATTCTATGTCGCTGGCGAGCAAACTGTTGATTCTATCAAAAAGGAATACAAGAGTCAACTCGATAAAGCACGCGCGAGACAAAATAACTGGTATTCACTACTCATAAAGATGGGTGATTCACTTTGGGCGCGGTCAAATGGAAATCCACTCGCTATCAGTGATGATATGCGTATGGCTGCGCGAGAAATGAATCTTAAGACTAAGGATTGGATGAAAGATTTTCAAATGGTTGATATGGTTCGTTGCAAGGCTTGTGGTTCTCTTAAAAGTCCTGAATTTCCAATTTGCGCGGCTTGTAGATTTGCCGACCCTGAACATCCAATGACTAAAACTCTATTGGAACAGGCGGCTAAAATCGCTACAGTGAGTAAAGGATAATGAGTGCTGTAGACCTGACTGGCGGAAATATCATGGATGGAGCGGCTTCGCTCCTTAATGACACCAATAAGCAGGTCTACACTTATACCGCGCAATCGCCGTATTTACGTATTGCATTGCAGGATTTGCGCGAAGATTTTGAACTAAACAAGATTTCTACAGTTCAAAAGACTTCTGCTGTAATCCAAATCAATGCAAATATATCTGAAATAATCTATAATGCTGCCGGAACACCTACTAATCCTAAACTTCCTGATGATATGGTTGAACCTGAACAATTATGGGAACGAACAAGAGGTATTGACCCTTTCGTTCTCATGACTAAAAAGGAATATCTTCCACATTATCTAGAAGGACAGCAAATTAGTCAATTCATTTATTACGTTTGGCAGGATAACAAGATTATTGTTATTGCTGCTAATCAAAATAATGATATTAAAATTGATTATGCAAAACAGTTATTTCCTGATGAATCTGCTACTATTGACCAAAATACAGTAATTAATGTTGTTAATGCAACTAATTATCTTAAATTTCAAACTGCTGGACACTGCGCGATGTTCATTGAACGTAATGAATCCTCTGCGAATGCACTATACGCGAAAGCTATTCTTGCACTTGCTAATGCGCGTGGAATTAATGTTCAGGGTAAGCAATCTATCTTTACGCGCAGGCGGCCTTTTAGAAGTGGTTTCAAAAGGCGTGGTTGGATTAATTAGGAATCTAAGGAGGATGGAGGATGATTCCTGGAAAGGGTCCAGCAAGATTGTCTGAAGAAGTTCAGGCATCGGCTGCGACAATTGGACCTGTTAAGTCTGATATTTGTAAAGTAACTGGAACTACTCAGATTGACACTATTCTTCCCATGTTCGGTGGGAGAGTATGGGGTCAAATGATTATTCTAATTCCTACTGATGGTGCTGTAATCTTGAGTGCCGCAGGTAATATTCTTGTTGGTATTACTATGGCCCAGAATCGCGCAGTTCCATTATTCTGGTCTGTCAGTCTTGCGAAGTGGGTAATCGATAACGGTGTGTAATGAGAGACCACCAACCGATAGTTATCGATAAGTTTAATGGTCTTTGGGATAGGGGTGATATTGAAGATACCCCTATGGACCATTTTTCTGAAGCGAATAACCTTCGGTATTTCTCTACTACATCGTTTGGTTCAAGATATGGGATTGGTAGACATCAAAGTGTCGCCAGTCCCTTATCTTCTATTCTTCGTATTTATAATTATCCTACTTCTGACAAGCAGACTATTCTAGTTCTAGTAAATAATACAGCAACTGGTCAAGGTGATATTTATCATGTAGTTGATGCTACTACAGTATTTGGACCAATACTTTCAATTACTGGAATGACAGATTTTGGATTTGCACCCTATTCTGGACGCGCGTATATTACTCCATTTACTACTGAATTAGTAGGTGATTTAAATAGGGAAAGAGGATTAAATGGAGAATCTGTATATGTCTACAAAGGAGACGGGACACTGGCTAGGAAAGCTGGTGGCACTGCTCCGACTTCTACAATTAGCGTGGTTGAAAGTGGCGCTGGACACACTGACGCTGGCGTTCATATTTTTGGCTATGTATATGAAACTGACACTGGGTATCTCACTCCTCCCGGTGGTCTTGTTGCTTTTACAACTACTGGTACTTTCTCTCTCAATTTTAGTGGTATTGCGAATTCGCCAGACGCTTTCGCGGCTAAGAAGCATCTAGTTGCATCTAAAGCAATTCCTGCTGCAGATTATAATGGCGACGTTAATGGTTATCAACTATTCTTTATTCCTGGCGCGGATATTCCAAATAACGTCACGACAGTATTAAATGGCATCTCTTTCTTCGACCAAGATTTACTGGCAGATGCCTCCCATCTCTCTGATAATTTTCAGACTATTCCGGCTGGTGTTAATATTATTAATTATCATAATCGGCTGTGTTACTGCACTGAGCATGATAATATTTCACTGGTCCGTGTTAGTGCTGTTGGTGAGCCCGAAGCTGTTTCTCAAGTTGATGGGATTCTTCAGGTTCCTCCTGATGGTAATCCTATCACTAACATGGCGGAGTTAAGAGACGTTCTCTATGTTTTCAAACGTAATAAAACTGTTTCATTCACTGATAATGATGATATACCCTCTAGCTGGCCTCTTACTGCTGTTGATAACGCTATGGGTTGTGGCGTGCATGGTATTGGGACTGTAGTTGATGCTGGCGCGTCTAACGTAGATTTCTTAGTTGTAGGAGCTTATAAAGGAATTACACTATTTAATGGACGTTTTATGCTTCCAGAATTAAGTTTTAAGATTCAAACATTCTGGACTGAACAGGATTTCAAACATAATAATAGATTTATTCAGATTGTAAATGATTCAGTTAATAACGTTCTCTATTGTGTAACAACTGACCGTGATGTTCTTTACGCGAATTACGCGAATGGATTTGACCCAAAGAATATTCGTTGGTGTCCTTGGACTTTTGATACAAAGGTTAATTCTCTCTGTCTTATTAACATCAGTGACTTAATTCTCGGATGTGACCAAGTATGAGTATTGTTGTTCCTGATGCTGCTGAGTTAGAGATAATCACTGCTATCCTAACTCCCAACCATACTCTACGACTGTATAGCAATAATAAAACTCCTGCTCATGGAGATTCTGTTGCTGCGTATACTGAAGTTACTGGTGGTGGGTATGTATCAGTTCCATTGTTATTCGCAAGTTGGAATATTACTGCTGGCGACCCTACACAGGCCAGTCGCGCAGTTGTAACTTGGATATTTACTGGTCCTACGACTGGACCGGGAACCATTTATGGATATTATGTAACTAGAGATAGTGATGGAACATTGAGATGGGCAGAAAGATTTCCTTCGGCTGTGGTTCCATTTGTTCCAATTAATGGTAGTAAGGCAATTGTGTTGCCTCGATATTCTGTGCAGAGTGAATTCTAATGGCACTCGCGCCTATAACTGTATATCTTAGCGTAATTGCAGTTTTTAGTGACCCTGACCTGTATGCATTTGCGCGTGCATTCACGGATGATACAGGTGTCATTACTATAGCTCCTAGAACATTTTGGGTAAGTATAATGGGACAAACGTTCCCATATCCTCCCAATAATCTAGGATTAGACCCTAATACAATTGTTTTCACTGCTCCCGCAAATCCACCAGGAAATACTGTCACCTTAGTAGAAAGTACTCCTGGTAGTTTCATTGCTGATGATACTGTTGACCAATTCGGACCTTTTGTAAATACTCCACCTGCGGGAATACCTAAAGGACCAGATGTTTTCTATCGTTGGTCAATTCATGTAA
>Ga0126379_10000787_pt1 | contig 18220 bp, 13 predicted proteins | sample PanSoiMetPlot_24_FD_92640 | JGI IMG/M metagenome (GOLD analysis project Ga0126379, IMG submission 92640) | Tropical forest soil microbial communities from Panama - MetaG Plot_24 | ecosystem: Environmental > Terrestrial > Soil > Tropical forest > Bulk soil | place: Panama | collected 2016-02-17
CTCGCCTTCCTGGCGGCCCTGGGCCGGCCCGCGCTCGCCGCCGGCTCGGAGGCGACGCTCGGGTCGGAGACGCGCAAGTTCGTCCGGGTCGGCACGCCGAGGGTCGTGCTGGAGCACGTCCGGGTGATCGACGGCACCGGCGCTGCGGCCGTCGAGGACCGAAACGTCACGATCGAGAACGGGAAGATCGCGGCGATCTCCGCTGGCTCGGACGAGCGCTCGACCGAGGGGACGACCGTCCTCGACTTGCGCGGCTATACGGTCATGCCCGGCATCGTCGGGATGCACAACCATCTCTTCTACCTGGCCCGGCCCGGCTACGCGGCCGACGGGAGCTCCAGTGGGCCGGCAATCTTTCAACAGGTGGCCTTCTCGGCGACGCGGCTCTACCTCGCCAACGGCGTGACGACCATGCGAACCGCGGGGTCGATCGAGCCCCAGACGGACGTCAAGTGGAAACGCGCGATCGAGGCGGGCATCGTTCCCGGGCCGCACATAGACGTCACCGGTCCCTACCTGGACGGACCGGTGCATGTGAGCCTCCAGATCCGCGAGCTGACGGGGCCGGAGGATGCGCGCCAGACGGTCGCCTACTGGGCCGACCGCGGCGTCACCTCCTTCAAGGCGTACAAGAACATCACCCGGGCGGAGCTCGCCGCCGCCGTCCAGGAGGCGCACAAGCGCGGCCTGAAAGTGACCGGCCACCTGTGCTCGGTGACCTACGAGGAGGCAGCGGAGATCGGGATCGACAACCTCGAGCACGGCTTCTTCGTCAACACCGCCCTGGACCCCGGGAAGAAGCCGGACACGTGCTCCCAGAGCCAGGGCGACTACACGCTGGAGCACATGGCTCCCGGAAGCGCGGAGGCGAGCCGCCTGTTCGCGGCGCTCTTGAAACATCACGTCGCCGTCACCTCGACGATGCCGGGCACGGCCGCGGGCTTGCAGAACGCAGAGGCCTCCCCGGAAGGAAGGCCGGCGATCCGGCCGGCGGTTCTGGAAGCGATGTCGCCGTCGCTTCGGGAGGCGACCCTCTTTTCTCGCAGCCGCCCCCTCAACAAGGCCGCCCACGACACCAACGCCATGCTCCTGCGGCGGGAGATGGAGATGGAGCGCGCCTTCGTCGCGGCCGGCGGTCTGCTCCTCGCGGGACCGGACCCGAGCGGCTTGAACGGCCATATTCCGGGCTTCGGCGACCAGCGCGAGATCGAGCTCCTGGTCGAGGCGGGGTTCTCTCCGGTCGGGGCGATCCGGATCGCGACGTTGAACGGAGCCATCTACCTGGGGCGCGACAAGGAGATCGGCTCGATCGCGGCCGGGAAAAACGCGGACCTCGTCGTGATGAATGGGGATCCGTCGTCGCGCATCACGGACATCGAGAACGTGGAGATCGTCTTCAAGGACGGGATCGGGTACGACACCGCCAAGCTGCTAGCGTCCGTGAAGGGACGCTACGGCGAGTACTGAAGGAGAGACCGATGGAACTCACGAGGATTTTCCCCGCCCTGGCCGCGCTTGGTTTGACCGCCGCCCTGCCTCTCGCGCTTAGCGCGCAGCAGTCCGCGACTCCGTCGCCCGCCGCCACGCCCGCTCCCACGACCGTCGCGTCGGTCGTGGACCGCCAGGTCACCTCCGTCGAGAAGCTCGTCCTCGAGGCGGCCGACGCGATGCCGGAAGAAAAGTACGGCTTCTCTCCGGAAAGCCTGAAACTCGCGGGATCCGAGTACAAGGGCGTGCGGACCTTCGCGCAGCAGGTCAAGCACGTCGCCGCGTCCAACAACATCCTGTGGTTCCGGCTGACGGGCGACAAGCTCCCGGACGACTTCAAGGGGGGCAACGGTCCCGACGCGGTGAAAACGAAGGCCGAGATCCTGAAGTTCCTCAAAGACTCCTACGCGCTGGGCCACCGGGCCGCCGCGACGTTGACCGACCGCAACATCCTCGAGCCGCCGGAAGGGAGCAAGTCCACGCGCTTGCAGCTCGCGACCTTCGGCGTGGCGCACGCCTACGACCACTACGGCCAGATGATTGAGTACCTCCGCATGAACGGGATCGTCCCGCCAGCGAGCCGACAATCCAACTGACTCCGACGCCGGGCGATGGTCCTTGGACAACTCTCACTCGGTGCGAAGGGCGGCGTTGGGGTCGAGTCGCAGGGCGCGCCGCGTCGGGATCCAGGAAGCGGCCAGGGCCACGAGGGTCAGGACCGCGGCGACGGCGAAGAAGGTGCCGGGATCCGTGGCTCTGACCCCGAAGAGGAGGCTCGAGAGCAGGCGTGTGACGGCGAAGGAGGCGGCGACGCCGATGGCCACACCGACGACCGCGAGCCGGGCGCCCTCGCCGACGATCAGCCGCGTGACGTGGCTCCGCTGCGCCCCGAGCGCCATGCGGACGCCGATCTCCTGCGTGCGGCGCGCCACCGAGAACGCCACCACGCCGTAGATGCCGACCGCCGCGAGACCCAGGGCGGCGCCGGCGAACAATCCCGTGAGGAGAAGCAGGAACCGGCGCCCCGCGAGCCAGCCGCCGAGCTCCGCCTCGTAGGTCGAGAACTTCACCGGGGCGTCGGGAGCGAGCTCGCCGAAGATGGCCCGCGCGGCCGGGACAATGGCGCCCTCGGACGCGGCGGTCCGAACGAGAAACGTCGGATCGGAGTTGGCGTGCATTCCCCGCTGCCGGTAATGGACGTAGATGACGGAGCTCGGCGGGCGATCGAGGCCCGCCGCCCGGACGTCGCCGGCGATCCCGACGATCGTCAGGGGCTTCAGGTTGCCGTCCATGTTGCCGAAGTCGATGACTTCTCCGACGGGATCCCGGCCGGGCCAGCGCTTCCTGGCGAGCGCCCGGCTGATGATCGCGACGTGCGTCGAGTCCGCGGAGTCGCCCTCCTCGAACATCCGCCCGCGGACGAGAGGGATGCCGAGCGTCCGAAAGTGGCCCTCGCCGGCGACGCAATAGGAGGCATAACCGACCTGGGCGGGATTCTTCGCGATGCGGCCCCACTCTTCGAAGTTGGCCGGCGGCTTCTGGCCGTTGAGGATCAGGAATTGCCCGTCGGCGAGGTCGTCGCCGCGCGCGACCGGAAAGGCGCCGGTCAGGCCCACCGAGTTCACTCCGGGAATCCGGGCGAGCCTCGCCTGAATCTCGTCGAAGAGACGGGTCTGGCGGGCGTCGAAGGGCTGCTGCATTCCCGGCTGCCACTGCGGGATCGGAGGCGAGAACTCCATGGTGATCAAGTTCTCCGAGCGAAACCCGGGGCTCGTGGCCACCAACCGCAGGAAGCTCCTGCCCAGGAGGCCGGCCCCGACGAGGATCAGCAGCGTCACCGCGATCTCGCCGATGACCAGCGTGCGTCGCAGGCCCTGGCTGGCGCCGGTGTAGCCGCGGGAGCCCGCGGTCAGCGCCTCCTGGACGTCGCCGGAGGACGCCCGCCACGCCGCCAGAAGTCCGAGCGAGACGGCGACCGCCCCGGTCGCGGCCACCGCGAACAGAAGCACGGGAAGGCTGACGGAGATGCTCTGCTGCCTCGGGAGACTCGCCGGAAGGATCGCGGGCAGGACGCGTACGGCCCACGCCGCGACGACGACCCCCAGGGCCCCTCCCGCGAGCGACAGCCAGAAAGACTCGGCGAGGAACTGCTGGATGAGGCGGCCGCGGCCGGCCCCGAGCGCCAGACGCACGGCCAGCTCCTTGCGGCGGGTGGAGGCGCGGGCGAGCAGAAGCCCGGCGACGTTGGCGCACGCGACGAGGAGAAGCAGGCCGACGGCTCCCAGCAGAGTCAGCAGGCCCGTCCGGACGTCGCCGACGAGCGCGTCGGAGAGGGGCGTGACCACCGCGCCAGTCAAGTCCACGTCCTTCCCGAACTGGTCCCGGATCCGGCGGCCAATCGCGGAGAGGTCGGCGCGCGCCTGCGCGAGCGACGCACCGGCCCGAAGCCGGCCGAGAACCTGCCAGTTGTGAGCCGTCCGGCTGGGCAGTGGGGGGTCGAGCTCGCGAGGGACCCAGGCGACGACGCCGGCGGGGAAATCGAAACCCGGCGGCATCACTCCGACAACCGGATAGACGGCCCCTCCCATCGCGAGGTGGATCCCGGAGAGATCCGCCGCGCCGCCCAGGTACCGCTGCCAGTAGCCATGGCTGACGATCGCCGCCGGGGCGCCGCGAGGACGCTGCTCTTCCGGGGCGAAGGCGCGGCCGCGGGCCGGCTCGACGCCGAGCGCCTTGAAGAAGCCGCTCGAGACGTCCGCGATGTTGACCCGCACCGGCTCGCTGCCGCCCGACACCGAAAGCAGCCGCGAGTCGTACTGCGCCAGGCTCGCGAACGTCCGACTCTGTGTCCGGAAATCCCCGAAGTTGGGGTCCGCGAAGTTCATCCGGTGTCCGTCGGCCGCCTGCTCCCAGACGCGTACGATCTCCTGCGGGTTGGGGTAGGGGAGCGCCCGAAGCAGGACCGCGTCCACGACGGAGAACATGGCCGTGGACGAGCCGATGCCGAGCGCCAGCGTGAGGACGGCGGTCGCAAAGAAACCGGGAGATCTCGTGAGGATCCGGGTGGCGTAGCGCAGCTCACGGACGAAACTCTCCATGGGAGGCCTCCCGTTCCTTTGGACGTACGAAACGGCCCGGAGGTTCCAAGAAAAGGACGGGGCCCGCCCGGCGAGCCCCGTCCGATGAGGCGGTGGAAGCTAACCCGTCACGGCGTGATGCTCCAGGTGCCGAACGAGGTGAAGGGCCGCGCCGGGCAGGGCACGCTGCTGTCCACGAACTGATCGGTGGAGGTCCGCGACGTTCCCGGAGTCGTCGAGAGGACGAGCCCGGAACGCAGGTAGTAGTCGCTGTTCGAACCGCCGATCGTGGCATCGAAGCGAGTGCCGGCGTCCGCCCTGTTCCCGTTGTCGATCGGCTGGCCGTCGTACCAGAGCCTCGCGGTACCCGAGGCGGTCTGCCCGCCCGACGCGCACGAGCGGCGCGCGGAGACGCGCATCTGAAGCTGCGCTCCCGCGGGAAGCGCCACGGACCCGTTGGTCAGGGCCAGGGTGAGGGTGTTGAGCATGTTGCTCTTGAAGGGTCCGGCCGGGGTGTTGTCGCCGTCGAGCTCGCCCGTGCCCACTACCGTTCCGTTGACGAGGACTTCCGCCAACAGGTCCAGCTTCAACCCGGAATCGGCGGTGTTCGGCAGGCCGACCCAGAGCTTCGCGGGCGAGAGCGACGTCAGGAACCTGCCCGACGGCGTGATCGTCGGCGTCGGCGTGTTCGTGGGAGTGTTGGTCGGCGTGTTCGTCGGGGTCCTCGTCGGGGTCGGCGTCGGCGTATTGGTCGGAGCGCTCGTCGCGGTGACCGTCGGGGTGTTGGTCGGCGGCCCCGGTGTGGCGGTGGGAGTCGGCGTCCGTGTCACCGTCGGAGTCGGCGTGGGACCCGAGCCGCCGCACGAAGCGAACTTGAAGCTGCCGATTCTCGTGCGCCAGTTGAAGCTCGACGTCGTCGAGTAGTACTCCTGCGTGTACCAGAACGTGCAGTCGTCCACGGGGTCCACCGTCAGATCGCTGTAGTCCCCCCAGCGGCTGCTCGTGCCCGTCTGGCTGCCGGTGCCGTCGAAAAGGTGCGCCTCCCCCTGCGCCAGGCTGTTCAACGGATCGGTCGCGAGCCGCCCGGCGTAGCGGATCTGAGGATTGATGCCGGAGCTCGAGGCGCTGAAACCGAGGGCGAGGTTGCCCTGCTGGTCCTGCGCGGCACTCCCCATCCAGCGCCAGGTGGTGTCGGGCTGGTAGGTGCTCTCCTGGAACAGGGTGACCGGGCCGGAGGTCACGTTGCGGAGCTCGAACCATCGGATGCCGGCGACTCCGCCGGCGCTGACGGAGAAGTTGCCGACGACCGATTCGTGGTCGCCGAAGTTGCGGTAGGCCAGGCGGAACATCAGCCGGTCGCCGATCCCGTCGAGGTTGCTCGTGCTGCCGAGCTGCGGGACGCAGCTTCGAGTCCCGGGACAGAGCTCGGTGAAGCCACCCGCGGCGGGAGAGGCGAAGAGGGTGAAGGTCGTGTTGGAGGGGATCGTGAAGTCGGCATGGAAGTGGAAGATCTTGTAGGTCCCGTTGCCCGGCCATTCCACGAAGGTCGCGGGGGCGCCGGGGGCCGGCAGCGTGGAGCCGTCGAGGTCCGCGGGCAGGTAGGCGTCCTCGAGGGCACCGCCCGTGATACCGGTGCTGACGAAGGTGGCCGGGGTGCCCGCGAGCATCGCCGCCCGGTCGAACGCAAAGGGCTGCGGACCGAGGAACGCCGTCCCCGAAGAGTTGAAGACGTTCATCGACATGTAATAGGCGTCCGGCCAGACGGAGAGGTGGGGATAGTCGAAGAAGTTCGACCCCAGGTGGAACGCGTAGCGGTTGTAGGAGCCCGTGGCGTCGCCGGTGGTCGAGACCGCGACGCACTCGTCGGTCGGGACCGAGACGCCCGCGAACTGGCTGATGATCCACCGGTTGGCGATCTGGTCGAAGAGGACGACCGGGTCGCCGTGTCCGTTGCTCTGGCAGACCCCGCCGAAGCCGCTCCAGAGCGTGGCGATTCCGGACGGTCCCAGGACGGAGGCGCCGGTGGACTTGTTGAAGACCTGGTACCCCTCGTTGACGATCTGGACGTACTGGGTCTGGCCGACTTCGCCGTTGGTGTCGGGCGGCGCGCAGTTGCATCCCACGCCCGGGTAAGGAATTCCGTCGAAGTTGAGCGTGGTCGCCGGGATGTTCGCCGACGGGCCAGCCAGCGGGACCTGGACGCTCGCGTCCGGCACGTCCTTGTGATGGCGCGGCGTTCTCGGGTTCGGGTTCGCCTCGCGCTCCGGCATGGCCTCCACGGGAAGCTGCGGCATCTCGCGCAGCGGCGGCGACGTGTCGTTGTGGTACGAGGAGCCGACGATGACTCCGTTGGGCGGCCCGGCCTGGAGCAGAGCGCCCGCCGGAATCCTGGGCAGGAGGCGCGCGCCTGTCGAGCTTCTGTTCAGTTGCGAGCCTTTCAGGGGCACCAAAGCGACAATCGTGACGGCCAGGACAATCACGAAGACAAGGATCCGGCGTGTACGCCTGCGCATGAATACCTCCCTCCCCGGAATGTCGGTGCGGAGGACACCCCGGTTACCGGGGTCAAGCCTATTGACACCGAAGCTATCCGGTCAAGGACGAGAGGGCCAAAAACCCTGACGAGGGCTAGCGGATCTTCGCGACGCGCCCCTGCGCGGGGAACTTCTCGAATTGGCGCGGGTCGTGACCGGGGACCACCCGGTCGGCGGAGCCGGCGAGCTGGATCATGCGCTCCTGGTTGCGGATGTTGGCGGGCTGGTCGGCCTCGCTGAACGTGGCGCCGGCCTTGTGCTCGGCGAGGTTCCTGTAGAGGTAGCAGTTGTCCGAGGCGAGGACGACGGACGCTTCGCCGTCCACGCGGATGTACTGCGAGGCGAAGGTGTGGCGCGCTCCGGTATAGGCCCGGATGCCCGGCAGGATCTCGACGTCGTCGCCGTCCACGAGACGGAGGCGGCCCTCTGTGTTCAGCCGGACGAGGACCTGGACGTCCTCCTTGTCGATGCCGCCGTGCTTTCCGCCCTGCTGCCAGGCGTCTCCGGTGTAGTAGGCGAACTCCTGCTTCTGGATCCAGACCAGGGCCTTCGGGAAGAGATCGATGCCTCCCATGTGGTCCCAGTGGGCGTGGCTGATGACGATGTCGGTGACGTCCTCGGGCTTCACGCCGGCGGCTTTCACGGCCTCGTCCGGACGGAGGTAGTCCTCGGTCGGGAATTGCTTCAACCAGGACTCGCGGTGGAATCCGCTGTCGAAGAGGACGTTGTGCCCTCCGCCGCGGATCAGCCAAACGACCATCGCGATGTCGGTCTTCTCCTCCTTCGGCGCGCCGATGACGAGCGCGGAGACCGGAAAGGCCCTGATGGTTCCGTAGCGGATCGCCTCGATCGTGTAGCCGGGTTTATCCGCCGGAGCGGCCGCGAGTAGAGAGGAGACCAGGAAGGCGAGTGCGGCGCGGTTCACGCCGCCAGCTTATCCTCGCGCGGCCGTGGTCCGAAGCGCCAGGCGGAGAGCGCGATCGGCAGGCCGACGCAGACGATGTGGACGAAGAAGGGGACCGGCCAGACGTCCGGCAGCGGCCTCTTCGGCGCGTTGGCGAGGTACAGCGGCCGCAGCTCCCGCATCAAAGGGATGACGCCGCGGTACATCACGAAGAGCCAGACGATCCCCCAGACGATCCCGCCGAGAACGGGCTGTTCTGCCAGCAGGGGAATCCTGCGGCTGACCCAGTAGAAGAGGACCGCGGCCGCGAGCGCGACGCAAAAGTGCATGACGAGGCCCATGGCCGCCGTCGCGAACCCGTAGTCGAAGGTCTTCGGGCCGAGTACCGCTCCGGCGATCCCCTGGAGCATTCGAACGGGCGAGCTGTTGGCCCTGATCGAAATGATGACTGCCGAGGTGATGTCGAGCACCCCGCAGAGGATCCATCCCCAGAAGATGGCGCGGCCGCGGCTCCGGCCTCCGGCGTCCTCGTTCACGCGAACCCCCTTCCTTGGGCCAGATGATAGCGAGGCGCCTCGGCCGGACTCTCTCACCCGGGTGCGGGCGCGAGGGAAACGGGGACGGTTGGGGAAAACTCAGGGATTAGGAGTGGTTCCGGGCTCGGGCGTGGGCGGGACGCCGCAGCGGGCGTTCAAGCCCCTGATGAACTCCTCGCGCTCGGCGGGAGTCATGCGCTCCCAGCGGCGGTACATGCTGTGGCGCCAGGCGTTGCTCATGGCGGGGCCCCGGAAACCGCGGAAGAGGATCCAGGACAGGACGATCAGCCCGAGCCCCTGCCAGTAGGTGATCGTCCGCAGCCCGAAGATGTCCGGCATCAGCCCGTTCCAGAGCGCGGAGAAGGCCCAGACCGTGAGGGCGGCGAGGACGAGGAACGCGGGCAGGACGAACACGAACATTCTCAGGAGCCGGCGGCGTCGGGTGGTTCTCATCATGGTCATTTCTCCTTGTATTCGTCGTAAATGGACTGGAGCCGGCGGCGCAGGTGGAGCACCGCGTAACGCTTACGCGAGAGAAGCGTGTTGGTCGAGCTGCCGGTTTCCGCCGCGAGCTCGCGGAAGCTGCGCCCCTCGAGCTCGTGCGCGATGAAGACGAACCGCTGCTCCTCGGGGAGCTCCTCCAGCGCGGCCTCGATCTCTTCCAGCAGGACGCGGCGCGCGTAGGCCGCCTCAGGCCCGGCGTCGGGCGAGGGGAGCAGGTCCTCGAGCGAGGCAAGGTCGGCGAATTCCGGCCTCTTCCTGCGGAAGCGGTCGATGATGCGGTTTCTCGCCACCCGGAAGAGCCACGCGCCGGCCTGCTCGATGGGTTTCATCAGCCGCCGCGCCTCGACGAGCTCGAAGAAGACGTCCTGCAGGACGTCCTCGACGTCCTCGCGGGCGACGCTCTTGCGGATGAAGTTCCGCAGCCGGCCGCTTTCGCGGGCGACCGTGTCGGCGAGCTGCCGGTCTTCGTCGGGCATGAGTTGAAGTGCTGGGATTCTGCGCCTCTCACGGGTGAAGACGGATGAGGTGGGAAAATATTGTTGGGACTTCGCAACAGGGCACGACCTGGCGGGAGGGGCGCGGCCCCCCCACCCCTCCCCTACGGCTCCGCCGCGGTGTGGATCAGGGTTCCCAATACAAAGCCGGAAGGCGCCCCTTGTCATCCTGAGGGAAGCGAAGCGGCTGAAGGATCTACTCGACCGAGCCGCGTGAGAGAGAGACAGGAAGACACGGATCCTAAACCCGAGAGCCGAATCTTCGTATCTCCCCTTGATTACCGAGAGGAAGTCCCTTAGACTCCCCTCGGAAACCGAGATGAGAGATGAGCAAGCCTAGCGATCTGGTCCAGGGAACCCTCGATCTTCTCCTCCTGAAGATCCTGGCGCTCGAGCCTCTGCACGGGTGGGCGATCAGCCTGCGGCTGCGGTCCATGTCCGGCGACGTGCTCCAGGTCAGCGAGGGATCGCTCTATCCGGCCCTCCACAAGCTCGAGCAGGAGGGCTGGATCAAGGCGGAGTGGAAGACAACCGAGAACAACCGGAAGGCGAAGTTCTACTTGCTGACGCGCCTGGGCCGCAGGCAACTCGAGGCCGAGGCGGCCAACTGGAAGCGGCTCTCGGCCGCGATCTCCCAGGTCGTCGCGCTCTCCGAGGCCTAGAGGCATCCAATGAAACAGAGCACCCGGTTGACCATCGCGTCACTGCTTTCGATCCTCTTCCTGTCGCTTCACCTCGCGGATGACATCGTGCGCGGGATTGAGAAGGGAAACCTCGCGAACCTGACGGCGGTTCCCATCATGGTGATTTGGCTCTCCGCAACGCTATTCCTCGCCGGACGGCGAACCGGCTACGTGATCATCCTCCTCGGATCGCTCCTCGGCTCGGTGGTTCCGGTCATCCACTTCATGCGCGTGGGGGGCGTTGTCGGCGGCAGGATGGCGAGTTTCCCATTCTCCGGAAACTTCTCCCCGTCTGGACGATGCTCGCGATCGGCGTGACCTCCGTCCTTTCCCTGGTCCTCGCGGCGCAGGGAATGTGGAGCGCCGTCCGAAGGGGGGGTCCGAATCCCGCCAGACGCCCATGAAGCCCGAGCGTTGGTGGTTCACGGTGCCGCTTAAGGTGAAGTCGCTCTTCCTCCGCGGCCGACTCGAGTCCGAGCTCGACGAGGAGCTGAGCTTTCACCTCGAGCACAAGATCGAGGAAGGCATCGCTGAGGGACTCACTCCGGAAGAGGCGCGGCGTCGGGCGCTTCGCGCGATGGGCGGCCTCGACCAGCGTAAGGAAGAGATCCGCGACACGCGCGGGATCCACTGGCTGACGGACTTCTTCGACGACGTGCGTTACGCGATCCGGACCATTCGCCGGACTCCGGCCTTAACCGCGTTCATTGTGGTCACGATCGCCCTCGGGATCGGGATGACCGCGATGCCTTTTTCCATGCTCGACGCGCTGGTCTTTCGCCCGTATCCCGTGCCACGCTCCGGGGACGTGCTGACTCTCGTGGGCACCTCCCGCGACAATGCCTTCGAGAACTTCTCTTACCTCGAGTATCGGGACATCCGGGACAACGTGAAGAGCTACGAAGGCATCATCGCCAGCACGACGGTTTTCGGCGTCGGTTTCACCGCCGACGCGAAGACACCGGCGCGCGTCCGCGCGGGGATGCTGGTTTCGGGCAACTACTTCCGCGTGCTCGGCGTCGAACCGAAGGTCGGCCGGTCCTTCCGCGACGACGAGGACCAGGCGCCGGGCCGCGACGCCCTGGTCGTTCTGGGGCGGGACTTCTGGAAGCGGGAGTTCGGGAGCGATCGGTCGGTGGTCGGCCGGGTCGTTCGCGTCAACGGCGCGGCCTTCACCGTGATCGGAGTGGCGCCCGAATCCTTCCCGGGGATGTCCATCTTCGTGCAGCCGGAGCTGTACCTTCCGCTGGCGATGGCAAAGACGTTCTCGACGAACCCGGCCAAGTCTTTCTTCGACGACCGCGACGACCGCGAGCTCACCGTGAGGGGGCGGATCCGACCCGGTACGTCGCTCCGCGAGGCTCGCCGCGAGCTCGAGACTCTCGCCCGCAACCTCGAACGGGAGTACCCGAAGACCAACCGCGGCCGCGGAGCGGCGGTCCACACGGTGCGGGAGATGCGGACGCGGCCGGACGAGGGCAACTGGAAGTTCGGCCTGGTCTTCACGATCCTCGCAATCGCGGTCCTGCTCGTGGCCTGCACCAACGCCGCCGGGCTTCTCCTCTCGCGCGCCCGCACCCGGACCAGGGAGATCGCCGTGCGCCTGGCGATCGGCGCCGGCCGCTTCCGGCTGATCCGGCTCCTCCTGACCGAGAGCCTGGTACTCGCCCTCTTCGGTGGCCTCGGCGGAATCGCGGTCGGCTACGCCGGCATCGAGTTCCTGCGCACTTTCCAGATCCCCGCCGAGCTCCCCGTGGAGATCCCGTTCCGCATGGACACCCGGGTGCTCCTCGCGAGCCTCGCGCTGTCGGTCGTGAGCGCGATCTTCTGCGGCCTCGCCCCGGCGCTCCAGAGCACGCGAATGGACCTCGTCCACGGACTGAAGTCGGCGGACGGCGACGGGACCGAACGGCGGCGTCTGTGGGGGCGCAACGCGCTCGTCATCGCGCAGGTCGCGATGTCGATGATGCTCCTGGCCGCCGCCTTCCTGATGGCGCGGGGCTTCCACAACAGCCTCGTCGAAGGCACCGGTTTCTCGAAGGATCGCCTGCTGATGGTTCGGTTCGATCCCCGCCTGGTGCAGTACACGCCGGTGCAGACGCGTCAGTTCTACGAGAAGCTCTCCGAGCGCGTGAGGGATCTGCCGTCCGTCCAGGGCACCGCGTATACGAAGAGCCCTCCCCTCGGTCTCGACAACCCGGACATGCTCGCTTTCGCGCCGGAGGGATTCACGATGCCCCGCGAGCGCGAGAGCTTCAGCTCCATGACGGACTCCGTGGACGAAGGGTTCTTCGAGACGATGGGGATCCCGATCCTGCGTGGCCGCGCCTTCCAGCGGGCCGACACGGCGGACTCGCCCCGGGTTGCGATCGTCAACGAGCACTTCGCGACGCATTACTGGCCGGGCGCCGACGCGGTGGGCAAGCGCATCCTCCTGGAGAACTCCGCCGGCGCCGCCGTCGAGATCGTCGGCGTCTGCGGGGCGGTCAAGTACACCCCCGGAGTGAGACGGTCTTCGGATTTCGTGTACCTGCCGCTTTCTCAGAACCCCGCGGCCCGGCTGGTCCTGCTGCTCAAATCGAGCGGCGATCCGCTGGAGCTCGTTCGACCCGTGACCGAGGCGGTGCGGACACTGGACGCCAACATGCCGATCTCGGAGACGAGGACCTACGAGGACCTCTACCGCTACTCTTTCGTGAACGGACCGGGAGTCGCGATCCACATCGTCACAAGCCTCGGCGCCGTGGCCCTGGTCCTGGCGATCGCCGGCCTCTATGGCCTCGTCGCCTACAACGTCGTCCGGCGCACGCGGGAGATCGGCATTCGCATCGCGATCGGGGCGAAGCCCTCCGACGTCCTGCGGCTGGTGATGCGAAAAGCCCTGACGCTGGTCGGAATCGGGACCGCCATCGGGCTGGTCCTGGGCATCGCCGTCGAGCGCTTCATGAACTCGATGCTCTTCAACGCCGGCGGCGTTGACCTGTTCGCCTACTCGATCGTCGTGCCGGCCATGATCCTGGCCACGATGCTGGCGGCCTACGTCCCCGCGCGGAAGGCTTCGCGGATCGCGCCCACCGTGGCCCTCCGGTACGAGTAGGACCTCCGTTGCTCGCCGACGTTCTTCCCCGGAGCGCCGACAACACCTATCGCGGCCACAAGCTCGCCCTGTGGGTCTTTGGCCTGCTCCTGCTGATGAACACCGTCATTGGCCTCAACTCCATCTTCAACGGCAAATCCGTCGCGAGCTCCGCCGATGGAATCCCCCTGTCCGAATTCGGGGCCGCCGGAGCGCAGACGGTCGTCTCGCTCTTTGCGCTCCTGGGCCTGTCCCGACTCACGGTCTGCGTGGTCGGCGTCGTGGTCCTGGTTCGATATCGCGCTCTCGTTCCTCTCCTGTTCGGGCTGTTTCTCCTGAGTCACTTGAGCGGGAGATTGATCGTCGCCTTCGTGCCCATCGCCCGGACCGGAGCGCCGCCCGCGTCGATGGTGAACAACCTTCTACTCGGCCTCCTCGTCGTCGGGCTGGCGCTGTCATTGTGGAACGGAGCCGAGTTTCGCGCGTCCAACTGAGGGAGGTGCGGCATGCCGATGACACGCCGGAAAAACGCGAGGCTCGCCGCGTTCGTGATGCCCCTTCTCCTGGGGACCTGTGCCCTCGCCGCCGCGGACGTCGAATCAGTCGCCACCGGCCGCGCGGCTCTCGATCGCGGTGACCTCGATGCGGCCATCGCGCAGCTCGAGAAAGCGGTCGCCGGCGCGCCGTCCAATGCCGAGGCGCACTACCTCCTGGGCGTGTCCTATGCGCGCAAGGGAGAAAAGGAAGGCCTGTTCGGCGGCATGTCGCTGTTCAAGAGGGCCAAGGCCGAGTGGCTGCGCGCCGTTGAGCTCAATCCGGATGGCATCGACGCGCGCTTCAGCCTGATCGATTTCTACATGAACGCTCCCGGCATCGCCGGCGGGAGCGAAGCGAAGGCCCTGGAGCATGCCGCGGAGATCCGGAAGCGCGACGCGCTCGAAGGTCACCGCGCGTATGCCCGCGTCTTCACGTTCCAGAAGAAACACGACGCGGCGGCGAAGGAGATGGCCGAAGCGGTCCGCGAGCAGCCGGGCTCCGCGAAGGCGCACTACTTCCTGGGCAACGCGCTGCTCAACCAGGCGGACTGGAAGGGCTCGCTGCGCGAGTACGAGACGGCGGTGTCGCTCGACGCCGCGTACATGCCGCCGTACCTTCGTATCGGGCAGCATGCCGCGCGGTCGGAATCGAACTACCCGCGCGGCGAAGAAGCGCTTCGGAAATACCTCGCCTACAAGCCGGCCTTCGACGAGCCGGGGCTCGGAAACGCCTGGTACTGGCTTGGAGTGATCCAGGAGAAGAATGGGCAGAAGGCGGAAGCGCGAGAGAGCTACCTCAACGCACAGAAGCTCGCGCCTAACCTGAAGGAGCTCGCCGAAGCGCTGAAGCGAGTTCGGTAACGCCGATGATCTCTGGTGACGGCGGCTAACGCCCGCCGCGGAGGGCCGCGACGGGGTCGATCCTGAGGGCGCGGGCCGCGGGGATGGCGCTCGCCGCGGCGACGACGAGGAGCAGGAGCGCGGCCGCCCCGGCGAGCGTCCACGGGTCCGACGGGGCGATGCCGTAGAGCAGGCTCGAGACCGACCGGCGCGCCGCGAACGAGCCCGCGAAGCCGAGCGCGACGCCGGCCAGCCCGATGGAGAGGCCGTAGCGCAACACGAGCCAGAGGATGTCGCCCGGGCCGGCGCCCAGGGCGAGACGCACGCCCAGCTCCTGCGTCCGCTGCGCGACCAGGTACGAGACGACGCCGTAGGCGCCGATCAGGGCCAGCGCGATGCCCAGCCCGGCGAAGAGCCCGAGCAGGACCGTCGTGAAGCGGCGGTCCGCCGTCTGCGTGCCCATGTGGGTCTCCATGCTCCGTACCTCGCCCAGCGGGATCTCCGGATCGAGCGACTTCACCTCCCGCGCCACGGCCGGTGCGGCGCCCTCGGGAGCGCCCGAGGTGCGCGCGACGATATCCTTGAATCCGAAGTTCAGGCCCGGCACCTGCCGGTAGAGGGCGAAGAGTTGCGGCGCCGGAGGGCGCGCCAGGCCGTCGTTGACGAAGTCCCGGACGACGCCGACGATCGTGATCTCGCGCCGGCTGCCGCCGAAGTCCTGGAGCGGGACCGGCTGGACTCCCTCCGGCGGACCGGGACGGATCGTCCGGCCGACCGGGTCCACGCCCGGGAAGAACCGCCTCGCGAACTCCTCGTTGACGATCGCGACCGGCGCGCCCTGCGCGGTGTCGGAGTCCGAGAAGTTCCGCCCGCGCAGCAGCGTCAGGCCGATCGTCCGCAGGTAGCCCGTGTCCACCGCCGCGAACCTCGTCACCGGGACGTCCTCGGGCCGCGAGACATCCGAGCCCGGGAGCGTGAACATCTGGCGCCACGGAAGCGAAGGCGGGTAACTCGTCGTCACCGACGCTTCGAGCATCCCGGGGATCGAGCGCAGCCTCTGCGCGAGTGCGTCGCAGAACCGGGAGATCGCCTCCGAGTCGGGGTAGCGCGAGGGAGGAATGTAGATGTGCGCCAGCAGCAGGTGGTCCGAACGGAAGCCCGGATCGCGGCGGCCGAGCCTCACGACGGTCTGCGCCAGCAGCGCCGCCGCGAAGACGAGCACGAGCGAGAGCCCGACCTCGGCCGTCACGAGCGCGCGGCGGAGGCGCTGGCGGCCGGCCCCGGCGTCGCCGCTCCTTCCGCCTTCCTTCAGCGTGTCCATCAGGGAAACGCGGGCTCCGGTCATGGCGGGCGCGAGGCCGAAGAGGAGCGCCGTGACGACCGAGACGGCCAGGGCGAAGGCCAGGACCCGCAGGTCGAGCGCGGCCGGCCAGAAGTGGGGCAGCGCGTTGGAGGGAGAGGTGTACGGGAGGGTCTCGCCGGACTTGATTCGCGCGAACGCCTGGCCTGCCGCCCACGCCACGGCGAGGCCCGCGAGGCCTCCCGCCAGGGAGAGCAACCCTGTCTCGAGAAGGAGTTGCCGGGCGAGCCGTCCCCTTCCCGCGCCGAGCGCGGCGCGGAGGGCGAGCTCCCTCGACCGCGCCGCGTTTCGGGCGAGCAGGAGGCCCGCGAGGTTGGCGCAGGCGATCAGCAGGACCATCGCGACCGCGCCGCAGAGCGTGAAGAGCAGAGGCCGGACCGGGCCGGCCCGAGTGTCCGCGAGCGGCACGATCGTCGCGCCGAGGCCCCGGTCCACGGGGTGGTCGGCCGCCAGCCGGCCGGCGAGCGCCGCGATCTCGGAGCGCGCCTGCTCGACGGAGACGCCCGGTTTCAGGCGCCCGAGGCAGACGTCGTCCCGGCTGGTCCGCCCCCTCTCGTCCCACATGTCGGGCGCGGTGTAGGGCGTCCAGATGGAGACCGGCGCGCTCGTCTGGGTCATCCAGGCCGGGACCGCATCGGGGAGGACGGCGACGATCGCGTAGCTCTCGCCGTTGATCCGGAGGGTCCTGCCGAGGACGGACGGATCGGAGGCGTACCGCGTGCGCCAGAGCGACGCGCCGATCGCCGCCACGTAGTGGTTGCCGTAGACGTCCTCCGCCGGCGTGAAGAGCCTCCCCAGGATCGGGCGGATGCGCAGGATCTCGAAGTAGGCGCCGGGGGCGAGGCCGACGGCCGTCTCCTCCGGGTCGAAGGAGCCGCCGATGCCGGCGACGTTCTTTCTCCAGCGATCGGTCACGACGGCCCCCTCGAAGCTTCGCGACGCGGCGGCGAGGTCCCGCATGTCGAGGCGCGACATGCCGGCAAGCGCCCCGCCGTTGCTCGTGGAGAAAAACCGAACCAGGCCGACGGAGTCGGGAAACGGGAGCGGGCGCAGAAGCGCCGCGTCCACGACGCTGAAGATCGCCGTGTTGGCGCCGATGCCGAGGGCGAGCGTGGCGACCGCGACCAGTGTGAAGCCGGGCGCTCTCCGCATCAGCCGAAGCGCGTAGATCAGATCCTGGCCCATACCCCTATGTACGAAGATTCGTGCTTTGTGATTTGTGATTTGTGAACAGGGCGAAAAGGCCTTGTTCTGCCCTAATCACAAATTACAAATTCTTCCTTCTCAGGGACACGAGGGGAAGGCGGACGTGTCCTGAATGGGGGCGGCGGGGTTGCCGTCGGGGTTCGTGTAGACCTTCTGAGCGCCGGTCGTGACGTCGGTGACGGTCAGCGTGAAGCCGACATTGGTCGCTGCCGACGCGAAGAACCACTTCGATCCGTTGACGCTGCACCCGTCCAGGATCTTGACGAGGAGCTCGGGGTTGTCCGGCGAGAAGAACCAGAAAGCGCCGCCGCGCGTCAGGCCCACGGTGGTCAGCGTCACGGCACGGCCCACGCCCTGGAGCCCCCCGCCCTGGGAAGTGCGGTACGACACCTGGACCGAGTAGCGCTTGTCGCCGGGCTGGTCGTCGAGGGAAAGCGTGGTGTTCGGGGCGAGGAGCCCGGCCGGCAGCGCGGGAGGCGAGGCCGCTTCCGCCGAGCGGCAGCCGTTTCCCTTGCAGTTGATGAGCGACGCGGCGTACGTCTTCAGGGCGATCGCGAAGGCCGGCTCCACTTTGGGCGCGAGGTTGTCGAGCTCGAACGTGTCCGACGCCGCGTAGAGCTCGGTGGCGGAGAAGACGCCCGAGTCGTCGAGGTATTCGACGTACTTGTAAGCGGGGGTCTGGAAGCCGTAGAAGCTCGGGATCGGGATCGGCTCCTCGAGGATGTCGGCCGGGTCGGCCGGCTCGCGGATGCCGAGCTTCGATGCCGGGTTTCGCGCGTCCGGCGCCTTCGGGATGACGACCATGCCCCGCTCGAACTCCTCCAGCAGGATGGACTCGCGCCACTCGGCGGGCGGCGGGCCGACGAGCAGGCTTTTCAGGGACCGGCCGTCGGAGAAGGACAGCGGCGGGACGCCCGCCAGGTCCGCGAAGGTTGCCGCGAGGTCGGGGCTGACGGCGAGCTCGCCGCGCACCGCGCCGGCC
>Ga0126379_10000788_pt1 | contig 18215 bp, 8 predicted proteins | sample PanSoiMetPlot_24_FD_92640 | JGI IMG/M metagenome (GOLD analysis project Ga0126379, IMG submission 92640) | Tropical forest soil microbial communities from Panama - MetaG Plot_24 | ecosystem: Environmental > Terrestrial > Soil > Tropical forest > Bulk soil | place: Panama | collected 2016-02-17
AAGTAGTTCTCGCCCTTGACCACGATGGCATCGCCGATCGACCAGTTAAAGCCCAACCGCGGCACGTTGGGATACCCGTCACGATGGAAGTGCGGATGGTAGCCGCCAAGCGTCAAAACAAATTGCCCGCTGTTGGGACCCTTGAACCAAGTTACAAAAGCGAAGCCGCCGGTCAGGCGCACACTCTGGTTTAGCAGCCAAGAGTTGTCGGTCAACTGGGCCTGGATCCACAGCACGCCTTCGCTCGTGGAGAACCGCGCCAGCAACGCGAGTTCGATACTGACCAGCGCGAACTCGGGACGCGGCAGCGCCATGCGCGCCAGTCCCAGAATCGCGATCTCCAGGCCATCGCCGATTTTGACCGAGACCACCGCAATGCCGTCGACCAGAGCAAAGCTGGTGAAGCTGATGCCGGCCGCGAACCAGAATTCGCCGAGCCGCATGGGAAAGTCCTGCCGCAAACTTGCCAGCTCCGCCATGGGATCGCTAGCCGGCTGCGCCGAGGGATCGAGTGCCTTGAGGAACGGGAAGTCGCCGAAGCGCGACAAGTCACTCGGGAAGATCAGATCGCGATTGATGCCTAGTCCGCCGCCGATGCCGGTGAGGAAGAACGCGGGCGGACCTCCGATGGGACCATTAATCGCGCCGAAGGCGAAGAACGCCGAGAAGCGCTGGCCATTCACCACCGCGCTGCCGTAGCCGCCGTAGACGCTCAGCCCATAGACGGCGAAGCGGGCCAGCAGCATGCCCACATACTCCACATTGTCACCATCGCCAAACTTGCGCATGCCGCCGGAAAGCACGATTCCGGCCATATCGGCATTGATCGCCAGCCCTGCAAGATCGATGGCCCAGCGACTGGGATCAAACAGCGATGCGTCCGAGGCGATGACGAAGGTGAGCTGCAGTTCGTCCACCGCCGCGGTCAATCCAAAAATCGAAACCCGTCCGTCGAGCAAAAGCGAAATGGTCTTCAGTTGGTCCTGGTCCACAGTGACGCCGAAGCCGACCTGCTCAATGTAAATCGGTCCAAAGCCTTTCTGCATGACCAGCCACCATGGACCGCTTCCGTCGCCGGCCGAGAGCGAAACCTTGAACCCGCCGCCGCTGTGCTTCTGTACCGCCAGTGCCGGACTGAACGACGGCGCGAGCTTATTTTGTCCGCTGCCCGAATCGCCCATCAGACCTCGCGCTACCGGGTTGCCGCCCTGCGCACCGGCCACTCCCACCGCGAGATCGCTCAACTGCAGCTGCACGCCACCCGAAACCGAGCCTGAAGCGATGGCGCCATACAAGTGCACGGCCACCGATCCCAGAGACAATCCCAGGTTGAGCAGCGGGCCACTGCCCTTTCCAATTCGTATGCCGATGCCATTGGCCGAAAGGCTGGGCGTGAAGCTCATGCTGGCGGCGTCGAATACGCCAATTGCAATTCCCGCAGGAGGCTGTCCTTCGATCCAGCGGCTGTCCGCCTCGATGGATACAACGATGTCGCTCTGCACCAGGGGTATGCGGCCGTTCACCCCGACGGTGATCTGAACTACCGAGCCTGCTTTGGAAAGCCCGAAGGTCAGTCCTCCGCCAATGCTCATCGACGGGCTGGCTCCTGCCAGATTGGAGGCCAGCGTCTGCACGCGTTGCAGGAGTTGTGCCGGATCGAAGAGGTTGGGCAGCAGGTGATTCCCGGGTCCGGGAGCCAGCACAGCGTTGGTCAGTACCCCACGCACCGTGGTGCCACCGACAGAATTGTTCAGCAGCGCCTGAACCGTCGAGGTGGAAATCACGAAGCTCGCCACCAGGTCGAGGACCGCCTCGACCACCTTGATCGCGACGTGTTCGGCGTCGGTGAAGACGGTTGTGCCATCCACGGCAATTAGGCCGAGACCAGCACCATCGATGTTCCAACGGCCGGCTACCAGCTGAGTGCCTGCGCTGTCGAGCGCCAGACCCAATTCGATGCGCCGTCCGCCTGCGGGAGCCTGACCGACCGCAACCGCAAGATACGGTCGCAGGTTTACGGTTCCGGCATCGATGACGCAAGGACCGGCCTGCGCCGTCAGCGACTTCAAGCCGCTGCCGTCGAGAACGATGGAGCCCTGCACGCGATCGATGCCGGAAATGCCGGTCACGGTCCCGCTTAACTCGAATTGCAGTGGAGAGGGTTGCCAGGTGAGCGAAACGCCTCCCGCACTGACCGTCACCTTTCCCGCTGTGGCGTTGGCGGTCACGCCCGCCGGCAGCGCAGGACCCAGCGCGTTGGCGATGGCGTTCAGCGCGCCGCCGGTGAGAGTGGGCACCGCCGCCACCAGTGATGCGACGGGATCGCTCGCCCAAGCTTGCAGCTTGGTCCCATCAAACTTCAGTGGCGCTCCGCCGCGCAGATTCAATCCGTCACCCACGCGGCGAACGATCTCGCCGACGCGTCCTTGCAGATTCGCTCCCGTCTGGCTCGCCAACGCGTCCAGCACCAGCGGCAATGCCTGGGTCACGGCTCCTGACGCGAGCGCTGCTAGTCCCGGAGGATCGGGATACAACGAGATGTCGGCGCCCGTGTCAGGCCGCAGATAGAGGCGCATGTGGTCCGCGAGTTCGACATAGATGGCGCGTCGTCCCGGCGTTGCTCCCGCAAGCCCCAACGACCAGGTCACACTTGGCCTCGGAGACCCTTCCGGCGCAAGTGTTAGGTGGAACGTTCCGGTTGAGACCAGGCGTCCCGGCGCACCGCCAATCGGTGTAAGCACGGTGGTATCAACCTGTAAGCCGAGGCGCAAATTGCCATTGTCGGAATCCGCCAGCGCGGTAACGCCCTTGGCCAGGTTCCATTCGCCGGGATTGCCTGCGATTCCTAGAATCGGCTTCAACGCGTCGAGTAATGCCACCACGCGAGGCGCGCTGTAGCCACCGGAGGCGCCAAAGACGCTGTCGTGCGCGAACCAGCCCGCAGGATCGTGGAACAGTCCGAGAGGAAACAGCACGGAGCGCTGGCCTCCGACGGCGGGTCCCAGCAATCCGATTGAATCCAGGGCCACATCAATAATGGGTTTGGCGCTGTCATCAAGCGAACGCAGGTACTCGAGTCCGAGTCGCGCACACTCGGCGGGAAGCAGCCGCGCAATTACCCTGCCCAGTGCGACCGCATCCGGAGAAGGCCACAGCGAAATGTTCTGCGGCACCGCCAGGCCGGGCCGGTGCCATTCCAGCATCACACGGAAGGGACCGGTCTCAAGCCGCAGCACTGCGCCGCCGGCGGCCGTGGTACCTGCCGACCCGAGAACCACCAGCGCATTCAGCGTCCCGGTGGCTGAAGCTTCCACGTGGGCCGCCCAGTTCACCATGCCGCGCTCGCCGGGAACTCCGCTAGTAACCAGCACCAGCCGACGGCCCGCAAGATCCACGGCCACTCCCGGAATGCCAGAGAGCAACTGCGTCAATCCGTTTGCGAGAATAGTTTGCTGCGCGCCATCGGCGACCGCCGCGTGCACGTGAGCGGCAGGATCGTGCAGCAGATGATCAATGGCATCAGGCACGGCTCCCCCGGTCGGAGCGACCAATGCGAGAGCCTTCACGATCGACAGAAATGCGTCGACTTGCGGCGTAGCAGACACGGGCAGCGACAACTGCTCCACCACCGACGCAAGCAGCACGCGTACTTCGGGCAAGGCCGGAGTCACGATCTCCGCAGTACTCTCATCGGCCGCATCCGAACGGACAATCCATTTCTCGCGCTCAATCCCAAACACCGCCGGCTCATGTAGGACGAATTCGGCACTGGCATCGCCTGTGCCAAACGGCACATGCAAGTTGGCTTCGAACCAGCGCACCGCGTGCGGCGGGCGATCGCCGGCTCCCAATCCAGTTCCAGGGCCGCCGACCAACCAGCCGCCAACGCGACGCAATTCCAGGTGCACCGTTAACGCACGCGCGGTCGAGGTAGTCGGCACTCCCGCCGAGAGATCGACGCCGCACAGCTCCAGTTGCGCCGAGCCTGCGACGGTAATCCCGGTAGCACCCGCGTTGACCGGGATTCGCAATCCCACGCGGGCGCCGGTGGGAGGCCGTTGCGGTTTAGCCGCGCGGTTCATGGCGCGCAGGGAAAGGCCGGCCGCAACAATCGCGGTCATTGCTGCCTGAACCGCGAAATCCGACATCATGCCGAAGTAGGCGTGAACCGGCAGTCCGGCCCGCGGAACGATCGGCACGGCAGGCGGTCGGATTTCGACGCCGGGATCACCTAGGGGCAACAGAGCGCCCAGCGTGTCAATCAATCCGCGGCCGCGCCCGAGCACCTCGTCGTCGATTTCTTGCGGATCGTTGGGCGGCAGCAAAACACGCAGAAGGCGATAAGCGTCTGCCGCCGGCTGATCGTCCAGCACCGTGAACGCGACATCGGTGTACGGGGTGCCTATAGTGACCACGCCGGTAACAAACGCAAGCGAGTTCGCCGCAATCAAAACGGCATGGCCCGCTTCGCTTTCGGCCATCAGAACAACACCACCTGCGATCGACGAAAAGCCAGAGAGCACTCGCGTTAGGCGCGCCGCCTGTCCTAAAGTCCCGTCGGGATCTCCAGTCGACAGCCTGGCATCGGCACGGCATGCCAACGCAATCCACCACTCGCCGGGCGCAGCGGTCACAACCGGAAACGACTCCGGCGCTAATCCCGGGGCGCGAAGATCGATCACGCGGCCCGTCGGCACCGTGCTCCACGGCAGAGCCGCGTCGGCTCTAACAACGGCAAAGTGCAGAACCGATCCCGGCTGCGCGCCGAACAATGCCACCATGTCCACGGCATCGGCCAATTGCGTGAGCGGTGCGTTGGCGATGCGGTGTACAGTCACACCTTCGGGATCGGTGACGGGAGGCACGATGCGTCCGTCGGTGGTGGTCCAGCGTTCGGCTAGAAGGGAAAGACCAGTGGCAAGATCGGGCCGACCGCTTAACAAGTCGCGGATATCCGGAGCTGAAATCGCTTCTCCCGCGAGCGCTTCAGCCAAGGCTGCGGGCACGAGGCCAGTATCTCCCGGCCGCCACGAGCGCAGCGCCTGCGGCGCGGTGGTGATCGCCGGTCCCGCACCATCCGGCAGCAGCCAAGCTGTGAATTCCGGTGAGGCGTCCACCGGCAACACCGGAATCCGCCAGGGATCATCTTCGGTTCCGTAGCCCCGAACGAAGCCTGTCGCTCCGGCCGATCCGGTCAGCAATTGGGCCAATGCATAGAGCCCGTTCAGCAGACTCGCTTCCTGATCGATGGCCAGCTCGACCAGCCAGGTTTTGATTGCATTGGCTGGATTGGTGGCCAGATCAGCGAGGCGGAGGTGAGGACTTGTTCCGCCGGACCAACCCAATGCTTCGGTCAGATCCCTGGCCCAGGAAACCGGCGCGGCCGAGGCCAGCAGATCGAGCACCTGTTCGAGCACGTCCCAACCCGCGGGGGGAAGAGTCAGCGAACCATCGGTCCCAAAGACCGGCAGCGTGAATGGCAGGCTGAACGTGTCCGTCACAACGGCTAGGTTGGGGGCCACTAAATTCGCGGAAACCCCTTGCAAAGGAGACCATTGCAGAGCGAAACCTATGCTGTCGGCGGTAAGCTTGAAGGGCCCGGCGCCTAGATAGGCGTTCGTTCCTCCGCGCACCCGCGCGGCAAGCTGGACCCTGATCGACGGCAGGAACACCGCTCCATTGGCCGCCAGATCAAGTTCAACCAAGCCTACGGCAACGCGTGTCTCCACCCGCGTGCAACGATGCCCAAGGTTGTCGGCAACATATTGCGCGCTGACAGCGACATCGAGGCTGTCGCCTCCATTCGAAGTCCAAACATCCAGGCCCACCGGCCCAACAAGGGGCACGTGCCACGGATCGACGGCTGTGCCCGATCCCGCAATCGCGATGCCCCCCTGCGTCGCATCGGAAATCAAATCACGCAGCGAGCTCAGCAGGTCGGCGACCGCCGAAGCATGGTCATGCAGCAAGCCGCGCCAGTAAGTGCGCACCGCCGCGAGTGGATCGTGTAGGAACGTAGCGATATCGAGCAGCGTTGTGCCTGGTGCGCTGGGGGGAGCCTTCAGGCCCAATAGCAGGCGAACCACGTCGCCAACCGGTCCCAGTTGCGCGATGAGATCGTCGACGACGGTACTCAGGACCGTCGTCAGCGACTCGGCGATTGCGCTTGGCGTGGAAAGATCGAGCGTAGGGTAAGTATGTCCAGCGATGACGACCTTGTCGGCCGCGAGCAGGAAGCTCGGTTTGCGCGCTTGGTCGAGCGTTAACCCCACTCGCACGCTGTCTACTTGCGGATCACCGGTCAGCAGCCGGGTGCCGCCGTCTGAGCGCATGCCTAACTGCGCGTAGACTGAAAATATCGGCAAAGCCGTCGCCGATCGGCTGGCTAGGTCGAGACTCAGCAGGTCCGCTTCGGCTCGTACGCGAGCATCACCTTGGGTCAGACCAAAGCTCAGCGTGGGTGTGACCAGCGAGTGTCCACCGCTTCCCGCCGCAACTCGCACTCCGATGGCAACTTCGGCGCTTCCGAGCGAGAGCCGTACTTCATCGCCAGAGGTTGTACCGCCCAGTAGTGAAGCCAGATTCGCCAGCCATGCGGCGCGCGCCGGTGCGCTTGACACCACGCTCTCGAACCACGTCGCCAGCGCAGAAACACCCTGCGAGACGAGCTGATTGAGTGGCAGGTTGGGAATACCCGAGGCGCCTCCCAGGCCCAGCATCGCAATCAAAGATGCTAATGGACCCGGGCCCAGCATATCGGCCTGCGCACGCGCCAATCCCAGGACAAGATTGAGCGCGCTCTGCTCCAGCTGGTCGGCGTTGCTGGCTGACACCGTCAGGTCTTGCGCCGCGTTTGCACCCGGCAGTTCCAGGCCTTTGAGGGACAGCTGGAAGTCGGGAGCAGCTCCACCAGCTGTCGGAATCTTCAGTTGTAATCCAATTCCGCGCAACGGAGGGCCGGAGCCAATCGTAATTTCTGTTGCGAGACGAACGACTGCGTCCGGTGATTGTCCAATCAGGATCGGGTCGGCAACGCTGTGTCCCACCTTTGCCGCGCGGAAAATCGGAACGTAGACGCTGGTACTGGATTCCGCTGGCGAAGTGGTCAGCTTGAGGCCCGCGCCCAGGCCCACGTAATCGGAGTGCGTGGGATCGAGAACCAGATAAACGGTAACCTTGGGGCTCGAGTTCTGCGCAATCTGCATCCAGATGAGGCCGTCGGGATCGCTCTCGGCAGTAGGCTCGTCTAGGATCTGATCGACAAACTTGATCAGCGCACCGCGCTGCGTGTCGTCGGCGACGACGGTGGAGAGGTAATCGCCAGGGCGGCTCAACCAATCGGAGCGGATGTCGCCGTTGTTGTCCAGTAAGCCGAGTGCCCGCGCCAGATCCTCGATCTCGCCGAGATTGATCGCCGACGCACTCACTGCGTCACCCGGTCGAAGGGATGGCGAGCCATGGTAAGGATCTTCACCCCGTCCGCAGCCGCCGTTAAGGCACCAGGAATCAAGCCGGCGCCATCCTGGTCTTTGCCGGTGGATGACGCAATCCTGGTAAGCACGGACATCAGCACCTGCCAGGCAAAGGCCACAACCGCTTCACCCCAAACTAGGATGATCTCGTCCGGTCCACGAGGATGTTGCTCGGTTGCCACCAGCATCCCCGCTGGCGAGTTAGCGCCGCCGACGGCAAAGGGAACTTGCAGCGTCGCTGTCCCCTGATCGCACCATACCGGCAAACTGATTAACACCAAGCCGTCGTCGAGGCTCACCGTTAGCTTGCCGGTCACGACCAGCAGTTCGCTGTCATCTTTCTGCCAGACGATGAAGCCCTGGTTGTCCTGCGTCGCTGCGGCGGTGATCGTGAGGCCAAATACCTGGGGGTTGATGGGAACTTCCGGACCAACCGTGCCAGGCGGTAGCGGAGTTTGCGGATTGCCTCCGGGATGCAACCCCATCCACAGTCGCCAAGCTTCGGCCACGATGGCCGCGAGCAGCTTGGAAATATCCGGTAGCGGTCCCACTGCGCGCAATTCTTTGGGCAGGCGCTCGAGACCCGCGTTGGCAGCGTGAGCGAAAACGTTGCGGCTCGACTTCTTCGACCTGGTATTCTGGGCCAATGCGTTCTGCTCCGCGTACTGCCCCGCCGGCAGTTGGAGAATGGGGCGTCTGGGCACGCCACGTGCACCCGTTGGCTTTTCTCGAGTCGCTCCCGGCAGCCACGTCGCAAGCGCCCGCGCCGGCCGCACCATGAAGTTGATTTCCGATTAAAACAAAACCCTGAGCGGAGAGTTTCGCAGAGTCAACGAACCCATCCGAACAGCACGCTGCGGTTCGGACGAAGTGTGTGGCAAACCAGCTTGAGACCTCAGAGATGGCTAACGATTATTCGAGTGGCCGCGAAGCTTGTCAAGCAAAATTACCGGTAGGCCACCCTTGCCTTGCTGGTTTTTGGGCATGCGCGAGCTCTATGCGACGAAGTGGCGAGACATTAATTTCCAAACGAAATCAGTATGGTTTCGAGCGCTCCGGTGAGGCAATGATGTGTAGATGAAGGTTAAGCGGATGGTTTGTCTCTCGGATCGGTCAGATCAGACTGCAAGGCTGGACGGAATTATTGCCCAGCACAGGAAATCATTTCCGCAGCTAAACCCGCGTGGCACTACCGGCCTGATCCGCTCTGAGCTTATTGCGGAAAGGTAACTATACTTACATTTGACTTTCGCCGGCTTTAGGAATGTATAATGTCGCTCCTGCGCTACGCCGTCGTCTCGCCGCCCCCAAGGACTGAGGCATGGGCGAGTTTCTGAAGTGCGTTGACCGACTCGGCGAAACTTCGGTGGTTCCGCCGCTGCGTAAGCGCGTGCATGCTCGAAATCCCGCCTTGCGAAAATTCTTCGCGATTATTATTGTGCTGCTCCTGTGGGCCTTGCCCTGTTTAGGTTCGAGCCTTCGCGTCTCGTCGGGCTCGAACGCGCGGCTCGCAACCGAGGTCGAAGCCGATTACACCACTTCGCACGTGTTCATCAATGAGTTGGCAAATGAAAGCGTGCCTTTCACGATTGTTTTCGATCCCCAAACTATGGGCGTGGCCTCTGCGGAAGTCTTTACGAATTTGAACCGTCGTGATCGCGCCGCTCTCGATGCCAACGGTGATGGCATCGAAGACGGCATCCTTCCGCCCGACGGCAACAAGATTCCAGCGGGTGACGACCACAACTATTACAAGGCCTACGCCATGCAGCCGAGCAGCGGAGGCTACATGCTCACACTACATGCGACCAAGTGTGGTGCCTATCGCCTGACCGCGCGGTATCACCTCAACAGTGACCCGTCCGGTGTTTATCACTGGTATAGCGCCGAATTGAATGCGCGGGGTCTTCCCAAACGCGATTACGCCATCGTTGTCTCGCCGAGCACGGCGCGTGACATCCAGATGTACGAGGTTGACGTCTTAACCGTCGACGCTACCGGCACCTCAGCGTCACAGCGCAGCAACTTTACCGAACTGGTGAGTGGCCCAAGCGCTGGCAGTGGCCCCCTGTTCAGCCTCGCGTACCTCAAGTCTCTCGGCCTGAACACCCTGTGGTTGTTGCCCATTCATCCCGCCGGCATCGACGGACGGCAAACCGATCCCAACACACATCAGCCCTACAATGTCGGAAGTCCTTACGCGGTCAAGAACTTTTTTGCCGCGATGCCCCTCATGGCGAAGGCGTTTAGTCCCGGCGGGACACCGGCCACCAACGACACTCCCAGCGGGCGCGCGCAAGCCATGAGCGAATTTCAACAGCTTGTTCAGGCTGCAGACGCCCAGGGTATCAATGTAATGCTCGATGCGCCGTTCAACCATTCTGCCCACGATGTGGAGTTAGCAGCCACTGGCAATCAATACTGGGGCGGAGCTACGCCGGCCACCGAAATCCGTGCGGTCGAAGCCCGCTTCTTTTCACACCTCAACGAGTATGATATGCGCGCCAGCAGTGCTGCGGATATCGCTCGCGCTCCCGACCGCGATGACTTCGGAAAGTGGCCGGATACCTTCGACATCTATTATGGGCGTTACGCCGCACTGGTTCCCAACGCGAGCGAAATGGGAAATTACACGAATGAAGGAGATTGGTTCGATTACAGCGTAGGCGCCGAAGGCAGCGCTGGCCAGGGCAACGGCCACTTCGATGGCATCACTCAGCATGTGTGGCGTTATTTCGGCGACTATTTGCAGTTTTGGCTCACGCAAACCGGCTATCCCCTCAACGCCAGTGGCGCCTCCCTCTCCTCAGATGTTGGTATCGACGGGCTGCGCGGCGATTTTGGTCAGGGTCTGCCCCCTCAGTGCTGGGAATACATCATCAATCGCACACGCACTCGCAAATGGAATTTCATTTTCATGGCCGAGAGTCTTGATGGAGGGCCGGTCACCTATCGCTCGGCGCGTCATTTCGACATCCTGAACGAAAATCTCATTTACAACCTGCATCACGTCCAGAGCACTAGCGATTTTCGGGGCGCTTACGACAGCCGCCGGTCCGCGTACGGCTTCGCCCTGGTCCTGTTGAACACCAGCTCTCACGATGAAGACAGCTACAAAAATCCTTACGAAGCGCTCTTAAGGTTCGCCGTGAATAACACGATCGACGGCGTTCCGCTGATCTCCGCCGGCCAGGAACTTGGGTTAACCGGCACCGTTGTTCCACCCAACGATTCGAACGCCGCGGAAGGCCCTCCGTTTGGCTACGACATCTACTTCGCCCCGTTCGATCCCAACAAAAGGATTCCCCAGTTCATGACCTTCAATTCCATGATGCCGCTCTGGCGTGCGCTCGGGAATAACCCGCCCTCCTCCACGCCACTGTGGGCTTCCTACGCCGCAATCGCCAATGTCCGGAGATCTTCTGCCGCGCTACGCAGTCCGAACCGGGCTTACCTGAATCTGCTGAACAATACCCCGCACGAACAAATCTTCAGCGTGGCGAAGTTTGAGCGCCGAAACGCCGATCCTGCGACCAGCGATGTCGTGTTTGCCTTCGTCAGCCTGCAGGTTGGGCAAAACGTACAAACGCCTTCCGGCAACTGGTTTAACCTCAATGTCGACGAAGATCACGACGGCGTGAACGATTTCGGAATTAAGTCCGACCATCTTTACAATGTGAAAAACATCGCTGCTTATACCGGTCACGACGCACATCGTCGAGACGCGTGGTTGTGGCCTTCCCCACGTCCCGGCAGCGATCTGCTCAAGAACGGGATTTTCGTCAGCCTAAACCGCGTGCCGACGAATGCCAGTGATTGGGCCTCTGCTCCGTGGGAGGCTCAATACCTCAAATTATTCGATGTAACCAACAGTCCAAACGCTGGAGAGCGAAATCGGCCCCACTCTCATGCGGCCAGCCCGTCGGCTACGATTCCAACCCGGCCGGCAAATTAATTCACGCGTGGTGCTTATCGCCAGGAGACTCTACAATGGCAAAACTTCTGTTTCTCGCCTTCGCTCTCAGCCTGGATACCTTCCTCGCATCGATCGCGTTAGGCACGACCGGGCTGGGACGCGCGGCCAAGCGAAACCTGGTTTTGCTGTTTGCGTTCTCTGACGGCGCCGCGTCGCTAGCGGGCGGCGTGCTCGCGGCACCCTGGTTGAAAGACGTCGGCGTTTTGTTTGCAAGAGTCGAAGCCTCGGTCTTGTACTTGTATGCGATTCTGATCATCGCACTTGGATGGTATGCGCGAGCCGCCGCGAAGCCCCCTCGAGACGCCAACTGGCTCTACGCTCTCCCCATGGTTCTATGTCTGGATAATTTCATGAGCGGGTTGTCCTTTAACGCCGCTAGCGTGCCTTTTTTGCTTTTGGCGGCGATCGTCGGAGCATCCAGCGCGTTGATGTCTCTGGTCGGTCTGCAAATTGGGTCCATGGTTCGTACGCATTTGCCGATTCGCGTCGTAACTTTTGCGGGAGCGGGTTTGCTGTGTCTTGTGGCCGCCCTGGCGCTGAGGTAAGCACGCAAGATCTTGCAATTTATTCCGCGATCGGACACCGTGACCGACGCGGCTCTAAGAACTGTGCCTTTCGGAGGCTGACATGAAAGTTGAAGTATTAACACGGTCCTACAACAACGCCCGCACCGGCGCCAATAGCGCGGAAACTGCATTGACACCTGCTGCGGTCGGTTCTGCCGGTCTACGGAAATTATTCAGTATGCGCATGACTGATGATGCCAGAGGAGCGGAGGCTCAACCGCTGATCGTGCCGGATATCACCATGCCCGACGGAAACAAACATGACGTAGCCTACCTTTGCTCGATGGCCAACACCATTTGGGCTTTCGACGCGAATGACGGCACGCAGTTGTGGCAGAACCCCATATCGCTCGGCATGCCCATCAAAAACACCAGGAGAATCGACTCGTGGCTGATCAACGATCACTGGGGAATCTTGAGCACTCCGGTAATCGATCGCGAGACGGAAACCATGTATGTGGTGAGTTTTTCGAGCGCCGATGGAACGCAAAACAACGCTTCGCATCACCTGCACGCCATCCGCCTGCGCGACGGCAAAGATCGCAACGCGCCCATCCTCGTGCAGGGCACGATGCGCAATGCCGCCGGCAAAACCGTGTCGCTCGGGCAACTGCAAAAGCAGCGCGCGGCTTTGCTCCTGACCGCCTCGGGTCAGAAACCTCACTCGCAGAAGACCGTGTACGTCGCATTCACGGGCGGGGAACGACCCGGTGCACCCCACGGCTGGGTGATTGCCTTCGACGTGGAGTCTTTCCAGCAAACCGCCGCGTGGGCTGCCACCCCGAATGGCTGGGGCGGTGGAATCTGGCAAGGATCACAAGGGCCTTCGGCTGACGATGAGGGGCACCTCTACCTGATGACCGGCAATGGAAGCTGGGACGGAACGATGGACTTCGCCGAATCCGTCACCAAGCTCAAATACACTCCTGGGCCGGCAGGCACTGCGACGCTTGTTCCGGTGGACTGGTTCACGCCGTTTACCGATGAAAGCCGCGCGCCACAATTGAATGATCGTGGCTACGATTGGACCGATCAGGATTTGGGTTCCGCAGCCCCGGTCTATCTCGCCAGTCTGGGACTCGTGGTTGGTTCGGGAAAAGATGGCATCTTGTACGTCCTCGATCGAAACAACATGGGGAAGACGAGTCCTGCCGATCTTGCAAGCCCCCCCCGGAATTACAAAAAACTCAAGAGTCCTCCGGTTTTCTTCACTTACTTTCCCGGCTGGAACATAAGTCCCGCTCCGCCTGTCGCGAAGGATCTGAACTTTTTCGCCGCTGACATGAAGACGCACCATCTCCATGCTTCACCTGTTTTCTGGAATGACCCGAGCAGTGGCTCCTTGTTGTTCTGTTGGGGAGAAAACGAAAATCTTCGTGCCTGGTCGATTGATGCAAATGGCGTGGTAACGTTCGTGGCAAAAAGCCTCGAAGTCGCATCTCTGGGTTGCGTCGGCCCATCCGGCCACGGAGGCATGCCCGGTGGGATGCTCTGCGTTTCCGGAAATGCGCAGCAACCGCACAGCGCGATTGTTTGGGCCCTCGCGCCAATTACCGGAGACGCCAACTCCGGGATCGTCGAGGGCATTCTACGAGCCTATGACGCCACGCAATTTGATACCAATTCCGATGGCAGCAAGACGCTGCGGTTGCTCTGGGACAGTAAGCGAATTCCCGGCAATACCTTCAGTCACAACAAATTTGGCGTACCCGTAGTTGCGAACCAAAAAGTTTACGTCCCGACCTATGACGGGCGTGTTGACGTCTACGGCCTCTAAAGCACTCTCCTATACCGCTGTCTCGAAAGGAAGCATATGGGCGTAATTCTTCAAGCCACATGCAAGTTTGCGGGCGGCCACAGCGTGCCCTCTCCTGCCGACGGCAACCGTCGCATTCCCTGGTGGTGGGACCATTTGGCCGCGCAAGCGAATGCCTTTCGACAAGCGGGCTTTACTGCTGTCTTGCTTCCTCCCGCGCTCAAAACTAGTGCGGGCGCCTTTCCCGGAGCAGATGGGTATGGCACGTTCGATGATTACGATTTGGGCAGCAAGAACCAGTTTTTTTCCACGCCAACGCGCTTCGGCACGCGTGAACGGTTGCAACGCTGCGCGGCGATCATGCGCGCCAACGGCCTCGATGTTTACCTCGATGTTGTGCTCCACCAGCGCAACGGCGGCAACCGATTTGTGTACAAATATAACGGCGCGAATGGCGTCGCAGGTGTCGGACGCTTTCCCAAAAATCCCCAGTGTTTTGTTCCCAACGTTCCCCGTGATCCCATTGCGGGACCAGTCTCCGACGATTTCGCCTTTGGCGACGAACTCGCGCCGATCAACGCCATGCCCCAAGGCTACGTCATGAATGGGCTGATCGACGCCGGTGACTGGCAAACGCGCGCCCTAGATGCTCAGGGATATCGCATCGACGATACCAAGGGCCTCGCGGTTGAATTTGTCAGCAAATACCTCAACTCAAAAGCCATGCAGGGTACCTTCGCCGTGGGCGAGTACTTCGATGCTAACCCCGACACTCTCAACTGGTGGGTCTGGGACTCCGGTATGAATGGCCGTTGCAGCACCTTCGATTTCGGCATTCGCTTTATGTTAGCCGCGATGTGCAACAACAGCAGCGGCTGGGACATGTCGCAGCTCGATCACGCCGGCTACATCGGGCGTGACCCCTTACATGCGGTTTCCTTCGTGGAAAATCATGACACCGATCTCAACTATCCGGTTATCTGGAACAAGCTCCTTGGCTATGCCTACATCCTGACTTCCGAAGGCTACCCGTGTGTTTATTACAAGGATTATTCTACCGATCCCGGCTGCTACGGACTCAAACCTTCACTCGATAATCTCATTTGGATTCACGAAAATCTCGCCAACGGCCCGACGGTTTTTCGTTGGAAGGATTTTCAGTTTGTGGTCTACGAGCGTACCGGTTGGCCCAACTTATTGGTGGGCCTAAACAACGACATGGCCAACGCCTGGAAAACTGTGACCGTGGCGACCGCTTTCGGAGCTAACACGCAACTTCATGATTATTCCGGTCACGCGGGTGACCTTTGGACAGATTCACAGGGAAACGCCACCATTGGCATTCCTCCAAATAACAACGGCTCGGGATACATCTGCTACAGTCGCGCGAACTCCGGCCATCCCAACTCCGTTCGCAGGTTGGCTTGTACTCAAGTGTTCGAAGGCGCCGCAGATTTGGATATCGGACCCGCTGGCGGCGGTCAAACGCTCAGGATCAGTCGAATCTGGTGCGACGCCGGTTTCCCCATCACGCTCGCGCTCGAGTCCGATGCCACGAATTTGACCTTCAAAATCCTCGACCCACAAGCAAAAGAGTTACCGCTTGCTCAGGGGCAAGCGCGCACGCAAATACGCGGCTGGCACACCTTAACGGTGGACTCAACCGCAGCGGAAACAAAGCCATTCGAGATTCGCGTAACCTATACCAGCACGCAACAGCTCTGACCGGGAGCGTCAGATTTTCTAGCGACTAGGACGCTGGTGCGTCGCGTACTCTTGCCTGTCGATCAGAAATTCAAGCGGTCTGTTGGGCCGGTTCATAGCATTCAACGGGCCAGGAAAACTGCACAAAAAGGGGTTGCGAACTCCGGTGGGGGCCGTGGCGCAGAAGCCTAGCGCGATGTGTGTCTGATATAGAGGGCCTTATGTCGCGGGATGGTTACACCTTCACCTCGGTTTGATGGCCTGATTAACTGTTGCCTCAGTGGGTGGTCTGTAGAAGGAGCTTTTGCACACGCCAATTCAGGATTTCGGCAACGTACAGCTCATTTTCCGAGGGACAGGCCATTTCGTGAATCCAGCCGAACTGCCCGAGTTGCTTTCCTGACTTGCCGAACATGCCCAATAACTTTCCGTCCAAGCTCAACTTATAGATACGGCCGGGAAAAGCATCGGAGCTGTACAGCACCTGGTGTGGTGGAGGAGTGATGCAGATGGCCCAAGGCGCGCCGGGCTTGCGAGCGCCGGCGGGCTGGGCGGGTTTGTTGCCAATCGCCGGTCGTGCATCTGGATCGGCTGGCGCGTCGATCACGATCTCTCGCAGGAATTTGCCGCTACCATCGAACACCTGTATGCGCGCATTGCCGCGATCCGCCACATAGATGTTTCCTTCCGCATCGATCGCGATACTGTGCGGCGTGCTGAACTGCCCCGGCTTGTCGCCCGGCTCGCCCCAGGACTTCTGCCAGTTGCCGTCCTTATCGACCTTGGCAATGCGCGAATTAATGTAGCCATCGCTGATGTACGTATTGCCGGCAGCATCCCAGGCCACGTCGGTCACCTGCCGGAACATTCCATCTTCTGGTGGCAGCGGCGGCTGGACTTTCTTCAGGGGTCCGGTACCTTCATCCGAAGCCTCCTGCCTGCGGCCGAGAACCATGGAGACGCGCCCTTCCGGATTAAACTTGATCACCATGTCCGAACCCTTGTCGGTTACCCAGATGTTGTCCTGCGGATCGACCTTCACCGTGTGTGCGTAAGACCAGGCATACAGGTTGTGCCCGATCTCGCGGATAAATTTGCCGTCGGGAGCGAATTCCAAAAGCTGTGCGGAGGCCGCTCCGTACGCCGGCCCGGTCGTGTTCCCACGCGAGAAAACAAAGATGTGTCCTTTGGAATTGACCGCGACTCCGGCGACTTCTCCGAAATACAAGTCGGACGGCAGTTTCAGGAAATCAGGAACCGAGCGATACGGTATCTCAGGTATTGCAGGCTGCTGGGCCCCAAGGGAACTCGCCATCAACAGCAAGACCAGAATGGAGCGTGACATGAAAGTCTCCGGCGAAGAAAAGATGGTGACACTATAACGCACAAAGCGTCTCTTAAGAGAAAACCCGTCGAGGCGCACCTCATCCGTCCAGCGATCGACGAGCCTGCCTTGCGTCCCATGCCCTTGCCGCCGCTCGTTCGCCTGGGTCAACCAGGGTTTGGATGCGCTGATTCACCTTCACTGGATCAGCAGATCGAGCGAACGGAACAAGTTGCCCCATAGCCCATAGCACACGAACCATGCGCCGGAGCGCGCGCGCCAAATTGCAGGATGGCTCAGAGATAAGGAAACTCAACGTGGATGCTTGCGGAAAAGAGTATATGGTAGTACCTAAAGGCTCAGTGCTGCGCGCCCTGACGGTGGAAGAAGCGATCTTTACACTATTCGCGCCGTCTTGAAGGGTTTTGCCGCGCGCCTCTTTGCGGAACAAGCCAGCGACACGCGCAGATCGCGAGGCTGGAACAGGCGCTCCGGGTCGTGGGAAAAGGCCTAAGATTCCGGAAACGCCACGAAGATGCTCGAGACCAAAACCAGTTTCTACGAAGCGCTTTTCGAAGGGGCTAAAAGTTCCACGCTCTCCTGCATGCTCGGCAGGTTGCATGGAAGGATCTGGCGCTGGCGTGCCCTGGGACTGACGCATCCGAAGCGCTCCTTGCAACGCGATCGCGAGAGCCAGTTGATTTCTGATTTCTGTAATCGTTGAGGTCCAGGAAAATGCCAACGCACTTTATTGTTCACGACAAAGCCGACACCGTCGGCGTGATGGTGATCGAAAATTCTCAAGCCGGCCAGGAACTGACCGGCTGGATCATGGAAACCGACGAAACCATCACGCTGAAGGCGCTCGATGCCGTTCCCCTCGGCCACAAGATCGCTCTGAACTCGATCAATCCCGGCGATACGGTGCTGAAATACGGACAGGATGTCGGCCGTGCGGTTGCCGCGATCGGCAAAGGCCATCACGTGCACGTTCATAACATGAAGACCAAGAGGTGGTGATGATGCAGCGCAAGCAATTTCTTGGTTATCGGCGGGAAAACGGACGCGTCGGCATCCGCAATCACGTAGTGATTCTTCCGCTCGATGATTTGTCCAACGCCGCTTCCGAAGCGGTGGCCAACAATATCAAGGGAACGCTGGGGCTGCCTCACGCCTATGGCCGCCTGCAGTTTGGAGAAGATCTCGAACTCTTCTTCCGCACGCTAATCGGAACGGGCTCGAATCCCAACGTTGCCGCCTGCGTGGTCATCGGCATTGAACCCGGCTGGACTGGGCGTGTCGTAGAGGGCATCGCCAAAACGGGGAAGCCCGTGGCCGGATTTTCCATCGAGGGCAATGGCGACATCACCACTATCGCCAATGCCTCTCGCAAGGCTCGCGAATTTGTGCAATGGGC
>Ga0126379_10000789_pt1 | contig 18197 bp, 17 predicted proteins | sample PanSoiMetPlot_24_FD_92640 | JGI IMG/M metagenome (GOLD analysis project Ga0126379, IMG submission 92640) | Tropical forest soil microbial communities from Panama - MetaG Plot_24 | ecosystem: Environmental > Terrestrial > Soil > Tropical forest > Bulk soil | place: Panama | collected 2016-02-17
CGGTCGGAGGCGACGAGCGCGGGGCCTTCGCTCCTCTTGGCCAGGAAGTAGCGCAGCGGCCGGTCGAGCGAGCGAGCCAGACGCACGCTCTCGCCGTCCCGGGCGACGAGGGCGAAGGAGCCCTGGATCCCGGAGACCGCGCCGGCATCCCCCTTCGCGACTCTCTCGCGCGCGTCCTCGACCGTCAGGTTGTCAATCCGGTTGACTGCCGGATCGACCAGATCGACGACTCGTTGGACTTGTTCGTCGCGCATCGCGAACCTCCCGGTCATCCAAAATCCTAGTCCCCGCGAATCCTAGTCCACTGCGTAATGGCCGGCGCGCGGGCCGCGTCTGGTAAAAAGAGGTGACGGAGGTGGCCGATGAGGCATGCCCCGAGGACCCGGCGGGATTTCCTGGGCTTGACGACCGCGGCGGGAGCCGGCGTCCTTGCGGCCGGCTTCGCCCCTGCCGCGAAGAAGAGCAAGAAACCCGAGAAGGAGAAGGAGGACGGAGACGTCTCTCCCGCCGAGGACCTGATGCGCGAGCACGGCGTGTTGAAACGGGTCCTGCTCGTCTACGGAGAGGCGATCCGCAGGCTCGACGCCGGAGAGGAGTTTCCACCGGAGCCGGTCGCCGACGCCGCGAAGCTAATCCGCTCGTTCATCGAGGACTACCACGAGAAGCTCGAAGAGGACTTCCTGTTTCCCCGCTTCCGCAAGGCGAAGAAGCACGTAGACCTCGTGGATGTCCTGCTCGCGCAGCACCGGGTGGGCCGGACCCTCACGGAGACGACCACGCGGCTGTGTAACGCCGCCTCGCTCAAGGATCCCGAGAGGCGGCAGGAGCTGAAGGACTCGATGGCCGGCTTCATCCGCATGTACGCGCCGCACGAGGCGCGGGAGGACACCGTCCTCTTCCCGGCGTTGCGGAAGATCGTCACGGCCAACGAGTACGACGCCCTGGGCGACGACTTCGAGACGAAAGAACACCAGCTCTTCGGCTCCGACGGATTCGAGAGGATGGTGGACCGCGTGGCCGGGATCGAGAAGAACCTCGGGATCTACGACCTCGCGTCCTTCACCCCGAAAACGCCGGGCGCCCGATGAGCCGCCGTTTTTCGAGAGCCGGCGCGGCTCCACGCGCGATCGTCCTGATCCGCCTCCTGGTCGGCGGAGTGTTCCTGGCCGAGGGCATCCAGAAGTTCCTCTACCCGGCGGAGCTCGGCGCGGGCCGCTTCGCGAAGATCGGGATCCCCTGGCCCGAATTCTTCGGACCGTTCGTCGGCGTGGCGGAGACCGTGTGCGGCTTGCTGGTGCTCGCGGGCCTGCTGACTCGCGCCGCCGCGGCGGTGTTGCTGATCGATATCTCGGTCGCGATCGTCACGACGAAGATCCCGATCCTCCTCGGCCACGGCTTCGGCCTTTTCACGCTGGCGAAGCTGCCGCGCTACGGCTTCTGGAGCTTCGTCCACGAGGCCCGCGTGGACCTGTGCATGTGGCTCGGCTCTCTCTTCCTGATCCTCGCGGACCCGGGCGGCTGGCGATGGCCGCGGGGCGCCTAGGGGGGACGGGGGACCGCAAGGTCCCCCGCTCAGTAGCTCGGCTTCATCCGGCGCAGCAGGCCCCCGCGTCGGGCATGCAGCACGATATGGCGGCCGGCTCCAGCCGCTCCTCCTCGAGGTCCTCCAGGACGGTGTAGACCTCCCAGCGGATCCCGTCCGGATCGGCGACCCAGAACTTGTCCTGGAGGGCATAGCAGCAGGCCTCCTGCTCGACCTCCTGCGCCGGGAGCCCGCGCGAAGCGAGCCCGGCCTTCCACTCCCGGACGCGCTCGGTCGTCTCGACGCGGATCCCGAGATGAGAGAGCGTGCCCGCGCCTTCGATCGTCGCCGGCTGGAGGGCCAGGTGGATCTCGGGGTCGGCGGAGACGAACTTGGCATAGTCGGACTTGAGCTTCCTCGGCTCGCCCAGGAACCGCCGGTAGAAGTCGACGGACCGGGAGAGATCCGAGACGTTCAGGGAAATGTGGACCGCGGACGGCATGTCTTCCTCCAATCTCTTCAGACGGCCTTCGCGACGGCGTCGGCGAGCTCGGCCAGCGCCCCTTCGTTTCTCCGGTAGAACATCCAGCGGCCGCGCTTCTCCGCCTCCACCAGGCCGGCGCGGCGCAGCAGGTCCATGTGGTGGGAAACCGCCGCCTGGGAGAGCCCGACGGCCGCCTCGATGTCGCAGGCGCACAGCCCCTTTTCGGCGCGAGCGACGAGGTCGCAACAGGATTTCCCACGAGCCCGGAGCAGATCGAGGATTCTCAGCCGGGTGGGATCCCCGAGCGCCTTGAACGCGAGCACCAGATCCCGGGGTCTTCCCATAGATCGATAAATATAGATCTATAGATTAGAGTTGTCAATTGGCGGTTTTCTCCATCCCCGAGGCGCGAAGCGTCCCCTTCCGGCGGGCTCGCTCTTTCACGAGGAGAAAGATGACCGGGGTGACGAGGAGGACGTGGATCGTGGAGGTCACCATGCCCCCGACGATCGGCGCCGCGATCGGACGCATGACCTCAGAGCCCGCGCCGGCCGACCAGAAGATCGGAACGAGGGAGAGGATCGCGGCCGCGACGGTCATCAGCTTCGGCCTCAGGCGCAGGACCGAGCCCTCCCGCGTCGCTTCGAGTATGTCCTCCCGCGTCACGGCGCCCCCGCCTCTCGCCAGGCGCCGGTCGAGCGCCTCGTGGAGGTAGATCACCATGATGACGCCAGTCTCGACAGCAACGCCGTAGAGAGCGATGTAGCCGATCCAGACGGCGACGGAGAAGTTGTAGCCCAGAAGCCACTGGAGAATCACTCCTCCGGTCATGGCGTAGATCACGGAGAGCATGACGATCGAGGCCTCGGAGGCGGAACGGAACGTCATCGTCAGAAGCACGAAGATCGCGGCGATCACGATCGGCAGCACGACCTGGAGCGTCTTGCGGGCGTGGACCTGGAACTCGTACTGGCCGGTCCAGTCGAGCGTCGCACCCGCCGGCAGCTTCACTCGCTCGGCCACCCGTCCCTGGGCCGATCGGACGAATCCCACGAGGTCGGAGGCATCGGTATCGACGTAGACGACCCCCGCCAGCCGGCCGTTCTCGTCGCGATACATCGGGGGACCCGTCGCGACACGGATCTGCGCGAGCTCCCCGACAGGGACCTGCGAGCCCGAGCCAGTCGGCACCAGGATCCGCCGGAGACTCTCGAGATCGCTCCGGAAATCCCGCGGGTAACGGACGAGGACCGAGAACCGCCGCCTCCCCTCGACCGTCGTCGTCGCGACCTTGCCCCCGGTGGCCGCCTCCAGCGTGCCCTCCACCTGCATCACGGTGAGGCCGTAACGCGCAGCGGCATCCCGGTCCACCGTGAAGTCGAGGTAGGAGCCACCGGTCGTCCGCTCGGCATAGACGCTGCGCGCACCCGGAAGGTCCTTCAGCGCGTTCTCGACGTCGAGGCTGACCTTCTCGATCGCCGAGTAGTCGGATCCATAGACCTTCACGCCGACCTTCGTCCGGACGCCGGTCGCGAGCATGTCCAGGCGGTTGCGGATCGGTTGTGTCCAGGCGACCGGCATGCCGGGGACCTGGAGCTTCTCGTTCATCGCGGCGATCAGCTCGTCCTGGGTCCGGGGCCGCGTCTCCGGCCAGATCGGACGGAAGGCCGGTTTGATCCAGGCGGGCCAATCCGAGTACCAGCGCCGATGCAAGGTCCTCGGCCACTGCTCCTGCGGCTTCAGGACGATGGTCGTCTCGAACATCTCGATGGGCGCGGGATCCGTCGAGCTCTCGAACTTCCCCGACTTGCCCAGGACCGATTGCACCTCCGGAAAGGTCATGAGGATCCCGTCCGTCTTCACCAGCACGTCTCGCGCCTGCTCGACCGCCATCATCGGGAGCCCGGTCGGCATGTACATGAGCGAGCCCTCCCGAAGCTGCGGCATGAACTCGGAGCCGAGCGAGAGAGCCAGCGGAAGGACGGCGGGAATGAGCAGGAGGTTCAAAAGAAGGATGGTTTTCGGAAAACGCAGAGCCCAGTTCAGGACGGGGGCATAAATGCGCCGGCTGTAGAGCGCCGCGGGATTTCGATCCTCGTGGCGAATCCGTCCCCGCATCCAGGCGCCCATCAGGATCGGAACCAGCGTGATCGACAGGACGGAGGCGGCAGCGATCGCGAAGGTCTTGGTGAATGCCAGCGGGTGGAAAAGCCTTCCCTCCTCCCCGGTCAGGAGAAAGACCGGCAGGAAGGAGACGATGATGATGATCAGCGAGAAGAAGATCGCGCGGCCGACCTGCTGCGCCGCCGAGACGATCGCCGCCTCCCGGGCAGCGCCCCGAGGATCTCCGGCCGCCGCCACGTGCCTGTGGGCGTTCTCGACCATCACGATCGACGCGTCCACCAGGACGCCGATCGCCAGGGCCAGCCCTCCGAGCGACATGATGTTGGACGACACGCCGAGAAGGGCCATCGGCAGGAAGGAGATGACGATGGCGACCGGCAGGACCGTGATCGGCACGAGGGCGGACCGGAAGTGGAAGAGGAAGATCAGGATCACGAAGGCCACGACGATCATTTCCTCGATCAGGGTGCGCTTCAACGTGGAGACGGCTCGCTCGATCAGGTCGCTCCGGTCGTAGGCGATTCGAAGCTCCACGCCTGGCGGGAACGAGGAGCGGACCGTCGCGATCTTCGCCTTGACCGCCTCGACGACGCGGGCGACGTTCTCCCCGGCGCGCACGACCACGACCCCGGCGACCGCCTCCCCCTCGCCGTTCCAGTCCACGATGCCCCTCCGCATCTCCGGCCCGAAGTGGACCGCCGCGACGTCGGAGAGGTAGACCGGAGTTCCGCTCTGGGGACGCGCCTTGAGCGGGATCTTGCGCAGGTCCTCGAGGCCCTGAATGTACCCGCGGCCGCGCACCATGTACTCCCGCCCGGTCCACTCGACCACACGCCCGCCGACGTCGCCGTTGGAGTCGCGGATCCGCTCGATCACCTCGTTGACGCCGATTCCGTACGACACCAGTTTCACCGGATCGACCTCGATCTGGTATTGCTTCTGGAATCCGCCGGCCGAGGAGACCTCGGCGACGCCGGGAACCGCGCGGAGCCAGTAGGACAGGTCCCAGTCCTGGAACGTCCGCAGGTCCGCCAGGGAGTGCCGGCCGGTCTTGTCGAGGAGAACGTACTCGAATCCCCAACCCACCCCGGTGGCGTCGGGCCCGAGACCCGGGTTCACCCCCTCGGGAAGCTGCCCCTTCAGGCCGTTTAAGTACTCGAGCACCCGGCTGCGCGCCCAGTACAGGTCGGTGCCGTCCTGGAAGATGACGTAGACGTAGGAGAATCCGAAGAAGGAGTAGCCGCGGACCGTCTTGACCTTCGGCGCCGAAATCAAGGCCGAGACGATCGGATACGTCACCTGGTCTTCGATGAGGCTCGGGTTCTGTCCCTCCCAGTTCGTGTAGACGATCACCTGGACGTCCGAGAGGTCCGGAAGGGCATCGAGCGGAATCCGTTTCAATGCCCACAGCCCGGCTCCGAACAGAGCGGCGACGAGGAGGGTCGTCAGGAACTTGTTGCGGACGCAGAGGGCAATGAGCTTCTCGATCATGGGCGCGGCTCCCCCGGCGTCGGCTTGACTCCCAGCGATTGCGCCGGCTGGCCGGCCGACCCGGCGGGCGCCGCTCCGATCGCGCCGATTCGGGACTCAGAATCGATCAGGAAGTTCGCCGAGGTCACGACGGTTTCTCCCTCGGAGAGCCCGGACCGGACCTCGACGTAGTCCTTCCCGGCGATCCCCGCCACGACCTCGCGGGGCGCGTAGACGCCGGGAGACTGCTCGATGAACGCGATCTGCCGATCGCCGGTCTGGATGAGGGCGGATCGCGGAATGCCGAGGACCTCTCGTCCCTTGCCGGCGAGAGACACCCGGACGAACATTCCGGGCTTGAAGAGTCCGTTCGTGTTGGGAAGGACGAGACGGACCTTCACCGTGCGGGTCTCTTCGGACAGGGTCGGATAGACGAAATCGACCCGGCCCTGGAACGTCTCGCCCGGAAGGAAGGAAGCCGATACCGTCGCCGCGTCGCCCTTCGAGATTACGGCCATCTCCGACTGGTAGAGGTCGGCGAGAACCCAGACTTCGGAGAGGTCCGCGACGGTGTAGAGCGGCATGCCCGCCGTGATCGCCATCCCGGCCACGGCCTCCTTCTTCAGGACGACCCCGGAGACCGGCGAATCGAGATTCAGATCCCTGGCGACCACCCCAGTCTTCTCGATGCGCGCGACTTCGGAGTCGGGAATCTCCCAGAGGCGCAGCCTCTGCCGCGTCGCCTCGAGCAGCGCCCGCGCGTCCGAGGCCGCCTCGGGACTGGAGGCGCCGGACAGCCGCCGAACGTTCTCGGCGGCTAGGAGAAGCTCTCGCTCCGTCGCGACCAGGTCCGGGCTAAAGACGGCGAGGAGCGGCTGCCCCTTGCGCACGGGCTGGCCCGTGCGATCGACGTACAGCTTTTCGATGTATCCGGAAAACCTGGCGTTGACCGCGTGGACACGGCCCTCGTCCTCAGCGACGACGCCGTTGGTCTCGACCGCTCCGGCGATCCTGCGCCGCTCGACTCTCGCCGTCGTCACGCCGATCTCCTGCCGGCGCTCGAGAGGGAGACGAACGACGGAGAAGCCCGGAGGGAGCGCCGGTCCTTCGGCCGCCTGATCCTCCGCGTACCTGGGCAAGAGATCCATGTTCATAAACGGCGACTTACCGGGTTTGTCGAAGTGGACCTCCGGCTTCATCGGGTCGTACCAGTAGAGAACCCGGCGCTCAGAGGTGGGGACCGGGGAAACGGGATTGGATGCGGACTCCATCTTCGGGATCAGGTCCATGCCGCAGATCGGACACTTTCCGGGCTTGTCGGAGGAGACCTGAGGGTGCATGGCGCAGGTCCATTTCCGCGCCGCCGCGGCCGGCGCTGGGGTCGCTGAGGCGCCGGAGGGCCTGCGCGAGCACGCGACCCAGGTCCCCAGCACGGCCAGGGTCATTCCCAGCGCGAGCGCTCGGCATACAGCAGCGCGGAAGGTCTTGTTAGTCCTCATGAGATCCTCCCGGCGCCGGAGTCCCCTCGATGAGAGGAAGACCCGAGGCTTTTTGCAGCGCGGCGACGGACCGCGCCGCGCCCGCCTCGCGCTCGACCGCCTCGGCCTCGTAGATGCCGAGGTCCGTGGCCGCCCGCACGTAGGTCAGGAAATCGATCGCGCCCACCTGGTACGCCTCCCTCGCGGCGCGGTAGTTGATCTCCGCCTGCGGAAGGATCAGCTCCCGGTAGAGCCGGGCCTGCTCGCGGTTGCGCGCGAGCTCGGCCGACGCTGCCTCGATGTCGCGCCGCAGCGCGTTTCGCGCGGCCGAAAGGTCTGCCCGCGCTCCCTCGAGGTCGGCCTCCAGCTCGGCCTGTCTTGCCTGGAGCCTCTTCGGATGGACCCACGGCAGACCGAAGGACACGGAAATCCCCGCCAGGTCTTCGAAACTGACCCGGTGGGCGTAGTAGCTCATCACCGTCCAGTCCGGCCGGCGCTCCAGGCGGGCGCCTTCCAGCCGCGCCTGACCGCGCCGCACGCCGGCGGCGGCAGCGGCGATCGCGGCGCTGTCCCGCTCGGCCCGCTCGAGCAGCTCCCCGGCCGGCGGGACGGGCCGGGACGCGATCCGGCTCTCCACGTCCGATCCGACCACGAAGGGGACAACCTGCGTGTCTGCAGGAAGACCCTGTAGAGCGTTGGCGCGCGCGGCCTCCGAGCGCCGCTCCGCCGCCAGCCCGGCCAGGCGGTCATCGAGGGCCGTCTTCTCCAGGTTCGCTCTCAGGACATCGGCCTGCGCTCCCTTTCCCACCGCGTAGCGCTCTCTGGCAGCCGTCAACGCGTCGGACAGGCGCTGTCGGGTCTCGCGTGCGATCGCGAGCCTTCGGTCGAGGGAGGCAATTCGGAGAAACGAATCGGTGACGTCCGCCGCGATCTCCACGACATGCCTGGCGTGCTCGGCCGCCATGCCCTCGAGCTCGGCCTCCGCCGCCCGCTTCTCCGCCGGAAGCTTTCCGGCCCCCGGGAAGCGCTGGCGCGCGGCGATCGTCTCCATCGTGAAATCGTCCCGGGAAAGGGACGGGCTGGAGACCGGCACGTCCTTGAGCGCGAGCTCCACCTCGGGATCGGGCAGCGCCGTCGCCTGATCGACGCGATGCCTCGCCGCCAAAATTCTCGCCTCCATCGCGGCGACCTCCGGATTCCGGGCGGCGGCACGGCTGATGGCTTCCCGGAGACGGCTGAGCCAGTCCGGCTCCGGGAGCGGCTCGAGCGCCCGCACCGGGGCCGGCCCGACCGCGGCCACAGCCGCCGCCGCGAGAAACAGGGCACCGAAGACGGACTTCGTCTTCATGACAATCTCCTGTGAAGAAGGGAACAGAGAACGCGGGCGCGCGCCCGCGGAGCCGAGGGCTCTAGATCCGGAAGAGCGAGATCCGGAGGTGCGTACCTCGGCCGTCGAGCGGAGGCGGATGGTGCCGGGAGGTCGAGAGGTGGGCGACCATCCGGGGCGCCGCGGCCACCGGATCCATGGCGAGCCAGTGCGTCGCGCCCATCTCGGGAGCCTTCTCGGCGGCGTCCCCCCGCGGGGCCTTCACGGACAGGGTCGCCTGCGCGTGGCCGCGCCTCTCCGAGCGGCAGCAATCCGGGTTGCCGCAGCAGTCCCGGATCTCAGAGTTGGCCGGCCGCGAGAGCTCCTCGAGCGAACAGCAGAGCGAGAGCTCCGCGATGCCGGTTACCGCGAGAACGCCGGCGCCCAGGAGCAGGACCAAAACCCTTCGAACCATCGCCAAGATCCTACACTCTAAGGCAATGGCCCCGGGGGGTCCTGATTCGAATGGATCAGGGAGCGCGCAGGGCTACGACGCCGATGTTGGCGACGGTGTCGCCCTTTTTCATCGAGGGGAGGGCGGCGACGTAGAGGATGACGCCGGTCGCGGGGGCCCGCGGCTCGGTGATCGTCTTCCCGAGATAGTCGGTCAGGAGGCCCATCTTCATCCCGGACTCGACGTAGTCTCCGCGGTCCACCCTCGGGTAGAAGATCCCCGAGTGGTCGGAGGACAGGGTGACCACCTTCTCGATCCAGACCGGCCGCTCCACGGGGTTCGGAGTGCCCGGGAGGATCTTCAGCTGCCGCATCACGCTGATGCAGCCGTTGAGAAGCGCCTCGATATCGTCGGAGTCGGTCCGGCCCGCCCGGCCCGCCTCGACGGTGATCGAGGGCTTGCCCCGGGTCGCCGCGGTCGTCTCGAGGTAGCGCGACGCTGCGGGATCCTTCGGCCGGTCCGTAGCGAGGATGATGTGGTCGAGCCCGAAGGCGAGGACCATGGCCCTGGAGATCGCGTCCTGCTTCTCGTTTCCGGTCCGTGCCCAGTAGCTGTACGGCCGCAGGTTCTCGTCGAGATCGCCGCCGTGCAGGTCGATCAAGTAGTCGCACCTCTCGACGACCTCGCGCGTGATGGCCAGAGCCGCCCGCTCCGTCTGCGTGCCATCCGCCTTCCCCGGGTAGAAGCGGTTCATGCTCTTGCCGTCCACGGGGTTGACGTGGGCGATCTTCCCTTCGAAGGAGGGAATGTTGACGAGAGGCACCACGATCAGCGTTCCAGAGAGCTCCGTCGGGTCGATCTTGCCGATCAGTTTCTCGAGCGCGAGGATGGACGCGTACTCCGTGCCGTGCGAGCCTGCGACCAATGCAAGCACCGGCCCCGGCCAGGCGCCGTGGAAGACCGCGACCGGGATGTGGAGAGCGGCGTCCACTCCCGCGGGCACGTCGATCGTCCCGGTCGCCTCGCGACCTTCGGCCGCGGTCGCCGTCCCGACCGTGAAGCTGTTTCGCTCTGCACCGGCGGAGAAACCGCCGGTCGCGATCAGGAGGGCCAGCGCCGCGCCGGCCGCGCGTCTCTTGACCAAGTCGTTGCCTCCGGTGTTTCAACCGCGTTCGGCTGGACCGCGATCATATCGTCACTCGGCGGCTCGGCGCCCGCCCTCGACTCCCGCCGGCGCCTTCGGCACAATAGACGCCACCACCAATAGGAGGTCTCATGGCCGAGCGACACGTCCTCGAACGGGTCCACCTCTTTCGAGACCTTGGCGAGGAGCAGCGGAAAGCGCTGATCGCCTCGTGCGAACGGATGGAGTTCGAACCCGGCGCGACGATCTTCCAGAAGGGCGACCCCGCCGATTGGCTCTATGTCGTGGAGAACGGCAAGGTGGACATCCTGATCTCCTCCGAGGGCGAGGAGATCGTTCTCGCCTCGTTCGAGGGGGGATCCTTCTTCGGCGAGCTCGGCGTCTTCGACCAGCAGCCCCGCAACGCCACCGCGCGCGCCAACGAGCCGGTGTCCCTGGTCGGAGTTCCCGCGAGGGCGGTCGCCCACCTCATCGAGAAGCATCCCGCGGCCGCCCGCCACTTCCTGCGCGTGGTGACGCAGCGCCTGCGTGCCGCCGACGAGATGCTCTCGCGGTTGAAGATCCGCAACCCCAACGAGGAGATGGACGAGCAGCTGACTTTCGGCCAGAGGGTCGCAGACTCCGTCAGCAAGTTCGGCGGCTCCTGGACCTTCATCATCCTCTTCTGCGTCTTTCTGCTGGTCTGGGCCGGGGTCAACACGACCTGGATTCTCACCAAGCCGCCCGACCCGTTCCCCTACATCTTCCTGAACCTGATGCTCTCGATGATCGCTGCCCTACAGGCTCCGATCATCATGATGAGCCAGAACCGCCAGGCCATGCACGACCGGCTGCGCGCCGACCTCGATTACGAGGTGAACGTCAAGGCCGAGCTGGCGATCCAGGCGCTCCACCGCAAGCTCGACGAGCTGCGGGCGCTGATCGTCCAGTAGTCAGCGGGCGAGCCCCTCGACGATTCGAGCGCCGGGAATGCGGCGGAGGACATCGGGCTGTAACCGCACCTTCATGGACCGGCTGCCGCCGCCGATGACGACCGAGCGGGCGGAAAGGACGGCGCTGTCGATGAAGATCGGGAGGTCCGAGGGCAGCGCGAAGACCGTCACCCCTCCCATCATCATCCCGGTCAGCGCGGCCGTCTCCTCGCCGGTCGCGAAGGAGAGCTTGGCGTTGTCCAGCAGCGCGCGGACCGCGTGGTTGACGTCCAGCCGAGTCGTCGCGAGAACGAGGCACGCGGCGTAGCGCTTGGGCTCCTTCTTCGAGGCCACGACGATCGTGTTGGCGCTCTCGGAGGGATCCACGCCGTAGTGCGCGCAGAAGGCGGCCGTGTCCGCCAGCGCCGGATCGCACGGCATCAGCTCGAAGGAATCCGTCACGGCTTCGACCGCGGCCCGGACACGCGCCTCGACGGCGGCACTATTCCCGGCAGGAACGCTCAAGGCTGTCCTCTGCGGCGCTACTCAGACCAGGACTTCCAGCGCGGCGCGCTCTCTGGCGGGCGCCGGGGCCGGCGCGTAGGCCCTCCACGCCTCGGCGAGGAGGCGAACGCCTTCGCGGATCTTCGCCGACTCGAGGACGAACGGGAGCCTCAGGAACTCGGCACACCCGTTGGAGGGCGAGCAGATCGTCCCCGGAAGGATCGAGACGCCGTGCCGCTGCGCCACCCGCCCGAACTCGACGGCGTTGCCGCGCGGCAGTCGCACCCACAAGGACAGCCCTCCACCGGGGCGCCGCCAGGTCCACTCCGGAAGAAGCCGCGAGAGTTCTTTCTCCATGACGGCGAGGCGCTCGCTGATCTGCCGGCGCCGGAACTCGCGGATCTCTCCGGCCCGCGGGAGGAGCCGCGCGGCGACGACCTGGCTGACCGCGGAGTTGCCCAGGTCGCCCAGGGCCTTCTTCCGCGCGAGCCGCCCGATGAGCGGTTCGGGCGCCCGGATCCACCCGACTCGCAGCCCGCCCCACATCAGCTTCGAGAGCGAGCCGACCGACAGGATCGGCGCCGCCGGCGCGTACGAGGCGATCGGCTTCGGCGGCCGGTGTCCCATGTCGAGGTTTGCGAGCGCGTCGTCCTCGAAGATCGGGATTCCGCGCTCCGCGGCGATCGCGGCGATCTCGCGGCGGTGGCTCTCGGGGGTGACCACCCCCGCCGGGTTCTGGAAGCTCGGCATCAGGTAGATCAGGCTCGGCGCCTCGCGGGCCACGGCGTCGCGCAGGAAATCCATGCGCACGCCGTGATCGCTCACAGGCACCGGGGAAAGCCGCGCGCCGGCGGCGGCGAAAACGTCGATCGCGCCGACATAGGTCGGGTCTTCCAGGACCACGGTCCGCCCCGGCGCGAGGAAGAGCGAAGCGGCCAGCCCGATCGCCTCCTGCGCGCCGTGCGTCACGAGGATCTCCTCGGGGTGAGAGGGCAGACCCGATTTCGTCAGGTGCGTCGCGATCGCCGAGCGCAGCGCCGGAAGACCGACCGGCCAGTAGCCATGGTGCCCGACGAGCTTCGCCAGGTCCTCGCCGACGTGCTCCAGCGCCTCGGCGACGAACGGAGAGGCGGCGGGCAGGTGAAGCCCCATGAACTCGACTTTGGATTCGCTCGCCTCGACCAGGCTCCGCAGGATCGTGCTGCGCTCGAACCCGGAGCGGCCAGGGTCCGCGGCGGCCACCGCAGATCCCGGAGCGCCCGCGCGCAGCAGCCGGCTGCCGCTTCCCCGGCGGCTCTCCAGCCACCCTTCCTGCCGCAGCAGGTCGTACGCCGCGACGACCGTCGTCCGCGAGACGCCGAGCGCGTCCGCGAGGGATCGCTCCGCCGGAAGCCTCGTTCCGGCGGAAAGCTCGCCCGACTCCGCTCGCGAGCGAATCGCCGCCGCCAGAAGGCGATAGGCCGGACCCGAGCCGGCGGTCCAGTCGCCCAGCGCGCTTCCGAAGGTCCTCGACTCATTCAGGTGCATACCAGTCCAATTTTAGCAAAGTGGATATTGAATTGGAATCAATTTCAAGCGAATATTGAAGTGTGGGCTCTGGATTGGATGCTAAGTCAATCCACTTTGGACTGAGGTGAAAACGATGAAAAAGCTTCCTCGGTATGCCCTCTTCCGCGGTCGGATCGTTCCCTACGGCCAGGCCCGGCTCGGGGTCATGACGCACGGGCTGAACTACGGCACGGGCTGCTTCGCCGGCCTGCGCGGCTACTGGAACGCCGAGGAGCAGGAGCTCTTCGTCTTCCGGCCCCGCGACCACTTCAAGCGGTTCCTCGACTCGACCAGGCTCCTCTGCATGGAGGTGCCCGACACCGTGGACAGCCTCCTCTCGCAGCTCCACGAACTGCTCCGCGCCGAGGACCTCAAGACCGACTGCTACATCCGCCCGCTCGCTTTCTACTCCGACGAGACGATCGGCGTCCGCCTTCACGACTTGACCCCCGTGATCTCGATGGTCGCCCTCCCCTTCGGCAAGTACTTCGACAACGATGACGGCGCCCACGTGACGATCTCTTCCTGGAAGCGGATCGACGACAACATGATCCCGGCCCGCGGCAAGATCGCCGGCTCCTACGTCAACTCCGCCCTGGCGCGCTCGGACGCGCAGCGGGCCGGCTTCGACGACGCGATCACCCTGAACAAGGACGGCCACATCTCCGAGGGCTCGGTCGCGAACTTCTTCATGGTCAAGGGGGGCTCGGTCGTCACCCCGCCCGTCACCGACGACATCCTCGAGGGGATCACCCGCGCCACGTTCCTCACCCTGCTGCGCGAGGAGATGGGGGTCACGGTCGTCGAGCGCTCCATCGACCGGACCGAGCTCGCGCTCGCCGAGGAGGCCTTCCTCGGCGGGACCGGCGCCCAGATCGTTCCGATCACCCGCGTGGACCACCGGCCAATCGGCGGAGGACAGCCCGGACGGCTGACTCTCGCGCTGCGGGACCTATACTTCGACGTCGTGCGGGGCAAGAAGCCGAAGTATCGGTCGTGGTGCGAGCCGACCTACTCCGCGGCGCCGGCAGCCCGCGCGGCGGTCTGAGCCGGCGCCCCGGACGGCGCTTCGACGTCGTCACCTTCGACTGCTACGGCACTCTCATCGACTGGGAGGCGGGGATCGGGGACTGGCTGGAGACAGCCGCTTCGCGGGCCGGAGTCGCCCTGGACCGCCGGAAAGCCCTGGACCTCTACGGGCAGATCGAGCCCGCCGTGGAGGCGGAAACCTACCGCTCCTACCGGGACGTGCTCGCCGAGTCGGCCCGTCGCGTCGCGCTGGGTCTCGGCTGGAGCCTGTCGGAACAGGACTCGCGCGGGCTCGCCTCGTCGCTTCCCGACTGGAAACCGTTCCCCGACACGAACCCCGCGCTGCGCAAGCTCACGGCCGCGGGCTACCGCCTCGGCATCCTCTCGAACGTGGACGACGACCTGCTCGCCGGTACACGGCGCCACCTGGACGTGGCTTTCGACATCCTCGTCACCGCCGAGCAGGTCCGTTCCTACAAGCCCGCGCTCGGCCACTTCGAAGAGGCGCGCCGGCAGATCGGGCCGCTCCGGTGGCTCCACGCCGCGCAGAGCCGCTTCCATGACGTCGTCCCATGCCGCGAGATCGGCATCCCCGTGGCCTGGATCAACCGCCGCGCGGAACCCTCACGCCCCGACGTCCTGCCGGACATCGAGGTGCGGACCCTGGCCGATCTGGCGAACCGTTTCGCGGGGTAACTCCTCCGCCCGCTAGAAAGCGTTCAAGTCGGCGTAGCTCGCCAGCGCCCCCTGGGGGTTCGTGTAAATCCGCGCGAAGCCCGTCGAGAGGTCGGTCACGGTGACCGTGTACTGGACGTTCGTGGCCGACCCGATGAACACCCAGAACCGGTTATTGAACGGGCGGCCGTCCACGACCTTGACCATGAGCTCGATGTTGTTGGGGCTGAAGAACCAGAATAGCCCGGTGTCCGAGGTCAGGCCAACCGCGGACGCCAGGGTCGGAGGCGGCGCCGGCGGCGCCGGAGGCGGAGGAGTCGGCAGCTGGAAGGTCACCTGCACCTTGAAACGGCCTCCGTTCAAGCAGAGCGTGTTCGCGTCGGTTGCGCAGCCGGCCTGGAGCGACTGCGGCTCACCGTAGAGAAAGTCGTCCATCGCGACGACGTCCACGCCGGACCCGGGGTCGTCGTGGGGGCCGGGCGCGACGTTGCCGCTCGTGATTCGGACCCTCGCGACCTTCTCCCCGGCGTTGAAGGAGACGCCGAGGAACGACATGTTCTGGAACCCCGGACCCTGCGAGGGGACGGCGAAGGTCCCGAGCGACACCCCGACCGGGTCGAAGAACTGGATCGTCGTGGTCGTCGCGAAGTCCACGTCGGTGAAGACCGCGCCGAAGCCGCTCACGAAAGCGGTCGTCGTCGTCCCCGGCACGAAGAAGGTGACGTCGGTGATGTTGCTGTCGAGAGCGATGAAGAGACGCTCGGGAGAGAAGGTCTGGAACTCGTCCAGGTAATTCGGATTCAGGTTCCCGAACCGCAGCGCGGTGACCGTCGGGTTGCCGGTCTTCGCGCTGACCTGGAACCCGGTGCCGGGCGTGGAGAAGACCGCACCGCGCGGCGAGTTGACGTTGAAGAAGTTCGCCGGCAGGTTGTGGGGCGCCGCGAAGGAGTCGGGCACCCCGTCCCAGTTGATTTCGCGGTGTCCGGACGGGAAAGTCCCGCCGACGCCGTTGTTGGTGCTGCCGAGGTCCCCGCGGAACTGGTCCACCACCGCCTGGATCGAGGCCGGTGATGGACCGGACGCCGAGCGGACGCTGGCGCCGCCGAATGCCAGACACGGAACAAGAGCGAAGAGACCCAGGACGAGGAACAACCTGCGGACCATGACGCCTCCTTCCGCCGATCTCGAGGGGTGCGGCGGTATGCTCGGAGCGATTTTTTCATGATTGGAATCCGCTCCGCCGCCTCTTCGCGGGTGGTCAATGTCGAGGACTTCCGGCCGATCGCACGGCGGCGCCTGCCGAAGGTGGTCTTCGACTACCTCGACGGGGGCGCCGAGGGCGAGGTCACACTGCGCGAGAACTGCCGCGCCTTCGAGGAGGTGACGTTCCGCCCGCGTAACGCGATCCCGGTCGGCGAGGTCAAGATCGGCACCCGGGCGCTCGGCTTGGACCTCTCCTTTCCCGCGATGCTCGCCCCGGTCGGCTACAGCCGGCTGATGCACCCGGGAGGCGAGGTCGCCGCGGCGAGCGCCGCCGGGAAGGCCGGCACGGCATACATCCTCTCGACGATCTCCGGGCACCGCCTCGAGGACGTGAAGGCGGCCTCGACCGGCCCGGTCTGCTACCAGCTCTACCTCGTCGGCGGTCGGGGGGCCTCGGAAGCCGCCCTCGAGCGAGCGCGAAAGGCCGGCTACTCCGCTCTCGTCGTCACGATCGACACGCCGGTCGCCGGCCTCCGCGAGCGCGATTACCGCAACGGCATGAAGGAGCTCCTCTCCGGCACGCTCTTCCAGAAGATCCCGTTTGCTCCCCAGATCCTGATGCGCCCGGGCTGGCTCGCGGCATATCTGCGCGACGGCGGAGTTCCAGCGCTTCCGAACATCGTCGTGCCGGGGCGGGGACCGATGCCGCTTCTCGACGTGACGGCGGCGCTCGCCCAGTCGGCGTTCGTCTGGGAAGACCTGAAGTGGATCCGCCGGTCCTGGCCCGGGTCGATCGCGATCAAAGGTGTCCTGACGGGAGAGGACGCGCGCCGCGCGGTGGACGAGGGCGCGAACGCGGTCATCGTCTCCAACCACGGCGGCCGGCAGCTCGACGGAGTCCAGGCTTCGCTCCGCGCCCTGCCCGAGATCGTCGAAGCGGTCGGCGGCCGGGCCGAAGTGCTGATGGACGGCGGAGTCCGCCGCGGCAGCGACGTCGTCAAGGCCCTCTGCCTCGGAGCGCGCGCGGTGCTGATCGGCCGCGCCTACGCCTACGCTCTCGCCGCATTCGGCGAAGCGGGCGTCTCCCGCGCCCTCTCGATCCTGATGGAAGACGTCTCCCGCACGATGAAGCTGCTCGGTTGCCGATCCGTCGCCGAGCTCGACCTCTCCTGGGTCAACGTCCCCGCCTCCTGGCGCTCGGCGTGAGCTCCCTCAGGACTTAGACCCGCACACGACGCAGTCGGCGATGTATGTCGTCTTCGGCAGCTCCCGGTGATCGGCCGCGGCTAGTCGTTATCCTCGACGGGGGTCCAGGTGCTGTCCGGGTTGAAAAGCTCCATCGCGCGGAAGCTGTCGAGCGTCTTCGGCCCGAGGTCCTTCTCGTAGACGACGCCGTCGTTGCTCACGAGGAAGCTCTTGATTCCAGTCACGCCGTAGTCCGCCGGCGAGGCGACCATCGCGAAGCCCCCGATCATCAAACCGCGGACGACGTAGTCCATGCGGCCGAGCGGCGCCGCGGGCCCCTGCCCCTTGAGGATCTTGAAGAAGTAGCCGTGGTACGGCTCATATTTGTTGGAGTAGCCCTCGGCGATGGCGCCGGCGATCTTCTCGCCGATCGGTCCTCGCCACGTCCCGTCCTTGTCCCGCCAGGCCAGCCCGTCCTGCTTCTCCGCGCTCCCGATGACGCGCTGAGCGTACTGGGTGACGGTCGCGCCGCCGCGAGGCTCGGAAGCGTACTCCTCCTGGGCCTCCATGTAACCCTGGCAGACCTGGATCGCGTCGAGCTCGTTGCGTCCGATGCGCCGGACCAGGATCTCGTGCTGCCCGGCCACGGTGTCGAAGCTCCAGGCGCCGGCGCTCTCGACGAGCGGGATCGGAATCGGCCAGTCCTCCGCCCCCACGACGACCGTCGCCTTCTTCGCATTCTTCGGATCCGGGACTACGGCGAGCTTGGCCTTCGCCTGCTTCGCGAATTCCGCCGCGAGGTTCTTGTCGAGCACGGCGTCGCCGCTCTGGACCATGTCCTTCCCGCCGGGCCCCAGGATTTCCAGGAGGGCAGGAACGTCGTACTGTTCCGCCGCGGCGACGAGAGCGTCGGCCGCCGCCTTCGGCGAGGAGAACGTGCGATGTTTGACGGGCGCCGAAGCAGCACGCAAGGAGGACGCGGAGAGAACGGCCGCGCCCGCGATCCCGAGCAGCAACCGGAGATTCCGGGATTCGATCTTCATGGCCTACCTCCTCCCGCCGCCGCGTCCGCCGCCGCCGCCCCGCGATCCGCCTCCACCGCCGCCTCGGGACCCCATGCTCGAGGATCCGCGAGAGCTGCTGGACCGGGCGCTGCTTCC
>Ga0126379_10000791_pt1 | contig 18167 bp, 13 predicted proteins | sample PanSoiMetPlot_24_FD_92640 | JGI IMG/M metagenome (GOLD analysis project Ga0126379, IMG submission 92640) | Tropical forest soil microbial communities from Panama - MetaG Plot_24 | ecosystem: Environmental > Terrestrial > Soil > Tropical forest > Bulk soil | place: Panama | collected 2016-02-17
GTCGGCCGCGAGCGCACGAAGTGGTGCTCGGGCTGCCACGATCCCGTCGTCCTCTTCACCGGCCAGATGGGCGCGGCCACGCAGGCGAAGTTCTCCTACGACTCCTGGGAAGCGCAGCAGGGACTGACGTGCATGTCCTGCCACTCGATCGCCGAGATCAAGGACCTGCGCGGAAACGGGTCCTACGTCATCGAGGAAGCCAAGCAGTATCCCTTCGCGTTCACGAAGAACAAGACGCTCGCCGCGATCAACCGTCTCCTGATCCGCATGGAGCCGTCGCTCCACCGGAAGACGTTCCTGAAGCCCTTCCACCGCACCCCGGAGTTCTGCTCGACATGCCACAAGGTCGAGCTGATCCCGGCGCTCAACAGCTACCGGTGGCTGCGCGGGCAGAACCACTACGACACCTGGTACGACTCGGGAGTCTCGGGACGGGCCGTGCGCTCCTTCTACGATCCCCCGCAGGCCAAGGCGTGCCGCGACTGCCACCTGCCGCCCTACCGCTCCGACGAGTTCGGGAACAAGAAGGGGCTCGTCCACGATCACCTCTTCCCGGCAGCCAACACGGCGCTCCCCTTCATCCGCGGCGACAAGAAGACGCAGGAGACGATCGGGAAGTTCCTCCAGAACAAGGTCCTCTCCGTGGACCTCTTCGCGATCAAGCGGGGGGACGAGGTCGTGGTGATCGGCGAGAAGCCTCCCGCCGTCAAGCCCGGCGAGACGCTCGACCTCGAGGTCGTCGTGCGCACGCGCGGAGTCGGCCACCCCTATACGAACGGCACCGCGGACTCCAACGAGACCTGGGTCTCCGTGGAGGGCGAGGCCGGCGAGAAGAAGTTCTTCCGCAGCGGTGTGCTGGATTCCTCGGGGCGGCTCGACCCGGCTGCCGACATGCTCACGATCCTCCTGATCGACCACGACGGCAGCCACATGGACCGCCGCCAGCCGCAGGACATCCACGTTCCGCTCTACAACAACGGCATCGGCCCCGGCGCCGCGCGGGTCGTGCACTACCGCGTCCGGGTTCCGGGCAACGCCTCGGGCTCGATCACCCTCTCCGCGGGAGTCCACTACCGCAAGTTCTCCCGCGACTACACGACCTTCTCGCTCGGGGCTTCCTCGCCGTCGCTCCCCGTGACGACCCTCGCCAGCGACACCGTCACTCTTCCCGTCTCCGGTTCGAGTCCCGCGGACCCTCCCTCCCGAGTCCCGAGTCCCGACCCTGGCAAACGGGGCAACACTGACCCGCCATGGCTTCGCTGGAACGACTACGGCATCGGCCTTTTCCTCCAGGGCGACTACAAGGGCGCGGTCGTCGCGTGGACGATCGTCGAGGAGCTCGCCGCCGACAAGCCGGACGGGCCGTTGAACCGTGCGCGCGCCGAGATCGCCGAGGGGCGCCTCGAGGACGCCAAGAGCTCCCTGATGGAGGCCGACCGCCGGCGACCGGGATGGGGGAAGACGGCCTTCTTCCGCGCGCAGGTCGCCAAGGAGGAAGGCCGGCTCGACGACGCCGGGCGCGACCTCCAGTTCGTCCTCTCCAGGTTCCCGCTCGACCGGGTGGCCTGGAACAACCTGGGGTCGATCGAGTGGCTCGCGGGTCGGTACCCGAAGGCGATCGAGGCGTACCAGAAGGTCCTCGAGATCGACTCGGAGGACTTGAACGCGCACTACAACCTGATGCGGGTCTACCGCGCGATGGGCGACCGCCAGAAAGCCGCCTTCCACGAGGCCTCCTACCGGCGCTACAAGGACGACGAGACCGCGCGGGCGATCGCCGCCGACTACCGCCGGAACAACGAGTGGGACAACCGGGAGTCTCTTCCGATCCACGTCCACGCGGAGCAGCAGCCTCCCGCCGCCGCGCCGGCGCCCTGGGTCGTGTCCATGGGCCCCAAGGGGTACCAGACGGACATGGGCTACCTGACCCGGACCCATCCTCCGATCATCCGCGAGGCCCGCGACACCGTCCGCGAAGGAAAGCCGGCCGCCGGCCACCCCTCCGCCGCCGGAAAACCCTACTCGGCCCCATAACTCACCCTTGTCATCCTGAGCGAAGCGAAGGATCTTCGTTGAGCCGGAATGCGATGAAGCGGCGCCCGCCAGGGGTGATTCTGGTTCTCCTTCTTTCCGCCTTGGCCGCTTGCCGCCGGGCAGCGGAGGCACCCAAACCCGCCCCCGCGATTCCCCCCGCGCCGACGCCGGTCTCGTCGGTCCCTTTCGAAGAAAAAACGCAGGCGATGGGCGTCGCCTTCACGCACGTCAACGGCGCGCGCGGCGACAAGTGGATGCCCGAGACGATGGGCGGCGGCGTCGCCGTCCTGGACTACGACGGTGACGGGCGTCCGGACCTTCTCTTTGTCTCGAGCTCCTTTTGGCCCGGAGACCCGCGCGGCGCGAAGCAGCAGTCCTCCCTCGCGCTCTATCGCAACGAGGGAGTCGGGACGGACGGCCTCCCGCATTTTCGCGACGTGACTCGCGAAGCGGGGCTCGAGCGCGTCTTCTACGGAATGGGTGCCGCGGTCGGCGACTACGACAACGACGGCCGCGACGACGTCTACGTCACGGCGCTCGGCCGCAACTATCTCTTCCACAACCTCGGCGGGAAATTCGAGGAGGTGGCGGCCAGGGCCGGCGTGGCCGACTCCGGTTGGGGGACCTCCGCCGCCTGGTTCGACTACGACGGCGACGGCCTGCTCGACCTTTTCGTCTGCCGCTACGTGGACTGGACGCCGAAGGGAGACCTCTTCTGCACGCTCGACGGCAAGACGAAGTCCTACTGCACGCCCGAGCGCTACCCCGGGACCTCCTCGCACCTCTACCGCAACCTGGGCAACGGCCGTTTCGAGGACGTGACGAAGAAGGCGGGCGTCTGGAACACGAACCAAAAGGCGCTGGGCGTGGCCCCGTACGACTTCAACGGCGATGGGCGCGAGGACTTCCTGGTCGCCAACGACACCGCGCCCAACAACCTGTACCGCAACAAGGGGGACGGAACCTTCGAGGACGTCGGCGTCGAGGCCGGCGTCGCGGTGGACGAGGCGGGCCGCTCGCGCGGCGCGATGGGAGTATCCTGGGGCGACACGAAAAACGGCAAGGGCGTCAGCCTCGCGATCGGCAACTTCTCCAACGAGCTGAAGTCGCTCTACTGGACGGACGCCGGCGAGGTTTTCCTCGACGAATCCCCGAGGAGCGGCGTGGGGCCGACGTCGCTCCTTTCGCTGACCTTCGGCGTCTTCTTCTTCGACGCCGACCTCGACGGGCGCCTCGACCTCTTTCTCGCCAACGGCCACGTCGAGCCGACCGTCCAGGAGGTGCAGAAGGATGTCGCTTACCGGCAGCGCCCGATCCTGTATCTGAACCACGGCGGGGAAAAGTTCGCGGAGGCGCGCTCGGAGGGGATGGATCAGCCGCTGGTTGCCCGCGGCGCCGCCTTCGCGGACCTCGACGGAGACGGCGACCTCGACATCGTGGTCGTCGAAAACGGGGGGCCGGCCCGGATCTACCGGAACCGGACCGACGCGCCGCGGCAGTCCGTCCGCGTCCGCCTCATCGGGACCGGCAAGTCCAATCGCGACGCCGTGGGAGCGAGGGCGACCGCCCTGATCGCCGGCCGAACGCTCTCCCTCCAGGTCACGGGCGGCTCGTCTTACCTCTCCGCTCCCGAAAAGACCCTCACGTTCGGCCTGGGCGACGCGAGGAAGATCGACAAGCTCGAGATCCGCTGGCCCGACGGAGCTGCGGAGTCCTTCGAGGACATCCAGGGCGGATCCCGCCTCACGATCGAGGAAGGAAAGGGCATCGTGAAGTAGCCTTCACTGTCGACTCCCTTGGACCAAAGTCTCCCCCACCAACGTCCAATTCCCAACACGCTGTGCGCAAACCAGAATTGAGCACGATCATGACGAGATTGAGGAAGCACTGGCGCCGCTGGGTCCTCGTCGGCATCGCGATCGACTGCGTCGTCCTGACGTTCAGCCACCGCCTCTTCGCTGCCTCCAGCGTCACGATCACGAAGGCCGTTTCGATCGAGAGCCTCGACGGGTCCCCGATGGACGCCGATCACCAGGCCAACGGAATCTTCACGGTCGCCGGGAACCTCACCCTGACCCCGGGCGGCCGGATCACCTGCGCCAAGGTTTCCCCGGCCTCTGCCTGCTCCGTGCGGATCGCCGTGGGAGGCAACCTCGAGATGCTTCCCGACAGCGCCATCTCCTCCGGCCGGAGCCAGGAGGACGGCGGGCCGATCGAGATCGCCGTCGGCGGGAACTTCAGGATGCACGGTCCCGGCGACGGCGCTCCCGGCGCCCGGATCGCGGCCTGCGACTCCGCCGCCAACGGCGGCGCCATCGACATCTACGTCGTCGGAAAGGCAGTGACCGAGCCCGGCTCGTCGATCGCGTCCGACGCCAGGCTGGACGGCGGCCAGATCGCGATCACCGCGGCGGCCACCGACATCCGCGGCGCCGTCTCGGCCACGGCTTCCCGTCCCGGCGCGATCGCGCTCGCCTCGGCCTCCGACTCGCCCCGCTCTTAGCGGCCCGGACGCCTTCGAGGCTCGGGAGTGCCGCCCGGGCGGATCCGGTAGGTCGCTCTCGCCGGAAGATCCCGAAACGTCTGCGACGCTCCTCCCGGCCACGCGACAGTGACCTCGTCGGCGCGCTCGGCGTCTCCGAGACCGAAGTGAAGGTCCGTCAGGCTTCCCGACGCGTAGGACGGCGTCACGAAGAACCACTGTGTCTGCGACCGGCCTCCGGCCGTCACGCGGAGCTTCGTCCCGATGACCGTCCGGCGGTCCTCGCCGGCAACCGGCTCGAAGGCGATCCAGGATTTCCGCCCGCCAGCCTCGTTGCGGAAGAGGCGCGAGCGGCCCGCGATGTCCACCACGAAGAGGTCCAGCCCGCCTTCGCCATCCACGTCCGCGACCGCGCTCCCCCGTCCCGACATGAGCGTCCGGGCGAGGTCGCCGGTGTCCCTCCACTCCTCGAAGCGTCCGCCGCCGAGGTTCTTCAGGACGACCGTCTTCTGGGCGTAGCCGGGATCTCCCAGCTCGACGTACGCCGCCTTGCCGCTCTTGTAGTGGCCGACGAGCCGGACGACTCGAGGGGCCAGGTGGCCGCCGACGGCGTAGAGGTCGGGCCGGCCGTCGTTGTCGAAGTCGGCAAACTGAGTTCCCCACCGGACGAAAGGCATCCCGACGGGCCCCGCTCCCGACGCGTCGCTCGCGTCCTCGAAGAGTGACCCCTCCACGTTGCGGTAGAGGCTGTTGGGCTCGCCGCCGAAGTTCGTGACGAAGATCGAGGGGCGGCCCTCTCCGTCCACCTCCCCCACCGCGATCCCCATGCCTGCCCGAGCCCGCTGCCCCAGGACGCCCGCGCCCGTTTCCGCCGTCGTCTCCTCGAAGGTGCCGTCGCCGCGGTTTCGGAAGAGGCGGTTGCCGACGCGGTCGTTGGCGAAGTACAGGTCGGTCCGGCCGTCGCCGTCGTAGTCGAGGGCCGCGACGCCGAGGGTCTTCGTGTCGGCCGGGTCCATCTCGAGCCGGGCCGCCTTCGTGACGTCGGTGAAATGACGATTCCCCTCGTTTCGGAAGAGGTGCGACTGCTGGCCCATGTAGTCCTCGGGGACGCGGAGCTCGAACTGCGGCTGGCGGGCCTCCCACTCGGGGGTCGAGTCGAGGTAGTTGGCGACGACGACATCGAGCTTCCCGTCTCCGTCGTAGTCGAGGAAGGCGGCTCCGACCGAGAAGAGCGGGTCTTCCAGCCCCGTATCCTTCCCCTCTTCGAACGTGCCGTCGCCGCGGTTCCAGTAGACGACGTTGGGGCCGACGTTGGTCAGGTACAGGTCGAGACGGCCGTCGCCGTCGAGGTCCGCCCAGAAGGCCCCCATCCCGAGGCCGCACTGCCGGATCCCGGCTTTCTCCGTCACGTCCTCGAAACGGCCGCCGCCCAGGTTGTGGTACAGCCGGCCGCAGCTCTTATCGTTCTTCGCTCCCCAGTGCGGGATGGAGTTGGTCACGTAGAGGTCCGGGAGGCCGTCGCCGTCGTAGTCGCCGAAGGCGCAGCCCCCGATCATCGTCGGGATCATCTTCAGGCGTCGCATGTCGGAGCCGACCCGGAAATCGATCCCCGACTCCTTCGTGACATCGCGGAAGAGGCCGGGGCCGCCCGGGGGCGCCGCCGTCGTGGCGCAGGCGAGGGCGATGACCAAGCCGGCCAGCGTGGCCGGCCCGACGCACGCCGCCAGGGCCCTCTTCACTTCGGACCCGTTCCACGAACCGCGTCGAGGAACTCGCGAGGGCCGCCGGGACGGGTCAGGTACTCGCCGCGAAAACGGCGGTGGGCCCCGTCATCCGGAAACTTCTGCGAGGCCTCTCCATACCGCGCGTCGTCCATTCCGTGGAACGGCAGCGGCTCGACCGTCTGGCCGGCGACCGTGTTCTTGTCCGCGTCCTTGTCCCAGCCGTCGAGGACGAGGACGTAGTCGCGGACCCAGCCGGGGGCGAGCGGAGGCAGGGCCGAAGCGTCGAACGCGAGACGCACCGAGTCGCCGCCTTTCATGACGACGTAGCGGTCGTCCGCCGCGGTCAGAAGCTCCCGGACCGCGCCGAGCTTCGTGTAGAGGCCGCTCATGTCCGCCCAACGCGGCGCCCGGTCCACGTCGTCGTGGAGAAAAACGTGCGGGCCGCCCTCGGACTCGCGGACCATCCGGGAGAACCCGCGGACGCTCAGCTCCGCCGAGAGCAGCGGCGCCGCCGTTTCCTTCAGCGGCGCGGCCCCTTCGTCGACCGTGTAGACGATCCGGTCCCAGGAGATCTCGAGGTTCGTCCGGATCCGAACCCGCGGGTCGGAACGGTCGAGGACGCCGGAGAGATCCACCGGCATCGTCTTGGTCTTGCCGGCCGGATACCCCATCACCGGGATCGCCGTCTTCCACCCTCCGCGCCCGTCGGGGACCTCGAGGACCGGGCCGAACGGCTTTTCGCCGCTCCCCTGGGACATCGAGACGTTGATCGAGGTGTCGCTGTAGAAGATCCAGCCCGTCAGGTACAGCAGGATGCTGCCCGCGCGCCGCGCTTCGGGCAGCTCGAGCACGAGCTCATGGGGCGAGACGATCCCCTGGTAGCGGGTCGGCTCGAAGTCTCGAAGGTAGACGCCGTCGGCTTCGCGGATCTCGGCGGTCCGATCGCGGCCCTCGCCGTCCAAGGCCCGCGGAACGAACGGATGACGGACCGTGAAGATCCGTTTCTTCGGGAAGGGAGGCGGCACCATCTTTTCGTCGGCCACGATCTCGACGCCCGCCTCGTGATCCACCGCCCGGAGCTCCGCGAGATCCAGGTACGCCGTCTCCCAAAGCTCCTCGGTGAAATCCAGGAGAAGCCTTCCCCCCTCGGCCGGCTTCAGCACCCGGCCGGGCAGGATCAGCCACTCGCGCGTGTCGGCGGCCGCCTGGTGGACGCCGTCGTAGAGGAGGCCCGTGGGCGCCCGGCCCAGCGGGTCGGTCACGAAGTGCCAGGTCTTTCCGTCGTAAGCGTAGAGGAATGGGCACGAGCCCTTGAGCTGCTGCACCTCGCGGACCAGGGTCTTCGGGGTCGGAGAGAGGGTGTTCTGGGGGATCCCGTTGGTCCAGATGACCCGCAGCACGTCCGCCTTCCGCATTCCGTTCAGGCCGAGGCGAGTGACCGGGCGCGACACCGTCCGCCACGCGTAGAGCGTCCCCGCCTTGACCTCGACCTCCGAGCCGTAGCCCGACCGGTTGACCTTGGCCGACCCGGCCGGCAGCCCTTCCAGCGCGACGTCCAGCCACCCGTTGGCGTTTCCTCCCTGGTTCTCGTAGACCGCCGCCGCGCCGCCAGCCGTCACGAGAACGAGGTCGAGGTCTCCGTCGCCGTCGACGTCCACGGCCTCCGCGTCCTTCGCCGGCGGCAGGGCGGTCTCGACCCTGGAAAAAGACCCGGCGCCGTCGTTGCGGAAGAGCGCGGACGCCTTTGCTCCGGCGAGGAAGAGATCCAGGTGCCCGTCGTTGTCGAAGTCGAACAGAAGGGGAATTCCGCCCGCGCCGATCTCCGTCGCCGGAAGGAAGGTCCCGTCGCCACGGTTCAGGGCGACCCAGGTCTTCGCGTCGCTCGTCCAGACGAGGTCCGGGCGGCCGTCCGCGTTCAAGTCTCCCGCGGCGACCGCCAGGAACGAGCCGCCGGCGGGGAGGCCCGCCGCCTTTTCGGCGAACCGCCCTCCGCGAAGGTTGTCGAGGAGCCGTAACCCGCCTCCGGAAGAGACGACGACGAGGTCCGGGTCTCCGTCGCGGTCGAAATCCGCGGCGGCGGCAGACCGCGAGGCGGTCCCGGCCGGCAACGCCCTGGACGTCACGTCGGTCCACGTCCCGTCCAGGTTGTTTCGCAGGAGACGGTCCCCGCCCGGGGCGCTGACGTAGAGGTCGAGGTCGCCGTCGTTGTCGAAGTCGATCGGCAGGACGCGCTCGCCGGCCGCGATCGCCGTCTTTCGGTAGCCGTTCCCGCCGGCCGTCCAGAGCGCGCCGGGTGTCGCGAGGTCGAACGACCCGGAGTTGGCGATGTCCGCGACCTCGACGGAGCGGGACGCCGAGCCCGGAAGGGGCCCGCTCGGCCGGTAGCCGTCGTGGGCGGCTGCCAGGATCAGCCCCTGCTCTCCCGCGAAGACGAGGTCCCGGCCGTCTTTTCCGAAGACTCGGACCGCGGAAAGACCCCTGAGCGCCGCCAGCGCGAGAATCGGCTTCTCGACGAAGCGGACTGGGATCGCCGGCGGACGCGATCGAAGCTTCGCTGCGAGGCCCGGCGACCAGTCCTCGAGGGGGATGCCGACGACGCCCGGCTCGACGACCTGGCGCGCCTGCTGGTAGCGAGGCGTCCCGCGCAACAGGTTCTCCACCATCCGGTACTTCAGGGATGCCGCGGCCGAGTCGCCGGACACCAAGGCGGCGCGGGACTCGGTGATGTATTTCTCGAGCTTCTCGTCGCGCGCCTCGACGGCTCCGGCCATCCGGTCGCACGCCGCGAGCGACGCCGCGCCGCCTTCCTCCCGGCGCTGCTCGCACAGCCTTGCAAGAAGGAAGAGGTTCGACGGGGCCTGCTCCAGCGCGGCCTCCAGGTGCCGGATCCCCCTGGCCCGTTCGCCGGGGGCCGCGGCCGCGAGCTTCGCCGCGTTCCATCGCGAGCCGAGGTCCTTCGGATCCGCGGCGGCGGCCTTCTCGAACGCCTCCAGCGCCGCCGGATCGCCCGCCAGCTCGAGCCGGATTCCCTCGAGGGCCAGGACGCGCGCGTCGCCCGGCGAGAGCGCAAGCGCCTCGGCCATCAGCTTCTTTGCCTCGGCGGCGTCTTTGCCGCGCATCGCTGCGACCGCCCCGTCCGCCCAGCCGAGCGCCTCCGAAGGCGCCAGCCGCCGGACCGTCTCGAACCGCTTGCGGGCCTGCGCGTCGTCTCCTTCCTCCAGCGCCGCGAGCCCCAGGTTCTTCTCGGCCATCAGCCGCGACAGATCGGCCGGGGAGAGATCGGCAGCAGGAGCCAGGAACAGAAGGATCAGGAGAAGAAAGAGGGCCGTCGGCATCCGGCGCGGATGATAGCGAAGGAAGGGGTCTCCCTACAGCTCGGAGCGAAAGGCGTTGAAGGAAGCGGCGTCGAAGAGGCAGAAGACGATCCTCTCGACCGCGCGAGCTCGGGCGGCGAACCTTCGCGCCTCGGCGATCGAGATCTCCGCGGCGCGATCGAGCGGGAAGCCGTAGATCCCGGTCGAGAGCGCGGGCAAAGCGACGGACCTCGCTCCGAGGTCCTCGGCCCGCTCGAGCGAAGAGGCTACGGCGGCGGCGAGAAGCTTCTCCTCGTTTTCTCCGCCTCCGCGCCAGACCGGCCCGACCGCGTGGATGACCCATTTCGCGGAAAGCTCGCCGCCTCCCGTCACGACGGCGCCCCCCGTCGGGCAGTGGCCAATCCGGTCGCACTCGCGCTGGATCAATGGGCCGCCCCGGCGACGGATCGCTCCGGCCACGCCCGCGCCGAGCTGGAGGTGCTCGTTGGCCGCGTTGACGATCGCGTCCACCTCGAGCGCCGTGATGTCGCCCTGGACCAGCTCAATCGCCGCGGGCACCTAGGCTCCCAGCTGCCTCCCGATCTCCTCGGCGATCCGGAGATACGAGGCGGTGACCGCCGAGTCGGGCGCCGCGGCAACGATAGGCTGGCCGGCGTCGCCGCCGACGGCGACCTTCGGATCGAGCGGGATCTCGCCGAGGAAGGGGACCTTCAGCTGCTCGGCGGTCCTGCGGCCTCCGCCGTGCTTGAAGATCTCCTCCCGATTGCCGCACTTCGGGCAGACGTAGTAGGACATGTTCTCGACGATCCCGAGGACCGGCACGTTGACCTTCTGGAACATCGCCAGGCCCTTGCGCGCGTCGATCAGGGACACGTCCTGCGGGGTCGTCACGATGACCGCTCCCGAGAGATGGATCTTCTGGGTCAGGGTCAGCTGCGCGTCCCCGGTGCCCGGCGGCAGGTCGATCAGGAGGAAGTCGAGCGGCCCCCACGCGACGTCCTGGAGAAACTGCTCGACCGCCTTCATGACCATCGGGCCGCGCCAGATGACCGGCTGATCCACGTCCATCAGGAAGCCGAGCGACATGACTTTGACGCCGTAACGCTCGATCGGGACGATCTGGTCGGACTGGTTGACGTAAGGCTTCTCGTCGATGCCCATCATCATCTGCTGCGACGGGCCGTAGATGTCCGAGTCCATCAGCCCGACCTTCTTGCCGACCTTCGCCAGCGCCAGCGCCAGGTTCGCGGCGACCGTGGACTTGCCGACTCCCCCCTTGCCCGACGCGACCGCGACCTTGAACCGGACCTCCTGGAGGATGTTCGCCTGCGGCGGCGGCACGCCGACGGCGGGGCGGAAAGGCTGGGCGCCGGGCTGCTGCGTGTCCATTCGGATCGTGACCGCGTTGACACCCGGCAGCGACCGGAGCTTCTCCGTGGCATCGCGCTTGATCTCCTCGGCCGCCCTCGGCGAATCCGTCGTGATCTCCAGCCGGAACGAGACGTTGCCTCCGCCGACCGCTACGTCCTTGACGAACCCGAACGAAACGATGTCCCGGGTCAGCCCCGGAAACTTGACCGTCCGGAGGGTCTCCAGGACTCTCTCTTCAGTGATTTCCGTAGTTGTCGCCATACTCCGACGATACCACCGGGGTCAGATCGACGACGCGGCCTCGTCGCGGAGAGCGGAGATGGCCTGGCGAGCTTCCAGCGTGAGTTCGTCGCGGCCGCGGATGGAGCGGCCAGACACGGAGATCGGGTCGCCGATCGACAGGACGACCCGGCCCGGCGACGTGGCGAGCGCACCGCGCGGGAGGATGCGGCGGGTGCCCGTGATCGCCACTGGAAGGAGCGGGAAGCCCGAGCGAAGGGCGAGGAGGGCGGCGCCGGGCTTGAACGGGAGAAGCTCGCCGTCCCGCGTCCGGGTCTCCTCGGGGAAGAGTACGATCGAGCGGCCGCTCTTCAAGAGCTTCAGGGCGGCCTCGACGGTCGCCGCGCCCCGGGAGCGCACCCCTCGGTCCACCGGAACGAAGCCAGCGGCCCGGATGGACCAGCCCATCACGGGGATCCGGAAGATGCTGCGCTTGGCCATCAGCCGGACGGGCAGGGGCAGGTTCGCGAGAAGGACGAGGATGTCGGCGTAGCTCTCGTGATTGGACACGACGACGAGGCCCCGCGCCGGCGGGAGCCTCTCGCGGTGGAGGACGCGGACCCGGACCCCCGAAAAGAACAGGATCGTCCGCGACCAGCCGCGGGCGAAGTGCAAGAACCAGTCGCCCCGGGGCGGGATAAAGGCCGCCACGATCGCGGGAATCCCGAAGGCGACGGTCGCGACGGCGATGCCCGTCCAGACCGCGAGGGACCGGACGGCGCGCAACAGCTTCAACTCTCCACCCTTCCGAGATTTACTACGAAACGCGACTCAACATACAATCCGGCAAATCCATGAGCGCTCCCCAGGGGCAGTTTTCCGGCCCGCAGCCGTCGGCGACGGCCATCTTCTATCGGAACATCCGGTGGCTGCGGTTCGTGGACCGCTTCGGCAAGAAGGGTCAGGCCGCGATGGAGTACCTCGGCGGCATGGCCGAGATGGCGGGCCAGACGATCCGCGCCTGCTTCACCCGGCCGTTCTACTCGGGCGAGGTCCTGAGCCAGCTGGACGAGATCGGCGTCAAGTCCGTGTCGATCACCGGCATCACGGCCTTCTCCACCGGCATGGTCCTCGCGCTCCAGACCGCGTACGCCCTGGCCGCGTTCGGCGGAAAGATGTTCGTGGGGCGGGTCGTCGCCCTGTCGCTCCTGCGCGAGCTCGGCCCGGTCCTGACCGCCCTGATGGTCGGCGGGCGCGTGGGCTCCGGGATCACGGCCGAGATCGGGTCGATGGTCGTGACCGAGCAGGTGGACGCCCTGCGGACGATGGCGGTCTCGCCGATCCGGCGGCTCGTGGCCCCGCGGGTGCTGGCGACGACGTTCATGCTGCCTGTGCTCACGGCGCTGGCGGACATGCTCGGGATTCTCGGCGGCCTCCTCATCGCGGTCGTCGAGCTGAACATGACCGCGCAGGACTACCTGGGGAGCATCTGGAACCAGCTCGCGATCTCCGACATCATGAGCGGCCTCTCCAAGACCTTCTTCTTCGGCTTCGAGATCGCCGTCATCGGCTGCTGGAACGGACTGAAGGTCGAGGGCGGCGCCTCGGCCGTCGGCGTCGCGACCACGCGGACCGTTGTGCTCGCCTCCATCTGCGTCCTGATCTCCGACTTCTTCCTGACAAAGCTCTTCCTCGCCCTATGAGCGCCAATCCCAACACCACCGGTCCCGGCCCCGCGGCCGTTCCCGAGACGATCGTGGAGTTCAAGAACGTCTGGAAGCGTTTTTCGGGAAAGGAGATCCTGGCGGGAGTCAACCTCCAGATCCGCAAGGGCGAGATCCTCTGCGTGCTCGGGCCCTCCGGCACGGGCAAGAGCGTCACGCTGCGCCACATCATCGGCCTGACCCACCCCGACGAGGGAGACGTGATCGTCTTCGGCAAGTCGGTCGTCAACCTCTCCGAGGAAGCCCTGGCGCCGGTGCGCCGGCGCGCGGCGATGCTCTTCCAGGGGGGCGCCCTCTTCGACTCGATGAACGTCGAGCAGAACGTGGGCTTTCCGCTCCGGGAACACACGACGAAGACTCCCCGCGAGATCGCCGAGACGGTCGCCGAGAAGCTCTCGATGGTCGGCCTGCCGGGAGTCCAGCGGAAAATGCCTTCGGAACTCTCGGGCGGGATGCGCAAGAGGGTCGCGCTCGCGCGCTCGATCGCGCTCGAACCGGAGATCATTCTCTACGATGAGCCGACGACCGGCCTCGACCCGCTGACTTCCGAGAAGATCGGGCAACTGATCGTGGACATCAACAAGCGGATCAAGACGACCTCCATCGTCGTGACGCACGACATCGTCATGGCGCGGACCGTCTCGGACCGCCTCGCGTTCCTGCACCAGGGCCGTTTCCAGTTCATCGGCACGTTTTCCGAGGCCTCGCGCGGGGGCCACCCCATCCTGATGGAGTACTTCCGCTCGATGGGCTTCCCCTGCGGCACCGGCCTCATCCAGGTCGTCAAGGACCTCTAACGCTTCCGCTAGGAGAATTCATGACCTACGCCATCGAACGGAGAGATCGGTAATGCCGGGCGAGTTTCAGGTCGGCAAGCGCTTCCGAGTCGGCCTCGTCGTCCTGATCGCGTTGATCGCGGTCATGGCCGGAATCTTCATGGTCGGGCAGCGCGCCCACCTCTTCGTCAAGAAGTTCCCGTACGAAACCCGGTTCGACTCGGCCTCGGGCCTCGTCGCCGGCAATCCGGTGCGGTTAAACGGCGTGACCGTCGGCAACGTGCTTGAGGTCGTCCTCTCCCCAAATCCCGCCGACCGCACCGTCCGAGTGGTCTACGATGTGGACCGCCGCGCCGCGCCGAGGCTGCGAAAGGGAACGCGCGCCTCGATCAAGACGATCGGCCTTCTCGGCGACAAGTACATCGAGCTCGAGGGAGGCACCGCCGAGGAACCCGAGGTCGAGATCGGCGGCAGCATCCCGCAGGCTCCCGGCGCCGGCCTGGAGAAGCTGCTCGAGGGCAGCGGCGACCTGCTCGCCGACCTGGGCCAGATCGCCCGTTCCCTGAAAAACATCCTCAAGCGCACCGAGGACGGGAAGGGTTTCCTCGGCGCCCTGACGACGGACAGTGAGGAGAGCGCGAAGCTCGGCAACAGCCTGACCTCGACGCTCGCTTCCCTCAACTCGATCCTGCGCCGGATCGACAGCGGACAGGGGCTCGCCGGCAAGCTGCTCTCCGACGAGAAGTACGGCAAGGAGACGACCGACGCCCTCAAGGGCGCGGTCCATTCCCTCCAGGACGTGTTCGCGAGGATCGACGACTCGATGAAGAACAACAGCGGCGCGCTCGCGGCGCTGATCTCGGACCCGGAGGGAAAGAAGAAACTCTACGGCTTCCTCGACAACCTCACGACGGCGGCCGGGTCGCTGGCCACGGTCATCGGCCAGCTGGAGAAGGGCAACGGAACCCTCTCGATCCTCCTGAAGGACGAGAGGTTCGGCAAGGAGTTCACGAGCCACTTGAACGGCTTCGCGAAGAGCCTCGACTCGATCGGCCAGAAGCTCGACAACGGCACGGGAACGGCGGGCAAGCTCATCAACGACCCGGCGATTTTCGACGCGGCCAACCATGTCGTCGTCGGCATCGACGAGTCCTGGATGCTGCGCTGGCTGATCCGTGACCGCCAGAAGTCCGGCATCAAGAAGGATTACAACGAGACCGTCAAGAAGCAGACCGCCACCGCGAACCACCAGGAGGCCGGCCCGGTCCTGACCCCGACTCCGAATCCCTAGCGCGCTAAACGCGAAACGCTAAGAGTTAGCCGGGAAGTGCCGACATGCGTTTACTCATCACCGGCGGCGCCGGTTTCATCGGCTCGCACCTGGCCGACCGCCGGCTGGCGCGCGGAGACCGCGTGGTCGTGCTGGACGACTTCAACGACTTCTACGACCCCGCGGCCAAGCGACGCAACACGGCGCCCCACGCCGGGAAGTCCGGCTACCGCCTGGTCGAGGGGGACATCCGGGACGGCGAGCTGCTCGCGCGGCTTTTCGCGCAGGAGCGCTTCGACGCGGTGATCCACCTGGCGGCCCGCGCCGGAGTCCGGCCGTCCCTCTCGCAGCCGGTCCTGTACGAGGAGGTCAACGTCCTCGGGACGCTCCGCCTTCTCGAGGCGGCGGTCGTGAGCGGCAAGCCGCGGTTTCTCTTCGCCTCGTCCTCCTCGGTCTACGGCGTGAATTCCAAGCTTCCCTTCTCCGAGGACGACCCGATCGACAGGCCCATCTCCCCCTACGCGGCGACCAAGCGGGGCGCGGAGCTCCAGGTCTTCGCCTTCCACCACGTCCACGGCCTCGAGGCGGTCTGCCTGCGCTTTTTCACGGTGTACGGCCCCCGCCAGCGCCCGGAGATGGCGATCGCGCGGTTCATCCGGTGCCTGGAGGAAGGACGGCCGATCCCCTTCTTCGGCGACGGAGGATCGCGCCGGGACTACACGTACATCGATGACATCGCGGACGGAGTGGAGGCCGCCCTCGAGCTGACCTCCGCCTTCGAGATCATCAACCTCGGCGGGGCGCATCCCGTGACCCTGTCGGACCTCGTCTCCGCGATCGAAAAGGCGACCGGGAAGAAGGCCGTCCTCGACCGTCATCCGGACCAGCCCGGCGACGTGCCCGTGACCTTCGCCGACGTGGCCAGGGCCGAGCGCCTCCTCGGTTTCAAAGCGCGCGTTCCTCTCGAGGAGGGGCTGCGCCGCAGCGTCGAGTGGTACAGAAGGGAAGCTCGCCTCGCATGAACATCTGCATGGTCGGAACCGGCTATGTCGGGCTCGTCACCGGGGCGGGCCTGGCCGACCTCGGCATGGACGTGATCTGCGTCGACAAGGACGAGGCCAAGATCTCGGCGCTGTCGCGCGGGGTCATCCCGATCTACGAGCCCGGCCTCGAGGAGCTCGTCGGCCGCAACGAGCGCAAGGGCCGGCTGCGCTTCACGACGAACCTGAAGGAAGCCATCGAGAGCGCGCTCGTCATCTTCATCGCGGTCGGAACTCCCAGCCGCAACGACGGCACGCCGGACCTGACGTTCGTGCGCCAGGTCGCCGGGGCGGTGGCCGAACATATGAACGGCTACAAGGTCGTCGTGACCAAGTCCACGGTCCCGATCGGAACGGGCAAGATGATCTCCGACATCATCCGGGCGGGGAACGGCCGGTTCGAGTTCTCCATCGTCTCCAACCCCGAGTTCCTGCGGGAAGGCTCCGCGGTCAACGACTTCCTCCAGCCCGACCGGATCGTGATCGGCGCCTCCGACGCGCGGGCGATCGAGATCATGAAGGAGATCTACAAGCCGCTCTTCCTGCGCGAGACACCCTTCGTCATCACCGACGTCGCCTCGGCCGAGCTGATCAAGTACGCCTCCAATGGGTTCCTGGCGGTCAAGATCTCCTTCATCAACGAGATCGCGCACCTCTGCGAGCTGATGGGCGCCAACGTCCAGGACGTAGCGACGGGCATGGGTCTGGACCCGCGGATCGGCTCCCGGTTCCTCCTCCCGGGCCCGGGGTTCGGGGGATCGTGCTTTCCCAAGGACACGTCGGCGGCCGCCGAGATCGCGCGCGGCTACGGGACGACCTTCGAGCTGATCGAGGCGACGATGCGGGTCAACGAGCGCACCCGCGCGTGGATGATCGAGAAGATCGCGCGGGCTGCCGGGCCCCTGCAGGGGAAGACGGCGGCGGTGCTGGGTCTCTCCTTCAAGCCGGAGACCGACGACATCCGCGAATCCCCCGCGCTCTCGGTCGTCGGAGGGCTGCTGCGCGCCGGCGCGAAGGTCCGGGCCTTCGACCCGGCGGCGATGGAAAACACGCGGCAAATCTACCCGGACCTCCACTACGCCGAGGACGCCTACGACTGCGCGTCGGGTGCGGACTTCGTGGTCCTGGCGACGGAGTGGAACGAGTTCCGCGCACTGGACCTCTCCAAGCTCGCCCACGCCGTCCGCACCCGCAACATGATCGACCTGAGAAACGTCTACGACCCGAGGGAGCTTCGAGCGGCTGGCTGGGACTACACGGGAGTCGGACGGCCGTGAGAGTTCTCGTCACCGGGGGCGCCGGGTTCCTGGGAAGCCACCTCTGCGACCGGCTCCTCGCCGACGGGCACGAGGTCCTCGCGATGGACAACCTCGTGACCGGGAACCCGCGCAACATCGCGCACCTGGACGGCGAGAAGCGCTTCCGTTTCGTCCGCCACGACGTCACGCAGTTCATCGCCGTGGACGGCGCGCTCGACGCGGTCCTCCACTTCGCGTCGCCGGCCTCCCCGATCGACTACCTGGAGCTTCCCATCCAGACGCTGAAGGTCGGATCGCTGGGCACCCACAACGCGCTCGGGCTCGCGATGGCCAAGAAGGCGCGCTTCCTCCTCGCCTCGACCTCCGAGGTTTACGGCGATCCCCTGGTCCATCCCCAGCCGGAGACCTACTGGGGCAACGTCAACCCGATCGGCCCGCGCGGCGTCTACGACGAGGCCAAGCGTTTCGCCGAGGCGATGACGATGGCCTACCAGAGGACCCACGGCGTCGAGACGCGGATCGTTCGGATTTTCAATACCTATGGCCCGAAGATGCGGCTCCACGACGGCCGCGTCGTCCCGGCTCTGATCGGGCAGGCCCTCGCGGGCGAGCCAATGACCGTCTTCGGAGACGGCTCCCAGACGAGGTCGTTCTGCTACGTCTCGGACCTGATCGACGGGATCTACCGGCTCCTGATGTCGGAGGAGAAGGACCCCGTCAACATCGGCAATCCGCGAGAGATGTCCGTGCTGGAGTTCGCCAAAACGATCCAGAAGCTGTTGAAAACGTCGAGCCCGATCGTCTTCAAGCCCCTCCCCGTGGACGATCCCCGGGTCCGCCAGCCCGACATCGCGAAGGCGAAGCGCCTCCTCGGATGGGAACCCCGGGTGGAGCTGGAGGACGGCCTGTCCAGGACGATCGAGCATTTCCGGAACCTTCCGTCGCGGGAGTAGA
>Ga0126379_10000792_pt1 | contig 18163 bp, 14 predicted proteins | sample PanSoiMetPlot_24_FD_92640 | JGI IMG/M metagenome (GOLD analysis project Ga0126379, IMG submission 92640) | Tropical forest soil microbial communities from Panama - MetaG Plot_24 | ecosystem: Environmental > Terrestrial > Soil > Tropical forest > Bulk soil | place: Panama | collected 2016-02-17
CCTCCGCGGCGTCGATCGTCGCGACGCGCGCGTGCGCGTGGGGGCTCCGCACGAATCCCAGGTGGAGGGCGCCGGGCAACCGGACGTCGTCGACGTATCGACCGGCGCCGGCGACGAGGCGGCCGTCCTCCTTCCGCCTCAGGGAAGCGCCGACGATCGCGGTCACACGCCGCGCCGCGCAGCCTGCAGATGCTCGTCCCGTCGCTCCTGGAGCCCGGCGTCCGTGTAGGACATCAGGTCCGGGCGGGCCTTGCCGAGCATCACCTGCAGATACGCGGGCTCGAGCCCCACGTTCACGAAGCCGTGGATGACGTTGGCCGGCGCGGACACGCAATCCCACCGGCCGAGCACGGTCTCGGCCCGCCCGCCCGCCCCGTCCTCGATGAACACCATCACCTTGCCCTGGAGGATGAAGAAGACCTCCTCGACCTCGTGGGTGTGGGCGGCATTGCCCTGGCCAGGCGGGACGAACATCACGCTCAGCGTGAAGTGCTCCGCGGGGATCACGCTCGGGTCGACCTTTCCCGAGGCGCCGCTGCCGATGAAGCGGTGCTGGGCGCGCCGGAAGCCCTCCACGCGCGCGTCGGCGAACGCGTCCCAGTCCGCCGTGCGGTCGTTGAAGCGCGCGACCTGCCGTGCGAGCAGCTGTCGAAGCGATTCGGACATGCCGGCCTCCTCGTGGATCGCGATATCGGCGCCATCGTCGACCTGGCGTCGATGGCCGGCCGTCAGCGCGCCGGCGCTGAACGCCGACAGCGTAGCACGCCGGGACGGGGCCGGCGGAGGGACGGCGCCCGCTCCGGAGTCAGGCGGCGAGCGGCGCGCAGGCGCTGATCGTCCATCGCGGCGTGGCAGCGGGCTGTAGCGACGCGCGTCTCGGCCATCCGCGTGGCCTCGGTCCCGCAATCTCGCGGAGATCCGATCTTGACCGGCGGGCCGGCGCCGACTACTCTCTGCCTGTGATCGGAGCCCGCTTCGCCCAGCCCGCCCCGGACTTCTCGCTTCCCTCCACGCTCGGCCGCCCCGTTTCCCTCTCGGAGTACCGGGGCCGGGGGGACGTCGTCCTCGCGTTCTACTGTTACGACTTCGGCAATATCTGAACGCCGGAGCTCAGCGGCCTGGCTCAGGTCGCCAAGGAGCTCGAAGGACGCGGCGTCGCCTTCCTCGGCATCAGCGGGGACAGCCCGTTCTGCCACGAGGCGTTCTTGCGCGCCTGCGCATTACCGTTCCCGCTTCTGAGCGATGTGCATCGCTCCGCCATCCGCGCCTACGGCGTGCACGACGAGGACAGAAACGTCGCGTATCGCTCGACCTTCGTCGTGGACAAGGACGGTGTCCTCCGCTGGGGTCAGGCCGGGGATCGCCAGATGGTCCGCGATGGCCGCGAGGTGGCCCGCATCCTCGACCTGATCGACGAGCTGCGACGCAAGGTCTGATCTCCCTCCGGATTTTCTGATCGATCGCTTCACGACAACTCATTGGCCGTCGGGCGCGATGTGCCGGAGACTCTCTGCATGAGCGCGCCGCGCACGTACTACGGCTGGTGGGTCGTCGCCACCCTCTGCGTCACCGAGACCGTGACGTGGGGCATCATCTACTACGGCTACCCGGTGTTCCTCCGCCCGATGGAGGAGTCGCTGCACGCCTCGCGCGTGACGATCACCGGCGCCTTCTCCGTGGGGCTCGCGGTGTCCGCCCTGGCCGCGCTGCCGGTCGGGCGCTGGCTCGACCGGCGCGGGCCGCGCGGACTCATGACCGCGGGGTCGTGTCTCGGCGCGGTCCTGTGCCTCTGCTGGGCCCGTGTCGAGAGCGTGACAGCGCTCTATGTCGTGTGGTTCGGCATGGGCTTCGCGATGGCCGCCACCCTCTACGAGCCGGCATTCGCAGCGGTGGTGTCCTGGTTCGCCACTCGCGGGCGGGACCGCGCGCTGCTCATCCTGACGCTCGCGGCCGGCCTCGCCAGCACGATCTTCATGCCGATCGAGGCGTGGCTCCTCGCGCGGATCGGCTGGCGCGACAGCGTCACGCTGCTGGCCATCGTGGTCGGCGCCATCACCATCCCGCTCCACGCGCTGATGCTGCGCCGCCCGTCCGCCGAGGCGGAGCCGGTCGCGTCGGGCCTCGACACGTCACGTCCGGCGAGGCCGAGCCTCAGTCTATCCGCGGCGATGCGGACACCGGTGTTCTGGGTGCTCTCCGTCGCGTTCATCGTCGGAAATTTCGCGACGGTGTCCGTGACCGTGCACCTCATTCCCTACCTGGGCGGTCGCGGGTACGACGCGGCGGTGGCCGCGATGATGATCGGATGGATGGGAGCGATGCAGCTTCCGGGGCGGCTGTTCTTCGTTCCCGTGGCGGCGTGGCTCGGCCCGCGGTGGGTGACCGCGGGCGTGTTCGCCGCGCAAGCTCTCGCCCTGGCCCAGCTGCCGTTCGCCGGCGTGGTCCCGACGCTGGCGCCATTCGTCATGCTGCTCGGCGCGGCCAACGGCATGTCGACCCTCGCGCGCGCCAGCTCGATTGCCGAGATCTTCGGGCCGCGACACTACGGGTCGATCAGCGGGGCCCTGGCCCTCGGCGCCAACGGGGCTCGCGCGATCGGCCCCGTCGGCGCCTCGCTCCTGGTGGTGGCGCTCGGCTCCTACGAGCGGCTGTTCTGGATCCTCACCACCTGTCTCCTCGCGGTGAGCGTGGGCGTGTTCGCCGCGGGCACCGATATCGAGCGCGCGACGTCGCTCGCCGTCGGCGACGCGGCGGAATCGCGTCCGCCCACCTGATACCCGCGCGACGCGGAGCGAGGGATCACTTCATCGGCGAGAACGCGGTGGGCCGCAGAATGGTCACCGTCACCTGCTCCACGATCGGCCCGTTCTTCTCGCTCTCCGCGAACACGCGGGCGCGCTCGGGATCCTTCGCGAACGTGTCGAACTTCGTCACCCGCTCGTCGAGCCCCTCCCACGCCAGCATGTAGACGAGCTGGTGATCGTTGCCGCCGATGCGGTTCACCCAGTAGCCCACCTGCCGGAACCCGTGCTTCTTGAAGGCCTGGCACGTGAAGTTGCCGAACCGGTCCACGATGTTCGTGATCTTCTGCGGCATCGCCTGGTACTCGCGGAGCTCGAAGATGTACGGCGACCGGGTGGAAGCCTCGGGCCCGTGGACCTCGCCCAGATCGAGCTGGGAGTACGCGGTCGGCTCCATGAGCTGGTTGTAGACGCGCTTCACCAGCGGGCCGTCCTTCTCCGTCTCCGCCCACTTCTTCGCGCGCTCGGCGTCCGCGCGCCACGCCGCGTTCTTGCGCGTCCGCTCCTCGTAGCTCTCCCAGCCCCAGATGTAGACGATCTGGTTGCTCTTCTCTCCCATCATCGGCGTCCAGAAGCCGATGAGGCGGAAGCCGTACTCCTTCCACTTGTGCACGGTGAAGCTGCCGAACCGGTCGAGCAGCGCGGGCAGCTTCCCGGCAGCGACGTCGTAGCGGCGCAGTTCGTAGAGCATGGGTCACCTCGCTCGAGGATGGTTGGGTGGCGTCAGCATACCACCCGCCCGGCGGGCCGGCACCGGCGCGAGGCTCGGGCGTGCGTCCGGTCATCGGCCGTCCAGCCGCGAACGGCCGATGACCGGGGCGACATCAGTCGACGGTGTACAGCTGGAGTGTCACCAGGAACACGGCCGTGCATCGGTTGGTCAGTTATTCGATGCTCGTACCGTTCGATGCGATCGAACTGTCTCACCGTACGACAAGGGTATCGACTGCGACAGGCACTTTCTAGAGCTTCAATTTGTGCCGTCCGTGACACTTTGTGACCGTATCGCTCGAGCCGAGACAGACGTCGTCGGCTATCGATCACTGTGGTCAGTCAGCCCGCACTTACTGTGTCGGGGCACGCCAGTTCTCGATAACCTCACGGCCGCTTGGCGTCCGCGCGCGGCGGCTTGCTCCAGGCGGACGCCGACGGCATTCGAGCGAGGCGGTGGAGCGACGTCGCCGTCCGAGGCGCGCCCGCTGGCTTCTGCCGGCAACGGTCCAGGTCCCCACACGTCACGCGGGCCCCGCGGGTACACCGGAAGGCGCGATGGCATTGACTCGCGGGGAGGCGGGAGGCAGGATCGAGCGGTGCGTCTTCCCGGGCGGCGCGGCCGCCGGGGCGGCCGGCAACTTCACTGCATCTTCACGGAGGTCAACGGCTCATGAAGATCCTGTACACCCCGGTCATGATCGTTCCGGCGCTCGAGCCCGCCCAGCGCGCCGCCATCCTGGAGGCGGCCGGCCCCGGGTCGACGCTGGTCGAGACGAAGGACCCCGCCCGGCAGCGCGTGGAGATCGTCGACGCGGACGCCCTCTTCGGGCGAGTGGCGAACGACATCTTCGTGCTGAACCGGCGCCTCACCTACTACCACTCGATCGGCGCCGGGGTGGACGCGATCCTCTCTCCCGAGCTGGTGCAGAGCGACATTCCGCTGGCCAGCGAGAAAGGCGGCGTCGGCGTGCACCTGGCCGAGCACGCCTTCGCGCTGCTGCTCGCGCTGACCCGCGGATTGCACACCGCGATCCGGCGTCCAGACTACAGCCTGCGTGAGCCGATCCGCCTCGAGCAGCGCGAGCTGTACGAGCTGACGATGGGCATCGTCGGCTTCGGCGGCACTGGCCGCGCCGTGGCGCGCCGCGCGCTGGGGTTCGGCATGCGCGTGCTCGCCGTGGACATCGAGGACGTGCCGCCGGAGCCCGGCGTCGAGGCGATCTGGAAGCCCGACCGCCTACACGAGATGCTGGGGCTGTCCGATGCCGTCGTGATCGGATTGCCGCTCACGAAGGCCACACGCCATCTCTTCACGCGCGACCTGTTCCGGCGGATGCGCCCGACCGCCATCATCATCAACGTCACACGAGGCGGCATCATCTACGGCGAGGACCTGATGGCCGCGCTCGACGAGGGCCTCATCTGGGGCGCCGGCCTCGACGTCACGGACCCCGAGCCATTGCCGATGGACCACCGGCTGTGGAACCACCCGAGGGTCATCGTCACCCCGCACACCGCGGGCGGCTCGCCCCGTCGCGCGCAGCGCGTGATCGACACGTTCTGCGAGAACCTGCGGCGGCAGCGCGTGGGCCAGCCGCTCCTGGCGCTGATCGACAAGGACAAGGGCTACTGAGGCCCACCCGAGTGCAACCTCTCGCTGGCGCTACGGCCCGCGGCGCCAGCCCGGTCTGCATTGTTCGGATATGCGCGGGCCCAACGGTTCTGCTCGGAGCCCATCGGAGTAAACGCGAGGGCAGGTGGCCGTCGGTACCGCGCTGGGGTGTTCCGCGTTCGAGCGCCGGCTCCGCCGGCGCAATCCGATCTTTGGGGGGAGGCTCGGAGGGGGCGAAGCCCCCTTCGATGATCTAGCCCACCCTCCGCGTACGGCCCTGCCAGAATGGCTCGCGCAGCGAGCGCTTGAGCAGCTTCCCCGACCCGGTCTTCGGCAGTTCATCGACGAACGAGATCGAGCGCGGCACCTTGTAGGTCGCCAGGTGCTCGCGCCCGAACCCCATCAGGGCCTCGGGCGTGAGCGTGTGTCCGGACTCCACGACGACGGCCGCGTGGACGGCTTCGCCCCACTCCTCGCTCGGGATGCCGAAGACCGCCACTTCCCGCACAGCGGGATGGCGCTCGAGCGCGGCCTCGATCTCGGCCGGATAGATGTTCATGCCGCCGGAGATGATCATGTCGGTCTTGCGATCGCAGATGTAGTAGAAGCCCTCGGCGTCGCGATACGCGATGTCGCCCACCGAGAGGAAATCGCCGCGCCGATTCGCCGTGAGCTTCTCCGTCGCCTTGTGGTAGTCGACGAAGTTGTTCGCGCTCTTCACGAACACCTCGCCCGGCACCCCCGGCTCCGTGACCTCGCGACCGGACCCGTCGTAGAGCTTGATCTCCACGCCCGGCGCCGCCTGGCCGCACGACCCCGGCTTGCGGCGCTGATCCCGGGGCGCCAGCACCGTGTCCACACCCAGCTCCGTCGAGCCGTACACCTCCCAGAGCGAGTCCTCGGGGAAGTCCCCGAGGTACTGTTCCTTCAACGCGAACGACCACGGCGCGGCATTGGCGATCATCCGCTTCATGCTCGAGCGGTCGTAGCGCCCCTTCACTGCGGCCGGAAGACTGCACACCATGCGGATCGGCGTTGGGGCCGAGAACGTCGTGGTCACCCGGTACTTCTGGACGAGGCGCAGCCAGTCCTCGGGGTCGAACTTCCGCTGGACCACCGCGGTGTTTCCGAAGAGCTGCGCGATCTGCAAGAATCCTCCCGGCCCCGAGTGATAGAGCGGCCCGGTCGTGACATAGACGTCGTCTTCCTGGAAGCCGATGTGGCGGAGCAGCGGCACGATCGCGGCGGGATCGAGCGGCTGGCGCACGGCGCCCTTCGGCCGTCCCGTCGTGCCCGACGTGTAGAGCATCGCCGCCGGGTGATCGGCCGGCGCGGGCGGCGGCTCCGCCGCGCTGGCCTGCGCCACCAGCGCATCGCCATCCAGCATCCCCGCCGGCACACGGCCGCCGTGGATCACGACGTGGCGCACGCGCGGCATCTGCGGCCGGATGCGCGCGAACGTCTCCGCCTGCTCGGCGTCGACGTAGATCAGCACCGCGTCGGAGTCCTGCACGATGTACGCGGTCTCCTCGGAGGTGAGCCGGTAGTTCAGCGGCACAGCGGTGGCGCCGACCTTCGCCCGGGCATGCCCCACGGCCACCACCGCCGGTGAGTTCGGGCCGCACCAGATGAACCGCTCGCCGGGCTCGAGGCCGAGATCGCGGAACACGTGCGCGAGCCGGTTGGCCTGGCGGTTCAGCTCGGCGTAGCTCCAGGTGAGCGTGGTCCCGTCGGGCCGGTCCTCGATGACAGCGGGTTTGTCCGCGAGCCGCTCGGCCTGGACGGTGAGGGGGTAGATCATCGCCCCCTCAGAATCGCACGTAGTGTCGGAGGCCCGCCACCACGGCGGTGCCCACGTCCGTGAGCCGGCCCGCCGAGTCGAGCTGCTTCTTGAGCGCCGGCCGGAGGAACGGCACAAAATTGTCGCTGAGCTCGGTCCGCGCCCAGCCGATTCCGAACGTCCACGGCGAGGTTGAAGTCGAAGGCCGCGTTCATGAACTGGGAGCGGTAGTCGTGAGCAACGGCGTTGTTGTCGGCCCCCCAGTGTCGACAGCTTGCCGGCCACGACAATGCCGAGCGCGACCGCGAGGGCGGCTACGCTCCGGCGGGTTGCGTCGCGACCGAGACTCGGTCTCATCGTATCGGGACTTCCTGCAGGTCGGGCCGTGACGAATCGGCCGCCTTCCCGCGGAACGCGGCGTAGGACCTTTGGCCCCGAACCGTACGACCTTCGTCCGATAGACGGCGTTCCGAGTGTAAAACAAGCTTCGTCGATGTATCCGGCATCAGTGCGAATCACGACAACCGGGATTCGATCGCGACACGAGATTCGGCCGTGGCGCCATCCCTGGATGCTCAGCGTCCCTGGCCGGTCATAGGGCAAGCATGCAGCCCCGATCGGATTATGGTAGGTGGTGTCCCGGACCCACTCTCCTTCCGGGAGCAACAGGAGGGGACGTATGGCGCATGGGAATCGTTCCGCTCTCGCCCGTACCTGGCACGTCGTCAAGCACGAGTTCCACGAGGTACTTCCGCCGACGATCTTCTTCGTGATCACCTTCCACATCGTCCTCCTCGATCGCGCGCTCATGCTGCGGGAGTACGGTCTCCGGCTCTCCTCCGTCGCCGCCGCGGCCGTGATGGCGCTCCTGGTGGCCAAGGTGGTCCTCATCGCCGACAAGCTTCCCTTCATCAATCGCTTTCCGGAGAAGCCGCTCATCTACAACGTCGTGTGGAAGACCGTCATCTACGTGGTGGCCTCGCTGTTCGTGCACTATCTCGAGCACCTGATCCCCCTCTGGTGGCGCATTGGAGACTTCCGCGAAGCCAACGGGGACCTGTGGCGGGAAATCGTGTGGCCGCACTTCTGGGCAATCCAGCTCTGGCTCACCGTGCTCATCTTCATCTACTGCGCGTCGCGGGAGCTCATCCGCATCATCGGCCGCGAGCGCATCATGCAGATCTACTTCGGACACCCCCTCCGCGGCCTGTCGGGTGGCTCCGACCACGTGACGGCGCGGCCACGCACATGAGCTTCGACAGCGCGCTCGGACGGTGAGCAAGCGGAAGAAGGCGTCACGAGCGCACTCACCGTCCGCGGTCCCACCCGCCGGCAACCTCGAACGTGTACGGACGCGGCGCAGAGGGCGGCGCGCCATTCTGCTCGGCACTGGGGCAGCCGTGGTCATCGCCGCGGCTGCGCTCGGTGGCTGGTGGTGGCAGTCCAGTCATGCGTCCGCGTCGCGGCTGGCGGCCGGCGGTCAACCGGCGGGCGCGGCGCCGAGCTTCGTCGGGCAGAGCGTCTGCGGACAGTGTCACGGAGAGGCCGCGCAGCGCTGGCGTGGCTCGCACCACGATCTCGCCATGCAGCCGGCGACCGAGGCGACCGTCGCGGGTGACTTTGGCAACGCGCGCTTCGCGCACAACGGAGTGACCTCGACCTTCTTCCGACGGGATGGCAAGTTCGTCGCGCGCACCGATGGCCCCGACGGCGCGCTCCGCGAGTACGAGATCAGGTACACCTTCGGCGTGGCGCCGCTGCAGCAATACCTCGTCGAGTTCCCGGACGGCCGCCTCCAGGCGCTCGGCATCGCCTGGGATGCACGACCGAAGGCGCAAGGCGGCCAGCGGTGGTTCCATCTCTATCCCGATCAGAACGTGACCTACCGGGACGAGCTGCACTGGACGGCGCCGAGCCAGAACTGGAATTACATGTGCGCCGAGTGCCATTCGACGGGAGTCCGGAAGAACTACGACCCAGCGACCCGCCGTTTCGCCACCCGCTACGCCGAGGTCAACGTCGCGTGCGAGGCCTGTCACGGCCCCGGATCCGACCACGTCGCCTGGGCCCGCAAGGAGCGCGACTGGCGCCGCCTCGACGGCACCAAGGGGCTCGCCGTCGTGCTGGACGAGCGCAAAGGAGCCACGTGGGCGATCAGCGCGGAGACGGGGAATGCGCAGCGCACACCGCCGCGCCCGTCATCCCGGGAGGTCGAGACCTGCGGGCGCTGCCACGCGCGACGCAGCCAGTTCGCCGAGGGCGACGCACACGGCCGGCCGCTCGGCGACGCGTACCGCGTCGCACTGCTGGAGGCCGGTCTCTATCACCCCGACGGCCAGATCCGCGACGAGGTCTACGAGTACGGCTCCTTCCTGCAATCGAAGATGTTCCACCGCGGCGTGACGTGCTCGGATTGTCACGATCCGCACAGCGCCAAGCTGCGCGCGACAGGCAGCCAGGTGTGCGCCCGCTGCCACGCGTTCCAGAAGTACGAGACACCCGCGCACCACTTCCATCCTGCGGGGTCGCGCGGCGCCGACTGCGTGAACTGCCACATGCCGACGACCACCTACATGGTGATCGACCCGCGGCACGACCACAGCCTGCGCATCCCGCGCCCGGATCTCTCCGTGAAGCTCGGCGTCCCGAACGCGTGCACGCGCTGCCACGCTGATCGCCCTGCCGAGTGGGCGGCCAGGCAGGTCGACGCCTGGTACGGACACACGCCGCGCGGCTACCAGGGCTACGGCGAGGCGCTCGCGGAGGCATCCGTCGGCGCCCCGGGTGCGGCGGATCTGCTCCTGGGCCTGGCTCGCGACGCGGAGCAGCCCGCCATCGCTCGGGCCAGCGCGCTCCAGCGGCTCGGCGCGCCGCCGAGCGCCCGGGCTGTCGAGGTCGGGCGGGGCGGGGCCGCGGACGGCTCCTCGCTGGTGCGGCGCGCGGCTGTGAGCGTCCTGGAGCGCGCTGACCCGGGGGGACGCGTCGAGGTGCTGGCTCCGCTGCTCGATGATCCCGTCCGCGCGGTCCGCATGGAGGCCGCGCGCGCGATGGCCGGCGCGCCGCGCGACGGGCTGACCGACGGGCAGCGAGCCGCACTCGTCCGCGGCCTCGCGGAGTACGTCGCCGGCGAGCAGTTCAACGCCGACCGACCGGAGTCGCACGTGAACCTCGCCCTGCTCTACATGGCGGAGCGGCGAGTGGCCGACGCCGAGACAGCGCTGCGCACGGCGCTCGAGCTGAACCCGCGGTTCACGCCAGCGTCGGTGAACCTGGCCGACCTCTATCGCGCCACCGGCCGGGATGCACAGGGCGAGCGGGTGCTCCGCGACGCGCTCGAGCGCGATCCGCGGAGCGCCGCGGCGCACCACGCGCTCGGGCTCGTGCTCGTGCGGCAGCGGCGCGTGCCCGAGGCGCTGGCGGAACTGGAGACGTCCGCACGTCTCGCCCCGGAGAGCGCGCGCTACGGCTACGTCTACGCCGTGGCGTTCCATGACACGGGACGAACAAAGGCCGCGATCGACGCGCTGTCCCGTGTGCTCGCACGACACCCCTACGACCGCGACACGCTGGCCGCACTGGTGAGCTACACGCGCGAGCAGGGTGATCACCGGCAGGCCCTGCTCTACGCTCGGCGTCTTGCCGAGATCGAGCCGGCGAATACCGACGTCCGCCAGCTCGTGGACCGGCTCGAAGCCGAGCCTCGCCGTTAACCCGCAACCTCACGGGAGGTACGCGCATGAGAGTGCGACTCGTCCTCTTGGTCGTGGCCCTCGGTCTCGCCTGCGCGAGCGCCGCCGAGGCGCAGGCAAGCAAACCGAACATCCTCATCATCTGGGGCGATGACATCGGGTGGTTCAACGTCAGCGCCTACAACCACGGGATGATGGGGTACCGGACACCGAACATCGATCGGCTCGCCAAGGAAGGCGCGATGTTCACCGACTGGTACGGCCAGCAGAGCTGCACCGCCGGCCGCGCGGCGTTCATCACCGGCCAGGCGCCGATCCGCACCGGCCTCACGAAGGTCGGCTTGCCCGGCGCCGACCTGGGCCTCCGGCCGGAGGACCCCACCATCGCCGAGCTGCTGAAGCCGCTCGGCTATGCGACGGGCCAGTTCGGCAAGAATCACCTCGGTGACCGCAACGACTTCCTGCCCACGGTGCACGGATTCGACGAGTTCTTCGGCAACCTCTATCACCTGAACGCGGAGGAGGAGCCGGAAAATGCCGACTACCCGAAGGACCCGCGCTTCAAGCAGCGCTTCGGACCGCGGGGCGTGCTCCACAGCTGGGCCACCAACACGGAAGACACCACGGTGGACCCGCAGTGGGGCAAGGTCGGGAAGCAGCGGATCCAGAACACGGGGCCCCTCGACACCAAGCGCATGGAGACCGTGGACGAGGAGTTCCTCGACGGCACGCTGAAGTTCATCGACCAGGCCCACAAGGACGGCAAGCCATTCTTCGTCTGGTTTAACTCGACTCGCATGCACATCTTCACGCATTTGAAAGCCGCGTCCAAGGGCAAGACCGGGCTCGGCACGTACCCGGACGGCATGGTCGAGCACGACGCCATGGTCGGCCAGCTCCTGAAGAAGCTCGACGACCTCGGGATCGCCAACAACACGATCGTCATGTGGTCCACCGACAACGGGGCTGAGGTCTTCACCTGGCCGGACGGTGGCACCACGCCGTTCCGCAGCGAGAAGGACACCAACTGGGAGGGCGGCTGGCGCGTGCCGTGCGTCATCCGCTGGCCGGGAGTCATCCAGCCGGGCACAGTCTCCAACGAGCTCATCGCTCACGAGGACATGTTGCCGACATTGCTGGCCGCGGCCGGCGAGGCGGACATCGTGGCCAAGGCCAAGGCCGGTTACCGGGCGGGGGACAGGACGTTCAAAGTCCACCTTGATGGCTACAACCTGATCCCGTACCTCAAGGGTGACGTCAAGGAATCGCCGCGCAAGGAGTTCCTCTACTGGAGCGACGACGGCGACCTGATGGCGTTCCGCTACGACAAGTGGAAGGCGGTGTTCGCCGAGCAGCGCGCGGAGGGGTTTGAGGTCTGGGCGGAGCCGATCGTAAAGCTCCGGGTGCCGCGGCTCTTCAACCTGCGCAGCGACCCCTTCGAGAAGGCCCAGCACGAATCCACGTACTACCAGGACTGGCTGGTTCGCCGGATCTACCTGCTGGTGCCAGCCCAGTTCTTCGTCGGGCAGTGGATCCAGAGCTTCAAGGAGTTTCCACCACGGCAGAAGCCGGCCAGCTTCAGCATCGACGAGGTGATGAAGAAGCTGGAAGCGCCGGCCGGCGCGCGGTGACGGCGGCGGCCGCCTGATTGGTGATGGCATGCCGCGGCAGCGGGCGCGCGAGGGCACGCTCCGGGCGAGTATCGGAGGGCTGGTCCTGGCCGGCTTGCTCTTCGCGTCCGGTGCCGCGGCGCTCGTGTACCAGGTCCTGTGGGTCAAGCAGCTGTCGCTGCTCGTCGGCATCGACGTCTACGCGGTCTCCACGGCGGTCGCCGCGTTCTTCGCCGGGCTCGCGCTCGGCGGTGTGCTGTTCGGCCGTCACGTCGACCGCATCGCCAGGCCGCTCCGTCTCTACGCGGCCCTGGAGCTGGGCGTCGCCGTCCTGAGCGTGCTCGCTACGTTCACGCTAGGTCAGGCCGCGCCGCTGTTCGCGGTGGCGGAGGATCGGCTGGGGCTCCTTGCCTGGGCGGGACCGTTTCTGCTCGTCGGAGCCCCTGCAGTGCTGATGGGCGGGACGCTTCCCGTTCTGGTCCGCGCGCAGGCGCCGGCGCCGGGACTGGTCGGTCGGGCGGGAGGTGGCCTCTACGCGGCCAACACGGCAGGCGCGATCACAGGGGCGCTCGTCACGCCGTTCGTGCTGCTGCCGCTGCTCGGCGTGCGAGGGACGGCCGTTGCCGCCGCGGCCGCCAACGTCGCGCTGGCCGTCGCCGCGGCGGCTCTCGATCGCCGTGTGCCGCGTGCCGTCGCTGCGACGCCAGCTTCGCGGCCACGCCCGGTGAGCAGTTCGGAGGCGCGGGTCGCCCTCGGCCTGTACGCGCTCGCAGGAGGCATCGCGCTCGGCTACGAAGTGGTCTGGTCGCAAGCCATCGTGCAGTTCACGAGCACACGGAGCTTTGCCTTCTCGGTGGTGCTGGCTACGTACCTGGCGGGACTGGCTGCCGGCAGCGCGCTGTACGCCACGTGGGCCGATCGGGTTCGGGATCGGTGGGGAATGTTCGGTCTTCTGATCGGTGCCGCTGGTCTCGCTGGCCTTCTGGGAATCGGCTCTCTGGGTAGCTGGTTGCCCCAATGGCAAGCAGCGGTCGGGACTTTCGTGTTCGCGGCGACGAGCAGCGAGCTTGCCAGCATGTGTGCCCGATTCGCGGTCGCCGCGGCCAGCCTGATGTTCGTGCCGACGGTGCTGCTGGGCGCGGCATTTCCGGCGGCCCTCCGGCTGATCGTCGATGCCGGATGTGTCGGGCGAGGCGTCGGCTCGGTCATCGCGGTCAACACGGTCGGCGGCATCGCGGGGAGTCTCGCGACGGGGTTCGTCCTCGTGCCCGCGCTCGGGCTCGTGCGCAGCCTCGGGATCCTGGCGATGGCGGCCGCGGCCGTGGGGATGTTCGCGGTCCTGCGCGACCCGGCGAGCCGGCGGGCGAGCCGGTGGGCGGCGATGGGAATCGCGCTCGCGACGGTCTCGAGCGCGGTCGTGATTCCGTCGGCGAGCCTCGCGAACATGCTCGTCACGGTGCGCGGCGGCAAGCTGACCTTCTACGCCGAAAGTCCGGGCGGCACGGTGGCGGTGCTCGAGCAGCGAGCCGGATCGCGAACCTTCCGGCGCCTCTACATCGAAGGTGTCTCGAACTCCGGCGACGTGATGCCGTCCCGTCGCTACATGCGCCTGCAGGCCCTGCTCCCGCTGATCATTCACCGCGGCGAGCCACGCAGCGCTCTCGTCATCGGGCTGGGGACGGGCATCACGACCGGTGCGCTTCTGCGCTACCCGGGGCTGGAGCGTCGCATTTGCGCGGAGCTGCTCCCGGCGGTGGTGCGCGCGGCGCCGCTGTTCGAGGGCAACTTCGGCGCGGCTTTGGACCCACGGATCGACATCCGTCTCCGCGACGGACGGCGAGAGCTTCGTCAGAGCTCAGAACGCTACGACGTCATCACCCTCGAGCCGCCACCGCCATCGGCGGCCGGCGTCGTCAACCTGTATTCGCGCGATTTCTACGAACTGGCGCGGTCGCGGCTCGAACCGGGCGGTCTCCTCGCGCAGTGGTGGCCGCTGGCGACTCAGAACGACGAGGACTCGCGCGCGCTCGTGAAGAGCTTCCTCGACGCGTTTCCGCATGCCGCGCTGTGGACAACGGAGTTTCACGAGATGCTCCTGGTCGGTTCCTCCGATCCCATCGAGCTCGACGCGCAGCGGATCAGTGCGCGCTTCCGCCAACCCGACGTGGCCGCGGCGTTGCGTGAAGTCGGCATCTCCACGCCTGCCGCCCTCCTCGCGACCTGGGTCACGGGACGAGCCGGCCTCGAACGCTATGCCGGCGACGCATTGCCGGTGACGGATGATCGACCGCGGATCGAGTACGCGGCGTGGCTGCGTCGCGGGGAATTCCAGCGCGTGCTCCCCAGGGTGCTCGAGCTGCACACGGCCCCACCGCTCGTCGGCGCCGACGAGCGCTTCCGCGCCGCCGTGGCCGACGAAGGTGACCGCCTGCTCGCGTTCTACAGCGCTGGCCTTCGCGCGTACGCGGGTGACCGGCAGCAGTGGGCGAGGGCGCTCGGACACGTGCTGAATGGTGACGGCGAGAACCCCTACTACCGGTATTTCGTCGGAGGTGGCGGCTCATGAACGAGGCGGCATGGTAGACCACGCGGAACATGGTCCTGAGCATCGTTCTTTGCTTCTTCGTTTTCGTTTCCACGGCGTCCGCGCCGCCGCCGCCGTCGTGGAACGACGGCGTCGCGAAGACGGCCATCGTGACATTCGTCCGGGCGGTCACTGACAAGAAGGGCAAGGACGACGTCGCGCCCAGCGATCGCATCGCGGTCTTCGACAACGACGGCACCTTCTGGAGCGAGCAGCCCCTGTACTTCCAGTTCCTGTTCACCGCCGCGGGCCAGGGCCGGAGCCTCGCCCTGATCGTCCACCGGAACGACGCCGACCGCGAGTTCGCGTACGACCGCGAGTCGTCTGTCGGCCGGCTCGACGAGGCGCTCGACGAGGCGACGGCCAACAACTGGATCGTGGTCGGCATGAAATCGGACTGGAAGCGGGTCTTCGGGTTCGAGAAGTAGAGGGGCGGACATGCAGGAACAAGGCGGAGAGCGGATCGGTGAACGTGTACGACACGATCTGGCGCGGACCCGGACGCGGTCAGGGTGTTCACCACACGATGACAGGCACGGTGCGTATGACGAGACGAGTGCGCCGCCTGATGTCGATCGGTAGTCTTCTCCCCTGCCTCGTCGGAGGGGCAGCCGTCGCGCAGGACAAGCCGGCGGACAACATGGAGATCCTCCGCGAGAAGGCTCGCGCGGACAAGAAGCTGGTGGTCGCCTCGGTGCTCGAGCTCACCGAGAGCGAGGCCAGTCGCTTCTGGCCGGTCTACAACGCCTACCAGAGCGACATGGTCTCGCAATACGACCGGCTCATGACGCTCATCGACCGTTACGACAAGGCGTACGATGCGATGACGGACGAGACCGCCACGAAGCTCCTGACGGACTACCTCGGCCTGGAGAAGGCGCACGTCGCCTTGCTGACCTCCCACCTCCCGCGCTTTCAGAAGGTGCTTCCCCCACGGAAAGTGGCGCGCCTGTACCAGATCGAGAACAAGCTGCGGGCGCTGGTCAACTACGAGCTCGCGCGTCAGATCCCCTTCGTCAAGTAGAGGAGAGCGCACGATGATCACGGCGCGAGCCGGAGCCGGTCTGCTGATCCTCACTGTGGGCGTCATGCCGTCGATGGCAGCGCGATCCGCGTCGGCCGCGTCGGCAGCAGAGATCAACCGCGACGCCGGCGCCGCCCTGGACAAGCTGTATGCCGCTGTCCCCGAGGCCCGAACGCTCGGGAGCAAAGCGCGCGCGATCCTGATCTTCCCGAAGATCACCAAGGCGGGGTTCATGTTCGGAGCCCAGTACGGTGATGGCCTTCTGCGGCGGCAAGGCAAGCCCGTGGGCTACTACAACACGGTCGCGGCATCGTACGGCTTCCAGGCGGGCATCCAGCAATTCGGGTACGTGCTGTTCTTCATGACCGATGGGGCGCGCGAGTACCTCAACAAGTCCGGCGGGTTCGAGGTCGGGGTGGGGCCGAGCATCGTGGTGCTCGATTCCGGCACCGCGAAGAGCATGACGACCACGACGATGCAGCACGACATCTACGCGATGATCTTCGCGCAGAAGGGGCTGATGGGTGGGGCGGGACTGCAGGGCACGAAGATCAGCCGGATCGAGAAGTGATCGCCTGGTCCGTCATCAGCGGCCGGAACATTTCCCCATTGGGCCACGGTGGACCGGCGCCGCAACTGTAACTCCTTACGAGCCTCCGCGGCCGATGGCAAGAAGCCGGCGCCTCAGCGATCGAGCCACGCGGCCATGAGGTGGCCGCCGTAGTCGTAGCCCAGATTGGGGCCGTAGTTCTTCAGGGCCGGGTCCCAGACCGCGATGGCGACGATGGAATAGGCCTCCGCGCGGTAGACCTGCTTGGCGAGGTGGCGCTGAATGTCGTGGATCAGCTCCCGCCGCCGCGCCGGATCGGCCACGCGACGCTGCCGGAGGATCAGGTCGGTGAGCGGCGGGTCGTTGATCTTCATGTTGTTGCGCGGGCTCTCGGGCAGGTAGGCGGTGGCCAGGAAGCTGTCGGCGTCGAGAAACGGAGTGGAGGGCCCCCAGACCAGGCCTTCGTACTTTCCCAGCGGCACGGTCGAGACGTAGGCGCCGTACTCCTTCTGGCTGATCTTCGCCTCGATACCGACGTCCTTCAGGTCCTTGGCGACGAGCTGCGCGCCGTCCACGAGGGCGTTCTCGCCGAAGCTGTGGAAGTCCAGCACCGTCTGGAAGCCCCGGGGAAAGCCCGCCTCGGCGAGCAGCCGGCGCGCCTCCGCCGCGTCGTGCTTGTAGTAGCGAGCGCCCTCGCCGAGCCGGTCCACCGGCAGGGCCCAGTCGCGGAGCGCGATCGGCAGCCCAGGTGGATTGAAGACGGCCACCCCGTCCGCAACCGCGTCGACGAGCGCGCGACGGTCGAGGGCCATGGAGACGGCCCGCCTGACTCGCACGTCGTTGAAGGGCGGCCGATCGCTCCGCATCGTGACGCCCATGCGCACGTTGGAGGGCATCTCGAGGGTGTGCAGGCCCGGGCGCTGCTTCTGCAGCTGGTCCTTGATCTGGCTCCAGTCCGGCCGGTTGACAACGCCCATGAACTCGGGGCCGAGATCGTACTTCTTCGCGAGGAACGCGGCGATCCGGGAGGCCTGATCCTCGTCGACGACCAGCTCGACGCGGTCGATGTACGGAAGCCCGGGAACGAAGTACTGCGGGTTTCGCACCAGGGTCATCCCGATGTTGGGTCGATAGCTGTCGAGCATCCAGGGGCCGGTACCGATCGTGGCTTCCCACTTCTTGAGGTCCTGGAACTTCTCCACGCACTCGCGGGCCACGATGGCGCCGGTCATCGGGTTCGCGACGATGTCGGGGAACCAGACGTAGGGCTCCTTGAGCGTGACCTTGACGGTGTACCGATCGGTGGCCTCGACCCGGTCGACCGCGCCCAGGAGGTAGTTCTGCGGGTTGCCCGGCAGCGTCCGGAAGCGGTCCATCGAGTAGACGACGTCCTCCGCCGTGAGCTCGCGGCCGTTGACGGGCGGCTTCGGATGCCACCGCACGCCCTTCTTCAGCCTGAACACGTAGGTGGTCTCGTCGGGCTGGCTCCAGGACTCGGCGAGGTCGCCTTCCAGCACGAAGCTGCCGGGCGCCACCGACGGCCCCGCCCTGTGCTTGAGCAGGCGACTGTGCGTGAAGCTGTAGACGATCTGGGTCTTGAAGGCGAGGACGAGATACGGGTCGAAGTGCGGAGGATCCCAGGCGCGGATGGTGATGGTGCCGCCGCGCCGGGGAGTCTCGGCGCGGCCCGGCGCGGGACGGGCGAGCGCAGCCCCGGCCAGCGCGGCGCTCGAGAGCTTGAGCCAGTCGCGACGCGCGATCATCGCAGGAGACAGGTGCTCGATCATGGCTGTCCTCCG
>Ga0126379_10000793_pt1 | contig 18162 bp, 15 predicted proteins | sample PanSoiMetPlot_24_FD_92640 | JGI IMG/M metagenome (GOLD analysis project Ga0126379, IMG submission 92640) | Tropical forest soil microbial communities from Panama - MetaG Plot_24 | ecosystem: Environmental > Terrestrial > Soil > Tropical forest > Bulk soil | place: Panama | collected 2016-02-17
GGGCCCTGTTTCATCGGCTTCGCGATTGGCGAGTCGCTCGGCGCTGCGGCGCTCCGCATCGCGGGCGGCATTTTCACCAAGATTGCCGACATCGGGTCGGACTTGATGAAGATCGTGTTCAAGATCAAGGAAGACGATGCGCGCAACCCCGGCGTAATCGCCGACTGTACGGGTGACAATGCCGGCGACTCGGTCGGCCCCACCGCGGACGGCTTCGAAACCTACGGCGTCACCGGCGTCGCGCTGATTACCTTCATTCTGCTGGCTGTAAAAGACCCCATGATCCAGGTTCAATTGCTCGTGTGGATCTTCGTAATGCGCGTGATCATGCTGATCGCTAGCGCCATGGCCTACTTCATCAATGGAGCGATCCAGAAGGTGCGCTACGGCAACGCCAAGGAAATAAACTTCGAGGCGCCGCTCACCTGGCTGGTGTGGATCACCTCCTTCGTCTCCATCGCTCTCACCTACCTGGTTTCCGCTTATATCATCCCGTCTCTTGGCGGCGACCCCTCACAGTGGTGGAAACTCGCCACGATCATTTCCTGTGGAACGCTCGCAGGCGCGGTGATTCCGGAGTTGGTGAAAGTGTTCACCTCCACGGAATCGCGCCACGTCAAGGAAGTGGTCATTTCCGCGCAGGAAGGCGGCGCATCTCTCGGCATTCTCTCCGGATTTGTGGCCGGCAATTTCTCCGGCTACTACCTGGGGTTGGCAATGGTGTCGTTAATGTCCATCGGCTACATGATCAGCACGCTTGGGCTCGCCAATCTCATGGTTGCCGCTCCGGTCTTCGCGTTCGGACTGGTGGCTTTCGGGTTCCTGGGCATGGGACCTGTTACCATCGCCGTCGATTCCTACGGCCCGGTCACCGACAACGCGCAATCGGTGTATGAACTTTCCATGATTGAGCAGATTCCGAACATCAGGGCGGAGTTGAAGAAGGACTACAACTTCGACGTGGACTTCGAGCGTGCCAAGCACCTGCTGGAAGCTAATGATGGCGCCGGGAACACCTTCAAGGCCACCGCCAAGCCAGTACTCATCGGAACCGCAGTGGTCGGAGCAACCACGATGATCTTTTCGATCATCATGGCGCTGACGCAAGGTCTCTCGGAGAACGTCAACAAGCTCTCCCTTCTTCACGCACCGTTCGTGCTTGGACTGATTACCGGTGGCGCCATGATCTACTGGTTCACGGGCGCATCCACGCAAGCCGTGACCACGGGAGCGTATCGCGCCGTGGAATTCATCAAGAGCCACATCAAACTCGAAAGCGCGGAAAAGGCCAGTGTGGCCGACTCCAAAAAAGTGGTGCAAATCTGCACGCAATATGCGCAGAAGGGCATGCTGAACATTTTCATCGCGGTGTTCTTCGCCACGCTGGCGTTTGCCTTCGTCGAACCCTTCTTCTTCATCGGCTATCTCATTTCCATCGCCATCTTCGGTCTCTACCAGGCCATTTTTATGGCCAATGCCGGGGCCGCTTGGGACAACGCCAAGAAAATCGTGGAAGTGGAGATGAAACAAAAGGGCACGCCGCTTCACGACGCCACGGTCATTGGCGACACCGTCGGTGATCCTTTCAAGGACACTTCCTCTGTGGCCCTCAACCCGGTCATCAAGTTCACTACACTCTTCGGCTTGTTGGCCGTTGAGTTGGCCGTGAGACTGACCTCGCAAACCGGCGGCACGCTGTCGCATCTCCTGGCTGCTGCATTCTTCCTGGTTTCCTTCGTGTTCGTGTATCGCTCGTTCTTCGGCATGCGCATCAAAGGCAGCGCCGCAAATTAGCTGGATCGCAACTGGCCACAATCGACCAGGCGGCCCGCAGCCGCCTCGTTTTTTTGAACAGATTTTTCGACGCCACTCGAATCAGCACAGTTGCGGTGCTAGAATCCACGTCGTGTTTTCAGCGAGGACCCTACCAATGAGAAAATCGGCCTTTTCGAGTTTTGCTGCGCTTGCGGCATTTGCTATTGCCTGTGCGTCTCTTGCTCAGGCTCCCATGAAATGGAAGATTCACGATCTAGACCGCCCCGTTCCCCCAATTGTCACCCCTGGAACGCCGAGCACACAGGATGCACCCGGACGCGCTCCATCTGACGCTGTAGTGCTCTTCGATGGAAAAGACCTATCGAATTGGGCGCAGGACGGTGATGGAAGCGCAGCAAAATGGAAGGTAGAAAACGGCTATTTCGAAGTGGTGCCGAGGGCCGGGGGCATTCACACGAAGCAGCCCTTCGGGGATTGCCAGTTACACGTGGAGTTCTCAGAGCCCACACCTCCCCACGGGGAAAGTCAGGAGCGCGGCAACAGCGGCGTTTTTCTAATGGGGCTTTACGAAGTACAGGTGCTCGATTCTTACGAAAACAAAACGTACGCCGATGGCCAGGCCGCGGCGCTGTACGGACAGTACCCGCCGCTGGTCAATGCTTCCCTGCCGCCAGGACAATGGCAGAGGTATGACATCGTGTTCCACGGCCCGCGCTTTGACGTAGCGGGCAAAGTTCTCCGACCAGCACGTGTCACCGTCTTTCACAACGGAGTTTTGGTCCAGTATGAAGTTCAACTCACGGGCCCAACGGCCCACAGCGAGCGTCCGCCGTACAAGGTAACGCCCGAAAAGCTGCCGCTGGGGCTGCAGGATCACCACACGCCGGTGCGGTATCGCAATATTTGGGTGCGCGAGTTGAAGGAAACGGCGGATTGATTCGGCCGGGACGGGTTCACGCGAGATTTGGATGGTTGCTTGAAATTGGGGAAAGGCCTCATCCCTAAGGGGAGGAGCTACAGAATCAGGGGATCAGGTCGCCTAGGATCGCATTAGCGTCAGGTACCTTGCTGGATTGTTGTCGAATCCCGGGAATACTGCATTCAGTTGCTTGACTCTATTGTGTTTTGTGAGGATTTCGCCGACGACGGTTCTAAAGTCCGTGGTTAGCGCCAAATCGCGCCCTTCATTCAACTGATGATTCTCGAGGCCGGGCCATTTTCCATACACGCGGCCGCCTTTCACGGCGCCGCCCATCACGAACATGCAATTCGCGTGACCGTGGTCCGTGCCGCGGTTGCCGTTTTCCTTCGCGGTACGCCCGAATTCGCTCATGGTCACCACAACGACCTCGCCCATGCGGTCGCCCATGTCCTGATGAAACGCCGCCAGCGTTTGACCCAAATCTTTCAGCAAGTTCGACAGTTGCCCCTGGACGCCGCCCTCGTTCACATGATTGTCCCAGCCGCCGCAATCAACGAACACCACTTCGGTGCCGATCTTGGCCTTCAGCATCACACCAATCTGCTGCAAGCGTTGGCCCAGCGGGCTCTTCGGGTAGTCCGCGCCATTTTCCGGCGGGTACTTGCTCACGTCAATTTTCTTCAGGAGATCGATCGCTTCAAAAGTCTCAGTTCCCGTGCCGTGCAAGGCATGGTCAACGGATTGCGCATACATGGCTTCGAATCCGCCCTGCACTACGTTCGCCATGGCGGCAGATTGCGGCTGCACCTTAAATTGCCTTAAGTCGGGCAGTGCGATCGCGCCGGTGCTGCCCCATAACATTCGCGGCAGGTTCGCGCCCATAGCTACGGCGCGAAACGGCGAAGCGTTCTCTTCGGGAATGGTGCCGATAGCGCGGTCCAGCCATCCATCTTCGGTCGCTTTCACGCCGGGAGTGCCGGATTCCATGTAATCCTGTGCGTCAAAGTGCGAACGTGTAGGATCCGGCGAACCCGCGGCGTGCACGATGGCCAACTGGCTTTTCTGAAACATCGGCACCAAGGGCGCCAAGCTTGGGTGCAGGCCGAAAAATCCATCCAGATCGAGCGCCGTTTCCGCGCCTCCGTGCTTTGGTTGCGGGATTGCTATCGTCGGACGCAGGCGGTAATAGTTTGGCTCGGCAAATGGGACCACGATATTCAGTCCGTCAGCAGCGCCGCGCTGAAACAGAACCACCAACTGCTTCTTTCCTTCGGCCGGAGTCGACGCAATGGCCCGCTGCAGGAACGCCGGTACGGTGCTGAGTCCAACCATGGCGATTCCGCCCTGCTTCATGAAATAGCGCCGCGAAAATTTCGCGGGTCTCACGCCCTCGCAGCACGGGTTGTTCATAGAGTACTCCTTTGGAGTGCGGCGGGTTGCCAGCGCTTTCGCGAAGCTAGCCACTGCTCCCCAACGATCACTGGCGACTGCGTCTCAAATCGTGGAGCTGAGAGCTGAGCTCGCTCGAAGATCTATCGCCGCTGAAATTCTGGCGCGCCCAGCACCAATCCAGTCACCACGCCCAGGTCCACCTGCTTTATGGGATCATCCAATCTTGCCTGGAGCACCTGCGGGTTCTCCAACTGTTTCTCTAGGGTCTCCACAGTTACGGGTGCCGCCTGCCCCCCCAGGAACACCTGGACCGCGCGATCCAACACGGCCTTGGCATCGCCGCCTGTTTCGCTTCCGAGAACCGCGGTGACGTCGCTTCGCGAGCCGCGCACCTTGTTACCAGCCAGGGCCAGCGAGAAATTCAGGCGGCTGAGCAACGCGCCGGCGTTGACCCAGGCTTCCGCCTTATCCGAATAGCCGGTGGGGGGCTGGCATTGGTAAAGCGGTTCGCCGATGCGAGCGACCCATTGAACCAAGGGCATGGGCGTGTCCACATCGGTGCCCAGAGCGCGCACTGAGGTCACGACGAGTTCGTATGGTGTCTTGACCTTCGCGCGATAGGCTTCGCGCGACCAAAACTGCGGCGAATAGATCATGGTGCGCAGCACTTCCCGGATGTCGCCATCGCTCTCGTGGAACGTCTTGGCCATGCGCGCAACCAACGCTGGCGGGGGATTATCCGACACGAAGCGGCGCGCCAGCTTTGTCGATATGAATTTCGCGGTGTTCGGGTTCTTCGTGAGCAACTCGATCACTTGCTCGCCGTCCTTCATCCCGCCGGAGTGAATTTTCTTCCCCAGTACAACTTTTGGATCCGGGTCGTGCAGCTTCTCGTCAAACTTGAAGACGGCAATCTGGCGCGGCTTTTCGATGCCCCAGCCGGTGAAGCACCGCGCCACCTCGGTGACGTCCTTTTGCGCGTACCCGCCGTCCACGCCGAGGGTGTGCAATTCCATCAACTCGCGGCCGTAATTTTCGTTCAGGCCGCGTTCCTGTTTTTTAATCTTCTGCGGAGTCGCAGGCTGCGGCACAGGCGGACGCCTCCCTGCTCGTTGCGTTTGGCGCATGGCGCGCTGTGCCGCCAGGCGCTGCGCCGCCTTCGGATCCGAGCTGAGATAATTGTCCAGATAGAAGAGCATCGCCGGGCTTTTTGCCGTCGCGGTAACCAGGTCCTTGAATTTTCCAAGTACATGCGGCTGAATCACGTCGCGTTCATAGGAGGTCAGGTACCACTTCACTTCGCCCTTTCCGGCAAAAACGTTGAAGTGATTGAGCCAGAAATCATCCATGACCTGCTGCAACTGGCGCTCGCTATAGACCGCGCGCGTCATTTTCGCCATCGCCAATTCTTCCACGACGCGTTGCGGCCTCTTGCTGTCGTCGGAAATAACGGGGGGCACCGCATTCGGGTCTACGCTCAGGGCATCTTTTCTTCCCGCGCCGCGTGTGGGCGGATTCAGCTTCATGGGCGACGGCGTATCCGGGGACGCGGACGGAGCGGTCGCATCATGATTCGCGAGCATCGGGCCATTCGCGGGAGCGTCATTTCCGTCCAGTTCCTGCGCCATCGCCGTGATCGCCGCATCTGCCTGCTTCTGCGCCTTCTGTTCCGGCGTCTCTACTTTAGCCTGAGCGTTTTGCTTGGCCGGCTGCTGTTTTAGATTAGGATATGCAGCCATCAACTGGGCATTGGAGATTTTCAGCGTGGGATAGATATGCAGGCGCGCCTCGACAGCGCTGTCGTCAATGGACTTGGGATTGAGTTGCAGCGCAATCCATTTGGCCAGGCCCATTTGCTTCACACGCTCCACGTCTCCGGGGCGCGGCCCGTACCCCAACCGGTTCAACGCATGCAGCACAGCCTCATCGACGCTCAGTTCAGTAACGGGCAAGCCCTTAAGAACAGCATCTTGCTGCTTCGGTTTGTTTTCCCTGGAATTCGCAGCCCCCGCGACGGGCAGGTCGCCCTGGACACACATCAGGCTAGCGGCCAGGACCGATGCAAAAAGGGATCGAATCTTATCGGAGTTTTGGCGGTTCGCGATGCGTCCCGAACCTGCCGTACGGTTCGAGGGCCGACAAAAACAGGGGTAGCACCTCATAGCTCAGACTAACCCAGCCGGGCACGAAAAGTTGCTCGCGGCGGAACTGGATGTTCCTTAGCGCAATCGGCAGGGCTTTCCCGACGCCCAGCCCCTAATCCATCACGGTGATTTCCGTTTCTCTTTGTGGCGCTTGGTTCCCTTTTTCGTCCGCCGCCTGCAACACCAGACGGTAGGTTCCCGCCGGCAGGTCCTTCACGGTGACCTTCAGCGCAAAAGGCACCACCGGATTGCCTTTGTTTATGAACTCGTCCAGTGGCACGACGCCGGTGAAGAGAACCTGTTTGTTGGTAGCCTTGTCGAAAATCCGGTATCCCGCTCCAACTCGTGGTGGCGCTTCTGACTTCAGCAAAGGCGCATAGAGTTCGGAATACAATACGAGGTTGTCTGACTTCTTGAACTGTTTGATCGCTGCTGGAGTGAACTGCATGCCCTTGGCAATCAGCGGTGTGTGATCCTCCAACAGAGTTGCATCCACGTCTGATGAGATCTGGTCCACAGGCTGAAAATCCGTCGACAGCACCACGCCGCCAAGCGTGAACTTCTTGCCGTCGTATGGCTCGATCACCAGGGGCGCCGCAAACCTTCCGAAGCTCTCGCCTCCGGTGCTGAACACCACGGTGAGTTGGTAGGTGCCTGGCGCGGCGTCAAACTGATTTTCGTAGAGGTACGGATGCTTGGCAAAATCCTTGGCTTGGTCCTTGTCCATCTCGAGATCCAGCGTGTCGCTGAAACGCGCTCCGACAGTTCCATCGGGTTTATAGGCGATGCCCAACACGTTTACGTTCGAATGATACTTCCCTTTGTCCTTGTTGAACGCCAACGCCTCTCCGGGGACTTCCATCGCCAGGTTCACGCGCGCCACACTCGGTCCCGAGTAAAAATACGGAGCTTGCATCGTCCCATGAATCGAACCCACCTGGTTCCCTGCGGCCTGCATTTCCATCTGCTTTTCAATGGGCTTGCCGATCAGCGGGTCGGCTGGGCGCGCATTGCAGTAACCGGTCCGCGAGCGCACTTCGGTTCCACCGCGGCTAAGTTTCACCTTCAGAGTGTGGCAACTTCCCTCCGCGGATGCCTGCGGCACATATCCGAGGACGTAGAATTCATTACCTTCACGCGCGATGCGGTCCAGTCCCCCCAGCAAATCGTTGGTATTGTAAATCGCGAAGCCGCCGGTGCCTTCGGCGATCATTTGCAGAATTTGCTGGTTGGTGGCTACGGACGTTGGCAACGGCGGCACAATCGTCCGCGGCTGATTCATTGGGTTGTTACCGTAATAATTGCCATAGTTTCCCGTGGTCCCACCGCCGGTTCTTCCTGCGCCCGGGTTGCCTCCGCCGGTACCACCGCCTTTACCTCCACCCGCCGGGCTTCCGGCGGTACCGCCTTTGCCACCACCGGACGTGCCACCGCCAGTGCCCGTTCCGCCTTTGCCTGCACCGGTTCCCGCACCTCCGCCAGCACCTCCTCCCGGCCGGCCACCGCCACCCCCACCGCCACCGGTACCTCCACCACCACCAGTGCCTCCACCGCCACCACCGGGCTTCTGCGGTTCGAGTGAAGGAGTGAGGGTATAACTGGCCATCACGAGTCTCGGTTGCGTCGAGCGTGCACCATTCCGAACCATCACAGTCTGCGTGTGATTCCGATCGTTCGGTACCGTCAACCGGACGCCGGGGGCCACCAGCCCGCGAACATCGAGCGAGTAGACAGCGATATTCGCCTTGTTGCAAGAATCAATCGTCGCGGTCAGCTCCGACAGCCGTTCCGCGTCCAAGGGAAATCCCGCGGAAAACAACACCAGCATTTTTCGGCCGGGCACTGCGCGCAAACCCTTTGCCAGACTCCGGATGGCTAAAAGCATCGAACGCGCGCCCAAGTCCGAGGCCGCGTTGTTCAGGGAAAAGGGAGCGGTTGAGGCCACCATAGCGGACTGCGAGTTGGGATCGGGATTTGTCTCCAGGTATGGTGTCTGCACCCCGCTAACCGCCGCCTTCAACTGTTCTGCGTTGGCCGTGAAATTCTGTTTGATCATCAGGCTGCCGCCAAATTCAGCGATGGCCATCATGCGATCGGGCCCGGCCGTCTTTTCGATAAAGGTGCCAGCGGCTTTACGCGCCTGGATTTGATCGGCTTTGTCCATCGAGGAGTTGTCAAAGAACAGCACCAGGTAGCGTTTTTGGCCTTTTTCCTGAACTCCGGGATCAGAGCCGAACGAAAAACTAGTGATGCTCTGTTCCTTGTTGTCTTCGTAAACCTTAAATTCTTGCTGCTGCACATCCCGAATGTAATTGCCTTTTTTGTCGGTCACGACAGCATCGACCAACACGATGCGCGATTCCGTTTTAATCACTGGTACCGGTGCCGTTGCGGCCTGTTCATTCGTCGCCGCCGGCTTGGGTGGTTCAGGCGGCGCTTGCGCGCGCACCAAAGGACAAGAAGCCGCAATGCCACTCACAGCAAGCATCAACATCCAGTTTTTTCTCATTGAAGTCTTCCCCCCACGAGCGCACGGCCTGCTCCTCAGTTCGGTATAATCTCATCCAAAAACCCGGGTACAACTTGCCTGCAGCAGGTCGCATCGTCCAGCGATATATGGCTGTCATCAAACATCAAGGCAATGAACTCTGCTACCCGTGTCTTGGTAGCGGCCTCCGTCTACTCTCGCCGCGCTTTTCCTCGTGAACAGGCTGATGGGCTGTAATTTGTCCTGGTCAAATAGTTGGAAGTCTTCCTGTTTCAGATGCGCTACCGGATTGTTATTTACATCTCGTACCATCACGTGCACTTGCGCTAGGTTTACACGTCGTCCAAAAGTGGTGCTGGAATCCTGGACGGAGACTTCCGCGTTTGGATCGTTCTTGGTCGAGGACGCCGAGCTCACGGTGGGACTCTGCTTTGATTCGGAAGTCGCGGAGGGCTCCTGCGTCACGCTTCCTGCGGGCTGCTGTCCGTTTAACGGTGCCGCCACCACGGCCGCAATCACAGCCATTCTGAGCAGCAGCCAGCGCTTCCTGATCGCGTGGAACTGTGTGTAAAGCATCCCTCGCCCTGCCCCCATTCGTGAGCTGGCCACACCTCTGCTAGTAGCCCACTCATCTCCCTGCGCGGGTGGGACACCCTGACTATACCCCGGGGCATTCGTTTGTCAACGAAGCTTCTTTTTCGCTTTCAGGTTCTCGCGGGCCATTTCCAGTGCCTTTTTAACACTCTTGCTCTCGGCGCTTCTAAGGCGCACGTGGGTCGCTCCCCTAAGTCCCCATTTGCCTGTCACCGGCGTGAATGCTTCGGGTTCTTTTTTCACGAACTCGGCTTGCTGCTCCGGCGTCAACTTCACCATTGCCCATTTCTCATCCGGATAGCCCAAAGTTGCAAAGATGTGCCCGTCGGCGCGGAAGTCGGGATGGTCCATGTGCTCCCGTTGCTCCGCACCAGGCAGGCTCAACGCTAGTTTTCGGAACGCTTCGGGACCCATATGCTCCTCCTCTTCGGTCGTAGCTTTATTCGGCGTTTAGGGATTCTCGTCCGTCCTCCTCGCACTGCGACGGAACCCTTCGATACTCCAAATATCCTGGGCCTCCATGTGACGGAGCACATAGTGATCGCCGTTCGCAGCGACTACCCGAAAATAGGTTTCTCCGGGCGAATACCAGCGGTCTTCCACTTCAGCAATCTCCAGGACTTCCTGCTCCAGCCTAAGGCGCAAGGGCCGTTCGTCCGCTCGGTAGCCCGCGTAGCTCTCGACCTGCACTGTTTTCATCGAGCTTCCCGATCGCCTACGCGCTTCTGCCGTAAGCCGTTTCCGCATTCCATGCCGCTCCCAGGAAAACGATTACCGTGGAGATCTGCATCCAGATCATCAGTCCGATGACCGCCGCCAGACCGCCATATACCACGTTGTACGGCATTTTGCGCACATAAATGCCAAACAGGGCGTTGACGACCCACCAAAGCAGCGTCGCCAGTGCGGCTCCCGGCAAAACCCCTCGCAGGCTCACCTCCTTCGGTCTGGCCACCCAATAGATCACTGTCAAGGCCGCCATCGCCAGAACCATGGCGGCCACGGGGAAGAACACCAGCCACATTCCATGCACCGGAAGGCTCCGGCCGAATTCACGGGTGACCCAGTGGCGAAGTGGTCTGCCGAATACCCCTAAGATTCCGGCGACCAGCAGTGGCGCCATGGTGATCAGAAGCAGCAGCACGCCGCGCGCCTGGCGGTGAATGAAGCCGATGCGCTCGTCGTCACCATAGATAAGGTGAATGCCATCCATCAGCAGCTTCATCACTTGAGAGCCCCCCAACAGGGTCCCAGCCCATCCGAGCAGTGCATATTTCCACAGGTCGGGGCCGTGGGTGGTCAGGAAGTCCGAAACAATTCCCTGGCTCCCAGGCGGTAAAAAGCTGACGAAATCACGAATGGCTTCGAGCAAGTCGGTTTTGCTGCCAAGCCAGCTGGAGCCAAAACCAGCCGCAAGAAGCAACGTGGGGAAAAATGCCAAAAACAAATTGAAAGCAATCGCCTGCGATATGATGCCGCAGCGCGGAAATACTCGCGCAAACACCTTCCACACTTTTTTCGCCAAGTCTGACCTCGCTCCCATGCCGCATTATATCTATTGCTTGTTGTGAGGCTTCGCCTATTTGATGCCCTGGCAGCGGCGGGTCTCGTCCTACCAGCCCCTTTTCTTCGCGGAAACCCCTTACTTTCTCTGCAACCGTCGTTGCTATTGTAAGCGAGCGCGCCCGCTCGTCCCGCTATACTCGTAGTCGGAGCCGCACGATCTGCTCTCGTTAACGATAACTGCTGAGCGAGGTCCGTTTATGAGCAAGATCTTCATCCTGAGTGCGCTTGTTTGCCTTTGGCTGGCACCGGCGGCTCGTGCGCAACTCACCGCTGCCGAAATGAGAGAGAAGGCCACCGCCGAAACGAGAGCGAGGGCCGCCGCGGAGGAAATGCAGCGCCAGGAGTTGGTCAACTTGCAGGGCGAAACAGTGCGCGCCATTCAAATGAACAACACCGCGTTCTTTCGTCGCGTGTACAGCGACGATTTCGTTGGCACCTTACCCGGCGGCCGCATGCTCGACAAGGCGGCGCTACTTTCCGTTCTGCAGTCCTCCTCCAGCTCCACGAAATACAACACATTCCTCGCCACCGACATCCGCATACGCATCTACGAAAACACCGCCGTGGTCACCTGCCTATGGTCCTCTCGGGGAATCTCCGAAGGGCATAATTTTTCGCGGCAATCCCGCGTGACCACTGTCTACGTGTACGGACAACGTGGGTGGCTGGCCGTTGCCAGCCAGGAAACGCAACTTCCTGGATAGGTATCGCGCCGCGAATTGCGCGTGTGAGTTTTCTGCATTCAGCGCCGGATCATGCTATGGCAAATAAAGGCACAGGCTGCCCGTCGCTACACGATTAGCGGCTCCTGTCGTACACTCTGTTTATCTTGTGGATTTGAGGATGATGCTCGATGCCGCCTGCTGCTACGCCCGGAAGTAAAGCTGCTTCCCTCGCTCTCAAAAAGGCGTTGCTGGAAACGCTTGCTATCAAAGAGCATGCCAACCAACTTCTTCTCCGAAGCACTGCCGACACGCGCTTCGGGGGCACAGCAGGGAGCGCCGCCTCCCAATGACGCGAGGCTTTCGTCATCTCTGGCTCGTTGTCCTGTGCGCTCTTCTCTTGCTGACAGTCGGTGGCTTCGCGAGCGAGCAGTCCGACGCAGGAAAAAAATCCACGTGGCAATCCATTGAATTCGGCATTGTTAAACTCAATGATGCGGCGCCCATTTCCTGGAACATCTATCACTCCGACAAGAAAGGGGTGCTGCTGGTGCGCTTGTGGAAGAGGTATTTGCTGGTCAGAGCGCAGGACGAAGAAGCCTACGATATCGATCCTCAGAAAATTACAGTCCAGGGCAACTCCGTAGAATGGTCGCTCGCCGATGTGCCAGAGAAACCCATTGAAACGCCGGAGTGGAAAGATCGCAACGTCGGCCTGGTCCAGCGGATACGCTTCCGCCTCGGCAAGGAAGGCCATTTCCTGGAGCTACAAATCCCCGTTGCACCCAATGGCCGGCCCATCTATTGAGATCTTTTTCCCGCAGCAACACGTTTCGGTCGCAGGAATCAGGGTTTCTCACCAAACACAGTTCCGTATCACTCGCACACCGGCAACGCGCTGTCATCCTGACGGGCAAAGCCTGCTGCCCGGAAGGGATCTCAACCAACGCGCTGCGAGATTTCCGATTGTAACGCTCGTGCCCGGAAGTGATTCTGCGATTCAGCCGAGACACTCAGGCTAATTCTGCCGTGAAGTGCCGCCGCTCGGGCCCCACGACGCGCCATTCGGGCCGCCCTGTCGATACACCCCATAAAACCACGGGATCCCAAGCGCGCCGGGCTCGACCCCGACCACAATCTTGTCGCCTTCATGGAACCGGTCAAAATCGTCCGAATCCACGGCCAGCCGCTCAACCCGCCGACCCGGGCGCCACGAATCGACAAACACGCGCCGTGTGCCGCGGACCACACCTTTCATCTGATAGCGGCCCTCCACCACGCTGTTGTGGTAGGCCACGTTTTTGGGCGAATCCAGCCTGCCATTCAGAAAAAGCGCCATGGAAAAAATGAACGGCACGGGGATAAGTCCGGTGAACAGGTGGCGAAGCAACTGCAGATCTTTGCGCGCCCTGGCGCGGCGATCCAGAAAGACAGCCATCGTTAGCGCCACAAAAAACACCACTCCAAAAAACACCAGCATCGCGTCGATATCCAGCGGCGCATAAAGCTGGCTGACATAGGGAAACAGCAGCGACCCGGCAAGAAAAATGGCCGTCTGAACTAGCAGGCGGCGCCGAAAGACCAACTCAGCGGCGGCAGGCGTCAATCCGCATGCGGTGCACTGAGCACCGTTCAGTTCCGCACCACAGTCGAGACAACGGGTCATGAGAAATAGTATACGGCGTGTTAATTTGCCGCTGCTAGTCTCGCGAGCAGTTCCTGAAAGTGCTCTTGTTGGTCCCGAGAAACGGCCACCGTCACGCCCATCCCATGTCCCGGCTCTACCCGCTTCACCGAGCATTCCAGCCACAGGGCACGCTCCGCGCTCATACGCGCGCGAAATCCCGCACCTACCCAGAGAAGATCCTCGGATTCGATGAACATTCCGCCCGCGCTGATGTCTCGGGTGCGACCCTTCAGCCAGGCAGAACCCCATTCGATTTCCAGCGCGGCTTGGTAGCGGTACCGTGGGGCGCGACGCTTCTCATTGCGACGCTGTCCCTTGTTGCCTGTAACCATCAACTCGATGCTCCCTCAGAAAACCAGCAGCGCGCCTAGTCGAGCCCGCGCAGCGTGCCTCTCTCCTGAAGATACGCCGAGGAACCGTCACAAGTGTATGACGCCGGGTCATGGTGTTTTGTTCCAGCCATTTGCCACTTGGGCACATATGTACGGTGAGCGCTGTGGCCGTTTTCGCCCACCCCCGCATCCGCCACGCACCCTCACATGCGATACGCGCTAAAATCTTGAGCGCACGCACCTATGCGCGAATCAGCGCTATTGCACCATCTCATCGCGGAAGAATACTCACGGGAGCGCCTTGCAAAAATCGAGGAAATCCTGGAGTCCCATGGCAACCAAGAGATTCTCCCGATCGCTCACGGATTGTTTACCGCCAGTCCCAGCCAGGCAGTGGATTCCCTTACCGGCTATCATTTATGGCCGGCGCTTTCTCGCCGACCCCACCGACCAAGGTAGCTTCACCGGCAAATGCACTACTTCAATCGCTCTCTCGCGCAGGCTACCGCCGACGGACAATGTCCTGAACTTTACTTCCTGAAGCAGGAGCGTTATGTTCCCAATGCCCACACCCGCTGGCGTGGACGCAGGCAAACCAGGCACTCACGCTTCATCTAGTGAAAAAATCCGTCGAGGTATCCCGATGAATTCTCCTTCAAATAGCAAGATGTTGCTGTTTCTCTGTGCTGTTGCGTTGCTTCTGCCGGGAACACCACTTGCCCAGGTGCAGCGCGATTCCCTCGCTCAGACTCCTCCCATGGGTTGGAACAGCTGGAACAAGTTTCAATGCAATGTTAGCGAGGACCTGATCAAATCCGTGGCCGACTCCATCGCGACGAACGGCATGAAAGACGCCGGCTACGAATACGTGGTCATCGACGATTGCTGGCAGGCGAACCGCGACGATAACGGCAACATTGTCGTCGACGCCAAGCACTTTCCTTCCGGGATTAAAGCGCTCGCGGATTACGTTCATTCGAAGGGACTGAAATTCGGAATCTACTCCGACGCGGGAACCAAAACGTGCGCCGGTCGTCCCGCCAGCCAAGGGCATGAATATCAGGACGCCCTACAGTATGCCCGTTGGGGGGTTGACTACCTGAAATATGACTGGTGCCACACCGAAACGCGTAACGCGGAAGAGGCATACACCACTATGAGCAACGCTCTGCTCTCCACTGGCCGGCCGATCGTCTTCAGCATGTGCGAGTGGGGTACCGCCAAGCCGTGGCTATGGGCCAAGGGCATCGGGAATCTTTGGCGCACCACCGGCGACATCACCGATCACTTTGAAGGCAGGGGCAAATGGCCTGACGGCAACTGTTGCTGGGTCGGCATGGTCGATATCGTCGAGATGCAGAACGGCATCGAAACCTACGCTGGGCCAGGGCACTGGAATGATCCGGACATGCTGGAAGTCGGCAACGGTGGCATGACCAACCCCGAATACCAGGCGCACTTCAGTCTTTGGGCGATGCTGGCCGCGCCGTTGATGTCTGGGAACGACGTGCGCACCATGACACCCGAAATCAAAGAAATTCTTACGAATAAAGAGGTCATTGCCGTTGACCAAGACAAGCTGGGCCGCCAGGGCCATCGCGTCAGCAAGAATGGCGACCTGGAAATTTGGGCGCGGCCGCTCAGCGATGGCGGACGCGCGGTGATTCTGTTTAACCGGGGCACCTCGGAAGGTGATATAGGCGTCACGTGGGAACAGATTGCTTACCCGAACCATCTTTCGGCAAAGGTTCGCGACCTTTGGGCCCACAAGGATCTTGGCGCATTCACGGACGGGTATTCCTCTAGAGTCGCGCCTCATTCCGTGATCATGCTGAAAGTCTTGCCGTAGTTTCCACAACAGGTAAATTTCAATCTTGCAGGGGCAAAGCCGGCGTGTTAGCCTGAGCGAACAAAAGGCGAACGACTGGAGCTGCCTCGATGCCCGACTCTCTCGCTGTCCGCTTGGCCAAATTATCGCCCGTGGAGCCTCCCCGCGGCGCTTGCTCGCCCCTAGCCCGCGTCTCTCAGGTGCTTGAGACCTTCGCTTCGCGCGATCACACCGGCGAGGTGCTCACCGCCATTCGACGCTACCCCGCCCGCGAAGCGCGGTGGGCTGATTTTCCTGCGTGGCTCAGCGCGGACCTGCACGCTGCTTACAACGCTAAGGGCGTTTGCCAACTTTACACTCACCAGGCCGCCGCCGCGGAAGCCGTCCATGCCCGAAAGAACGTCGTCATCGTCACGCCGACCGCCTCGGGCAAGACTCTTTGCTACAACCTGCCAGTCCTCGACGCCATTCTTGCTGACACTGACACGCGCGCGCTTTACTTGTTCCCGACGAAAGCTTTGGCGCAGGATCAACTCGCGGAACTTTATGATCTGAATCAGCGTCTCGAGAATCGCTTTGGCGTGTTTACATATGATGGCGACACACCCAGTGACGCCCGCAAATCCATCCGCGAAAAGAGCCACATCGTCCTCACCAATCCGGACATGTTGCACACCGGTATCCTTCCTCATCACACCCGCTGGACTCGCCTGTTTGAAAACTTGCGTTATGTGGTGCTCGACGAGTTGCACAGCTATCGCGGCGTCTTGGGCAGCCACCTTTCTAACGTGCTGCGCCGGCTGCAACGCATCGCGCGATTCTATGGACGCGAACCGCAATTCATCTGCTGCTCGGCCACGATCGCCAATCCGGGCGAGCTCGCGTCAAGCCTGATCGGAAATGGCGTAGAAGTACAATCCGAGAACGGCGCGCCTGCCGCGGAAAAAACATTCATCTTCTATAACCCGCCGGTGGTAAATCGCGCCCTGGGAATTCGCCGCAGCTACATCAACGAATCTTCGCGTGTGGCGCAGGAATTCCTGAAGCACGATCTGCAGACCATGGTGTTCGCCAATTCCCGGCTTTACACCGAGTTGATCCTGACTTATCTGCAGCAAGCCAACCCGCAGCTGCCAGGCAAGCCCGCAACGATTCGCGGCTATCGCGGCGGCTATCTTCCCAGCGAGCGCCGCGAAATTGAACGCAGCCTTCGCGACGGGCATATTCGCGGAGTTGTCACAACGTCCGCCATGGAATTGGGTATCGACGTTGGCTCGCTGGACTCCGTCGTGATGGCTGGCTATCCCGGCACCATCGCCGCAACCTGGCAGCGCGCTGGGCGCGCCGGACGCCGCAGTGGAAGTTCTTGCGCGGTGCTAGTGGCTTCGTCGTCGCCGCTCGATCAGTTCATCATTCGCCATCCCGACTATTTCTTCGGCAGCACGCCGGAGCACGCCTTCATCCAACCAGACAATCTGGAAATTCTCATCAATCATCTGAAGTGCGCCGCGTTCGAGCTGCCCATTCACCCTGAAGAGAAGTTCGGCGCTGTGAATCTGGCTGACCTGTGCGCGCGCCTCGCCGAAGCGGGCTACCTGCACCTTGTGGGAGAAAACTATCACTGGACCAGCGAAGCTTATCCCGCTGACACCATCAGCCTGCGCTCCGTGACCAGCGATAATTTCGTGATCATCGACGTTGCCGGCGAGCCGCGGGTCATCGGCGAAGTTGATTTCGTCAGCGCGCTCACCACCGTCCACGAAAAGGCGATTTACATTCACGGCGGCCAGCAATACCACGTGGAGCATTTGGACTTCAAAGAGCGCAAGGCATACGTCAAGCAGGTGGATGTGGATTACTACACCGACGCGATTCGCTACACGCAGGTGCGCGTGCTGGAAATCGCCGCCACCGCGTCGTCAAGCGTTGTCGGACCATCCAGCCCTCACGATCGTGTCATCGTGAGCAGCGAAGCGAAGGGTCCCAACGACAGTACCTCCACGGCCCCAACCGCCGGCGCGCACTCCCATTCCCATGGCGATGTCCTCGTCCGCTCACAAGTTGTCGGTTTCAAGAAAATCAAATTCTTCACCAATGAAAACGTAGGCGCCGGCAAACTCGAGCTTCCCGAAAACGAAATGCATACGACATCTTACTGGATCACCCTCGGCCGCCCGTTCCTGGAATCGCTTCACTACTCCATCAGCGAGCGGCAATCCGGCATGTTCGGACTTCTCCATGCTCTAGAAACCGTGGCCACCCTGCTGCTCATGTGCGACGGCCGCGACCTTGGGAGCGCCATTGGTGAACGGCCGCCAGCGCTGGGAGTTGAGCTACAGGAAATGTGCCCGGTGCGCATGGAAGATGCTGCCGGCGCCAATGCAAAAGAATTCTTCGAGCCGAATCTGTACCTGTTCGACGCTTATCCCGGCGGCATTGGCTTCTCGGAACCGTTGTTTCACGCGCACGATTTGTTGGTGCAAAAAACGCGGGAGCTCATTCACGCTTGCCCGTGCGATGCGGGGTGCCCGTCCTGTGTCGGCCCCGCGGGCGATCTGGCGCCGAAAGCCAAAGAAGCCGCGCTGGCCATTCTGGATCGGCTGATGGCATGAAGCTAGGAGCACTATTACTCTCGTGAACGCCTCGGACAAATTCGCCCGCCTCGCCGCACTAAAGCCCGCTCGAGCACTGCCTTCGCGGCCCGGACCACTTCGTACGCCCAACGACAATGACGAGATTGCACGGCTCTTCGGTGCGGGTGTCGCATGCAA
>Ga0126379_10000795_pt1 | contig 18118 bp, 18 predicted proteins | sample PanSoiMetPlot_24_FD_92640 | JGI IMG/M metagenome (GOLD analysis project Ga0126379, IMG submission 92640) | Tropical forest soil microbial communities from Panama - MetaG Plot_24 | ecosystem: Environmental > Terrestrial > Soil > Tropical forest > Bulk soil | place: Panama | collected 2016-02-17
CAGTCGCGCGCGCTGACGGACTCGATCGACCAGTGGGCGGAATCCTTCGCCTGGGCCGCCGATTCGCAGTCCCTCTACGTCCTGTCGCACGTCGGGGGGCGCGGCGTGATCCTGCGCGTCGGCCTCGATGGGAAGTCCTCCGAGATCTGGCGGGGCGGGTCGGCGACCGGGCTGACCGTCTCGAAGGACGGGCGGCGCCTCTTCTTCTCCGACTCGACGCTGTCGTGCCCCGCGGAGATCTGGTCCGCCGACGCCGACGGGAAGGGCGCGGCCGCCGTCACCCACGCCAACGACGCGCTGATGGGACAGGTCGAGATGGGCGAGGTCTCCGAGCGGACGACGAAGTCCGCCGACGGACGCAACCTCCAGGCCTGGCTCGTCAAGCCGCCCGGTTTCGATCCCTCGAAGAAGTACCCGGCGGTCTTCTACATCCACGGCGGCCCGCAGGGCGCCTGGTCGGACGGATGGTCGTACCGGTGGAACCCGCAGGTCTGGGCCGCGTACGGCTACGTTATCTACGCCGCCAACCCGCGCGGTTCGACCGGCTTCGGCCAGCAGTTCCTGGACGAGATCTCCGGCGACTGGGGCGGAAAAGTCTACGACGACCTGATGCGCGCCGCCGACGACCTGGAGTCGCTGCCTTTCGTGGACAAGAACCGGATCGGGGCGGCCGGAGCTTCGTACGGCGGCTACATGATCGACTGGATCGCCGGCCATACCAACCGGTTCAAGTGCCTCGTCTCGCACGACGGAACCTTCGACACGGTCTCCTCGTCGATCGAGACCGAGGAGATCTGGTTCTCGAACTGGGAGTTCAAGGGCATGCCCTGGGAGAAGGGCTCGGTCTACGAGAAGTGGAACCCGATGCTCTATGCCGACAAGTTCTCGACGCCGACGCTGGTGATCCATAGCGAGAAGGATTTTCGTGTGCCGTTCGGCCAGGGCCTGCAGTTCTTCACCGCCCTCCAGCTGCGCGGCGTTCCTTCGAAGCTCCTGATGTTTCCCGACGAGGGGCATTGGGTCTTGAAGCCCGGCAACTCCCGGCTCTGGCACAACACGATCGTGGACTGGCTGCACCGTTACCTGGGCGGCGCCGAGGCCGACCCGAAGGCCCTCGAGACCGCTTACAGCATCACCAGGTAGGAGGCGAAGATGGCAAAGAAGGATCCGCGCGTGGACGCCTACATCGCGAAGTCGGCGGATTTCGCGAAGCCGATCCTCACGCGCCTGCGGGAGCTCGTCCACAAGGGATGCCCCGACGCCGAAGAGACGATCAAGTGGGGAATGCCGGCCTTCGATTACAAGGGTTTTCTGGGAGGCATGGCGGCCTTCAAGGCGCATTGCGCCTTCAACCTGTGGAAGGGCTCTATGCTCGGGCAGAGCAACCAGGACGCCATGGGGCAGTTCGGCCGGATCACCTCGCTCTCCGACCTGCCGAAGGACTCCGTTCTCGTCGGCTACGTCCGCGAAGCGGCGCGGCTGAACGCCGAGGGGGTCAAGGTCCCGAAGCAGCCGAAGGCGCCGAAGAAGCCGCTCGCGACTCCGCCGGACCTGGCTTCGGCGCTGAGGAAGAACGCGAAGGCGAAGGCGACGTTCGAGGGTTTCTCGCCCAGCCACCGGCGCGAGTACGTCGAGTGGATCACCGAGGCCAGGACCGACGCGACCCGCAGCAAGCGGCTGGGCACCGCGATCGAATGGATGGCCGAGGGCAAGCCCCGGATGTGGAAATACATGGCGAAGCGGTAGCGCCCCGGCCGCAACCAGGAGGTCGTCCTCTCGTAGGTAAGGTCATGGCGGACGCGGCCTGCCCCCCTCGGCGGAGCGTTTCCGGCATCGCGAGAAACGCGGCGATCTCGGCGGCGATCGGCGTCGCCTTCGTTTTTCTCGTCTGCGCGAGCCGGCCGCAGCTCTGGAGCTGGCGGCTTGCGCTGTGGGGCGCGGCCGGCGGGCTGACCATCTACGCCTTCTGCCACTTTCTCGATTTCGCGGTCGGCGATCGGATCCGCCGGTGGAAGATCGTTCCCGATCCGGTGGTCGGCGTCCCGCTCTACTTCCTCGGAGGAACGGCCGGCTTCCTCGCCACGACGGCCCTGCTCGAGGCGATCGGCCTCATGCCCTTCACGCTCACTCCCGGCGACCTGCGGTTCTCCCTCGCCATCAGCGGCGGAGTCTCGATCTTCATCGGAGTTCTCTTCTACTCGTTCCACATGCTGGGCCGGAGGCTCGAGGCATCCGTCGCGCGGATCAAGGAACAGGAGTTCGCCGAGAAGGAGCTGGAGCTGGCCCGCTCGATCCAGAGCCGGCTGCTCCCTCCCGGGGAGCTCTCCGGCGAGGGGTACCGCGTCGCCGCTCGCAACCTCGCGGCGAGGTTCGTGGCCGGCGACTTCTACGACGTCTTTCGCCTTCCCGATGGTTCGCTCGGACTCGCGGTCGCCGACGTCTCGGGAAAAGGGATGGGCGCGAGCTTGATCATGGCGTCGGTCAAGGCGGTCCTGCCTCTGATCGCCGAGGGGCGCGGCGCCGCGGCGACGCTGACTGAGTTGAACCGCCGCCTCTCCCGCGAGCTCGCCCCGAGGGAGTTCGTGGCGATGGGCTACGCGCGGTTCGACCCGGTTCGACGCGACCTCGAGATCGCCAACGCGGGACTTCCCGATCCCTACGTCCTCCGGGGCGGCGCGGCGCCGGAGGCCCTCTCCGTGCCCGGCCCGCGGCTGCCGCTGGGAGCACGGCCGAGCGTCGAGTACCAGGCGCTGGCGGCCCGGCTCGATTCCGGATCGCGCCTTCTTCTCTTCACCGACGGGTTGCCCGAGGCGCCGACCGCCGCCGGGGATCCTCTCGGCTACGAGGCCCTCGCCGGTCTCCTCTCCCGACTCGACGGAGGACCTCCCGGGGCGATGCTCGACCGGCTCTTCGAGGACGTTCGCGCCGCGACGCGGCCCGGCCTGGACGATGACTGGACGGCGCTCCTCCTCGAATCGGTCGGGAAAAGCCCGGACCGTTGATGAGCGGCCCGCCGGGGAGGGCGCCTTCCTTCTTCTCGCTTCGCCGACTCGCGTTTTCGCTTCCCGTCATCTTCCTCCTCCACGTCGCCGAGGAGGCGCCGCGTTTCGTGGCCTGGTTCAACAGCCTCGTTGCCCGCGGCATCACGCAGCCGCTCTTCCTGACGGTCAACACCGTCGCGTTCGTGATCACGCTCGCTCTGGCGTTGACGATCGCGGCCGCGCCCGAGGCGCCGGCGGGCGTCCTGCTCTCGGCGTGGGTGGGATTCCTGATGCTCGCCAACGCGATCTTCCACATCGTCGGAACCGTGGCGCATTCGCGTTACAGCCCCGGAGCCGTCACCGCGACGCTCCTCTACCTGCCGGCGGGCTTGCTGACCCTCCGCGCGATCTCCCGTGAAGCGGGCGTGCGGCCGCCGGTCGTCTGGACGGCGGCGGCGCTCGGCGCGATCCCGATGCTCCTGCACGGGTACCTGATCCTCTTCCGCGGCAGCCGTCTGTTCTGATTCCGACGCCCGCGCGTAGACTTCGAGGATGCCGCCGCGCCGCGTCGTCTCCCTCTGCCCGTCCATCACCGAGACCCTTGTCGCCATCGGCGGGCTCTCCCGCCTGGCCGCCGCGACCCGCTATTGCGTGCGCCCGAAGGGGCTCCTCTGGGGGCTGCCCCGGATCGGCGGCACGAAGGACCCGGACGTCGGGCGCATCGTCGACCTGAAGCCGGACCTCGTTTTCGCCAACCAGGAGGAGAACCGCATCGAGGACGTACGGGCGTTGGAGCGGGCGGGTGTCGAAGTGGACGTGACCTTCTCGAAGACGGTGGCCGACGTTCCGGGCGCGATTCGACAGTGGGGAAGCCGGCTGGGCGGGGCCTCCGAGGCACAGGCCGAGGATCTCGCGCGGTCGATCGAGGAGGCCCACGAGTCGCTCGCCCGGGAAAAACCCGCAAGACCCTTCCAGTATGCCTACTGGATCTGGAAGGACCCGTGGATGACGGTCTCCGACGACACGTACGTCGCGGACCTGCTCCGCCTGGCGGGGGGCCTCAACGTCTTCGGGGCCGAGCCGGACCGCTATCCCGCCGCGGAACCGTCAGAATCGGCGGCCCGCGGCGCCTCGGTCCAGATCTTCCCGAGCGAGCCGTTTCCGTTCCGCCGCGCCCGGCACGACCAGCTGACCCGGGAGCTCTTCGGTTCCGACGCGATCCGTCTCTTCGTCGATGGCGACGACTACTGCTGGCACGGAGTCAGGACGCTCGACGGATTGAAGGCGATGCGCGAGCTGAGAGGGGAGCTCAGAGAGAAGCTGGCTTAGCCTGCCGGTTCAAAAGGTCCAGGAACTCCTCCCGGACGGGGCGGTTGAAGAAGATCCCCCGGATCGCGGAGGTCACCGTCAGCGCTCCCGGCTTCTTGACGCCGCGCATCTCGACACAGAGGTGACGGGCCTCGACGACGACCATGACGCCCTGCGGGCAGAGCTTGTCGGCGAGGAAGCCGGCGACCTGCTCGGTCAGCCGCTCCTGGAGCTGCGGACGCCGCGCGTAGAACTCCAGGATCCTCGGCATCTTGGAAAGACCGACGATCTTGTCGCGGGGGATGTAGGCGATGTGCGCGTGGCCGTAGAAGGGGACGAAGTGGTGAGAGCACATCGAGTAGAACGGGATGTCCTTCTCCATGACCATTGCCGTGTAGTGCTCGTCGTTGGGGAAGAAGATGATGTCGGGCTCCGCCCCCTCGGCGAGCCCGCCGAACATCTCCAGGTACATCTTGGCGACGCGCTCGGGCGTCTCGATGAGGTTGGGATCCGTCATGTCGAGGCCGAGCAGCTCGATGACGGCGCGGATGTGCTCGGCGACGGCGCGGGTCTTCTCTCCGTCGGCCAGGACGGGGGGAAGCGTCGGGACGAGGCTCTCGCTCATGAGGCCCGCCGCGTCCGTTCGACGAGGCCCGGGATGTCGCGCATGACGGGGACGTCGCTCGTCACGACCTCCTTGATCTTCCCGTCCTTGCCGATGATGAACGCCGTTCGCGCCGAGTATCCCCGCTCCTCGTTCCAGGCGCCGTATCTCTTCGAGACCTCTCCCTTCGGGTGGAAGTCGGCGAGCAGGGGATAGGTGATCCCGTTCTGGGGAGCGAACGCCTTGTGCGCCCAGAGCGAGTCCACCGAGATGCCGAAGACCTGGACGTCGTCGGCGCCGATCTCCGGCAGGATCTCGGCGCACTGCCGGGTCTCCTTCGTGCAGGTCGGCGAGAAGTCCAGCGGGTAGAAGAGAAGCAGGACGTTCTTCTTGCCCCGGTAATCCGACAGCGTCGCCTTCTCCCCGATCGTCGAGGGCAGAGTGAAATCCGGGGCGGTGTCGCCGGGCTTCAAGTGGCTCATATCGGCTCTTCAGAGCAATACTAACGCCAGCTAACTGATCGTTTTGTGGAAGGCCCGGGTGCTTCCGGCCACGAGGACGAGAGCGATCGCGATCAGGGCGGCCACGCTCCGCCAGAGGTCTCCGAAGACGGCGCCGCGGATGATGATCCCGCGCGAGATCGCGATGAAGTGGGTCGCCGGGAGGACCTGGGCGAAGACCCGCAGGGGGCCTGGCAGGGACGACAGCGGAAAGATGTAACCCGAGAGCATGATCGAGGGGAGCAGCAGCATCTGCGAGAGCTGGATCGCCTCCATCTGCGAGCGGGCCCGCGAGGAGACGAGCAGGCCCATCGAGAGCAGCGCGAAGAGGTAGATGATCGCGAGCCCGAGCAGCAGGAAGAGGTTTCCGTGGATCGGCACGCGGAAGACCACGGTCATCAGGAACAGGATGAAGAGGAGCTGCAGGAAGGCGAGGAAGAGGTAGGGGAGGAGCTTGCCCAGCACGACCGCGACCGGTGAGGCCGGCGTGACCATGAGCTGCTCGAGCGTCCCGCGTTCGCGCTCGCGCACGATCGCGAAGGCGGCGAGCAGCGTCCCCGAGAACGTCAGCAGGATCGCGACGAGCCCGGGGATCAGGAGGTTCGCGCTCCGGGAGTCCGGGTTGAAGAGGAAGAGCGGATGCGTCCGGATCGGCAGGTCCTTCGCCCCGGCCCGCTCGGCGAGCTCCGTCACGGACCTCGCGAAGGCGACACCATTGGCCGCGGCGAGGCTCGCGCTGGAGATCGTCGAGTCCGATCCGTCGATCAGGACCAGCACGTCGGCCGGCTCGTGGTTGACGCGGCGGCGGGCGTAGTCCGGCGGGATCTCCACTGCGACGGAGGCGCGCCCGGCCACGATGAACTCCTTCATCTCGGCTCGCGACCCGGCGTAGGAGACGACGTCGAAGTAGCTCGTGTTGACGAAGTCGTTGACGAGCTGTCGGCTCTCCTGCGTGCGGCTCTGGTCGAAGACGACGGTCCGGACGTGCTTGACGTTCGTGTCGATGAGGCCGAAGAGGACGAGCTGGAACGCGGGAACGAGGAGCGCGAACTGGAGCGTTCCCCGGTCGCGGATCATCTGGACGGCTTCCTTCTTCAGGACCGGGAAGAAGCCCCTCACTTCGGCGCCTCCGCGGGGATCTCGCCCCGCTGCTCGATCTGGAGCCGGGTGAGACGGACGAAGACGTCCTCGAGGGACGCCTCGATCGGCCGGATCGTGACCTGCGCGCGCGCGGCTTCCCCGAGGTCGCGGGCGATCTGGTCGTCGGGGACCTTCGCCTGGACGAGCAGGTGGAGCGCGTTGCCGAAGATCGTGACGTCCTCGACGTAGGGGAGCCGCCGCGCCTGGTTCATGACGGCCGCGGCGCCTTCCTCGCAGTCCGCCTCGACCCGCCGCGTCCCTTCGGGCGTGATCTCGGGCAGCTTCGTCAGGTCAGCCGGGTCCCCCTCGACCAGCATCTTGGAGAGGTAGAGGTACGCGACGCGGCCGCAGCGCTCCGCCTCGTCCATGTAGTGCGTCGAGACGAGCAGGGTCACCTTCTCGCCGGCGAGCGTGAAGAGGAGGTTCCACAGTTCCCGGCGCGCCACGGGGTCGATGCCCGCGGTCGGCTCGTCGAGGAAGAGGACGCGCGGACGATGCATCAGCGAGGCCGCGAGTGCGAGCCTCTGCTTCCAGCCGCCCGAAAGCTGCCCGGCGAGGCGCTGGCGGTACGGGCCGATCGAGGTCAGGTCGATGGCCCACTCCCGCCGCTTCTTCAGCTCCTCCTTCTTCAACCCGTAGACAGAGGCGAAGAAGTCGAGGTTCTCAAGCACCGTCAGGTCCTCGTAGAGCGAGAACTTCTGAGGCACGTAGCCGATCCGGCGTCGGATCTCCTCGCCGTCCTTCACGACGTCGAGCCCGTCCACGGTCGCGCGCCCTTCCGTCGGCGCGAGCAACCCGCAGAGAATCCGGATCAGCGTGGACTTGCCCGACCCGTTGGGCCCGAGCAGGCCGTAGATCTCTCCCCGAGGAACGGTCAAGGAGACTTTGTCCAGCGCCCGGACCGGCCCGAAGTCCCTGCTGACGCCGTCCACGAGGATTCCGAAATCGCGGCCCACGCCGACGGTCGGCCGCGGCGCCGAGGCGCTCATTCGACGAGCCTCACAGCCGCCGCCATCCCGGGCTTCAATTCCGGAGCGGGATCGATGGCGACCTTGACCCCGAAGACCTGGTCCATCCTCTGGTCGAGGGTCTGGACGTTGCGGGGCGTGTACTCGGACTGTGTGCGGATCTCGACGACCTTCCCCGGAAACTCGCGATTGGGCCACGTGTCCACCCTGATCGCCGCCTGCTGGCCCACGCGGACGCGCCCAAGCTGCGGCTCGGGCACGTAGACGCGCACCCAGATCTGCGAGGGCTCGAGCATCCGCGCGACCGGCTGGTTGGGGCCGACGAGGTCTCCGGGCCGCAGGTCCATGGATTCGATGACGCCCGCCGCCGGCGCCTTGACGACGGACTCGGCGCGCTGCCGCTCGAGGTACCCGAGCTGCTTCTGCTCGGCCTCGAGAGTCGCCTTCGCCGCGGCGATGTCCTCGGGGCGGTTCCCGCGCTCGAGCTGCAGGAGCGCCTCCCTCGTCGTCTTCGCCTGCGTCGCCGCCGAGTCGTACTGCTGCTGCGGCGTGACACCCTTCTGGAGGAGGTCTCTCTGCCGCAGCCTTTCGCGCTCGGCGTTCTCCGCCTGCGCCCGCGCGCTGGCGATGTCCTCCACCCGCGGGCCCCGGAGCGCCTTGGTCAGGTTGGCCTCCGCCTGGGCGATCTTCGCCTTCTGCTGGGAGACCTGGAGGTCGATCAGGTCGGTTTCGAACTCGAGGATCGGCTGGCTCGCGGCGACGGTCGCGCCTTCCTCGACCAGGACCTTCGAGATCCGCCCGCCGGTGAGCGACCCGACCTCGACGTCCCTCGCCTCGATCGTCCCCGAGAGGACCAGCGGCTTCTCCTTCCGCCGTGTCCCCAGCCACCAGCCGAGCGCCGCGGCGGCGGCCAGGACGATGACGACGAACAGGATGACTCTCTTCCGCTTCATCTCTCTCCTCGCTTGCGATCCCGGATCGCGCCGTTCTTCCAGATCTCCAGGATCGTGTCGAGATACCCCTCCAGCGGGACGCGCGGCTCGATGTGCAGCACCCGGTGGAGAAAGACGTAGGACTGGAGCGATCCGAGAAACGCCAGCGCCGCGGCGCGCGGGCTCCGGACCGAGAGCGACCCGGACTCCCGCGCGCGCCGGAAGTAGCCCTCCAGCGCCCGGATCGCGCGGAGGGGAGGAGCGCTCTTCTTCCGGGGATCGAAGGGGAGGCGGATCGTGCGCGCCTCCTCCTCGCTTCGGGCCCGGAGGAAGCGGGCGATGTTCTCGCCCATTTTCTGCTCGATGAACGGGATGAACTCCCGGGCGAGCCTCCGGAGCACCTTCGCCGGGTCCTCGCCGGTCGGGACCGAGGCCAGGAAGTCCGTCGGAAGAACTTCTCCGGACTCCGGCTCCATCGCGAGGTGGAAGAGGGCCTCCTTGGAGGGCGCGTGGCGGAGCAGCGCCGCCGGCGACACGCCCAGCCGCGCGCCGATGTCGGCCAGCGTCGTCCCCTCGAAGCCGCGCTCCGAGAACGCGCGCCGCGCCTCCGCCAGGACCTGCTCCCTCGTGACCCTCTGCGGCCGTCCCATGACAGAGTAAATAAATATACACTTATTTACTAAAAGTCAAGGGGAGGATTTGGGATTTGTGATCAGGGCTGTAGGGCGGTTCCTGTCCTGATCACAAATCGGGCAGTGACCCGCCTCGTCGCTTGATGAGCCAGGCTTCCAGTTCGTCGGCGGTCTTGGCGTTCAGCGTGGATTGGGGCGTCACCCATCCCTTCCGCGCGATCCCCACCCCGAGGGAGACGTAGGAGTACTCGCGGGTGGCATGGGCGTCGGGATCGATGGAGAAGAGGACTCCTTTTTCGACGGCGCGGCGGCAGTGCCGCCAGTCCAGGTCGAGGCGCTCGGGGGAGCCGTTGATCTCCAGGGCGCAGCCGGACTCGGCGGCGGCGTCGATGACGGCCTCGACGTCCGCGTCCAGCCCCTCGCGAGAGAGAAGGAGCCGGCCCGTCGGGTGACCAAGGACGGCGACCCGGGGATTGCGGATCGCCTTGACGAGCCGCGCGGTCTGCTCCGCGCGGGGGAGGCCGAAGCGGGAATGCACGGAGGCGACGACGAGGTCGAAGTTCGCGAGGAACTCGTCGCCGTAGTCGATCGAGCCGTCCGCGAGGATGTCCGCCTCCGTGCCGTGGAAGATCCGGAAGCCGGGTGTCCTCTGCCGGAGCGCGCGGATCGCCTCGCGTTGAGCGAGGACCCTCTCCTCGTTCAGGCCCCCGGCGTAGCCCGCCGTCTTGCTGTGGTCGGTGATGGCGGCATAGGAGTAGCCGACCTCCCGCGCGGCTTCCACCATGACCTCGAGGCTGTCGCGGCCGTCGGACTCCGTCGTGTGGACGTGGATCACTCCCTCGAGGTCCTCCTCGGAGACGAGGCGGGGGAGCTCGCCGTGCTCGGCGGCCTCGATCTCGCCCAGCCCTTCTCGAAGCTCCGGCTCGATGTAGTCCAGGCCGAGCGCCCGGTAGAGGTCCGCCTCGCTCGCCGCGGGGACCCGCTCTTCCGGCGAGTCGGCGCGAAAGAGGCCGTACTCGTTCAACTTCATCCGCATCTTCTTCGCGCGGGCGCGAAGCTGCGTGTTGTGCTCCTGCGAGCCGGTGAAGTACTGGAGCGCCGCGGGGAAGTCCTCGTCGGAGACGACGCGAAGGTCCGCCGCCATCCCGTCGGCGAAGCGGACCGAGGTCTTCGTCGGCCCGTCGGCCGTGACCTCGTCCACCCAGGGGAGGTCTCGAAAGGCCCGGCCCAGTTCTTCCGGCCGCCCCGAGGCGGCGACGAAATCGAGGTCGCGGACGATCTCTTTTCGCCGGCGAAGGCTCCCCGCGACCTGGAGCCGCGCGGCCAGTCCCGTTCGTTGGAGAAGGTCGAGCACCTCGTCGGCCCTCCGGCGCGCCCGCGTGTAGTAGTGCAGGCCCGCCGTCGCCCGCAGCATCGCGATGCCGCGCAGGATCTTCTCGGCGCTCCTGGCGCCGAAGCCCTTCACGCCGGCGAGCTTCCCCTCGAGGCAGATCCTCTCGAGCGCCTCGATGGAATCGATGCCGAGCGCGTCGTGGAGCTGCTTGACCTTCCGGGCGCCGACGCCGGGGATGCGCAGGCACTCCCGGAGCCCGGGAGGGAACTGCGCCCGCAGCTCCTCGTGGTAGGGGAGCGACCCGGTCGTGACGAGGCTCTCGATGTTGGAGAAGAGGCTCGGCCCGATCCCGGGGACCTTCTTCAGCTCTCCGCTGGCGACCGCCGCGTGAAGGTCCCCCGGAAACGCGAGGATCGCCCTCGCGCCGTTCTCGTAGGCCTTTACCTTGAAAGCATTCGAGCCCTTCAGCTCCAGCATCGCCGCGATGTCCTCCAGGACGGCGGCGACGGCCTTGCGGTCCACGCTCGCCATTCTAGGTGCCGGGTTGGCCTAAGATCCGCTCCGTGCGAATCGACCTGCACAGCCACTCCTCGGTCTCCGACGGGCTCGACAGCCCGGCCGAACTCGTCGGCAAGATGAAGACGGCCGGGATCGACTGCTTCGCCCTGACCGATCACGACACCCTGCAGGGGCTGCCCGAGGCTCGCGAGGCGGCGGCCCGGATCGGAGTCGAGCTCGTGCCCGGGGCGGAGATCTCCGCGGACTTCCGGGGGCAGGATGACGTCCACATCCTCGCGCTCTTCGTAGACGAGGCCGACGAGCGCTTCAATGCCCGGCTCCTCGAGCGGCAGGAAAACCGCCGGTTGCGGGGTGAGCGCATGGCCCGCAAGCTGATCGAAGCGGGCTATCCGCTAGACCTCGACGCGATCCGGCAGGACGTGGGCGATGGCGTGTGGGGGCGGCCGCACCTGGCGCGAGCGCTGGTGCGGGCCGGGCACGCGAAGTCCAACGACGACGCCTTCGACCGATTCCTGGGCCGCGAGCATCCCTGGTACGTGCCGTCCACCAAGTGGCAGGCGACCGAAGTCCTCGAGGCCGTCCACGAAGCCGGCGGGGTTTCCTCGCTCGCCCACGCGGTCTGGTACCGAAACGCGGAGGACCTGGTCATCGCCCTGGCGTCGGCCGGCCTCGACGCGATCGAGGTCTTCCATCCCGATCACGACACGGCGCAGGAGGCGCGTTTCGGCTCGCTCGCGCGAGAACTCGGGCTTCTCGCGACGGCGGGAAGCGACTTCCACGGCACGCCGGAGGGCCGCAAGCACCCGGGCGGCGTCGCCGGCACCGCGGAGATGCTGGGCCTCCTGCGGGCCCGCGCCCGGCCTCGATGAGCGGCGAGGCGGGGACGGCGCGCCCGCTCTGGGTCCTCCTTCTCCAGCGTGACTCCCCGGACACTCTCTACGAGGCCGCCGCGATGACGGCCGGCGCCGTCTCCCTGGGGCTCGACGTCACGCTCATCTGGTTCGACGCGGCCCTCGAGTCGCTCGTCTCGGGCCGTCTCTCCGAGGACGACCCCGACCTGGGGTCCGCGGCCCGGCTCCTGCGCGAGTCGCGCGAGACCGGCAACGTGCGCGTCCTCGCGTGCTCGGCTTCGCTCGTCAACCGCAGGCTCGACCGCGCCGCCGTGTCGAGCCGAGTGGATGGCCTGGTCGGCTGGCCCACGGCGATCTCCCTGATCCGCTCGGCCGAGCGCTCCTTCGTCTGGTAACCGCGCCGGGACACGATCACCCGGACATCTGTTGTCCGTCCACGGGACGGATAGTCGTAGTCCTGTGGACGCACGGCAAAAAAAATTTTTTTCGCCAATGCCGACATGACGCGCCGGGTGTGGATAAGTTGCGGATTCCTCCGGAGCCGGTTGACTAACGGTTTCGCCGCGCTAAGCATCCGCAAAAACCGGTAATTGATGCTCGAAGAAGCTGTCAGCGAGAAAGGGCTTCCGCAGAACGCGGAAGCGGAGCGCGCCGTGCTCGGATCGATTCTGCTCGATCCCTCGACGATCTCCGTCGTCGTCCCGATCCTCTCCCAGGAGGACTTCTTCACCGAGAAGCACCAGCGCATCTACCGCGGAATGCTGGATCTCTTCGACCGCGCGGCCGAGATCGACCTGCTGACGCTGAAGGAGCAGCTCAACACCGGCGACACCGAGACCGTGGACGCCGCCTACCTGTCGTGGCTGCTCGACGGCGTCCCGGACATCGGCAACGTCGAGCACTACTCCCGGATCGTCAAGGAAAAGGCGACGCTGCGGCGGTTGATTCGCGCGGGCCAGAGGATCGTCCGCGACGGGCTGACCCAGGAAAAAACGGCCGAGGAGCTGCTCGGCGAGGTCACCGGCGAGATCTTCGACATCGCCGACGACTCGGTCCGCGAGGCCTTCACGCCCATCGGGAAGATCGTCAAGCACAACCTGGAGGTCATCGAGGATGCGCGCGCCCGGCAGGGGATGCTCTCGGGCCTCCCGACCGGGTTCACGGAGCTGAACCGGATGACCTCGGGGCTGCAGGCTTCGGATCTCATCATCCTGGCGGCGCGCCCCTCGGTCGGAAAGACCTCCTTCGCCCTGAACATCGCCCAGCACGTGGCCCTGCGGGACGGCAGGTCGGTCGGGTTCTTCTCGCTGGAAATGTCCATGGAGCAGCTGGGGTTCCGGGTGCTCTGCTCGGAGGCGGACGTGGACGCCAAGAAGGTCCGCGACGGCTACGCCTCGCAGGAGGCGATCACGCGGCTGGTGATGGCGCAGACGAAGATCGCAGGGGCCAACTTTTTCATCGACGACAGCGCGGGCCTCACCGTCCCGATGATGCGCGCCAAGGCCCAGCGCTTGAAGCGCGAAAAGGGCCTCGACCTGATCGTCGTGGACTACCTCCAGCTGATGGCGGGTCACGGCCGGTTCGACAACCGCACGCAGGAGGTTTCGCAGATTTCCCGGGGACTGAAGCTTCTCGCCAAGGAGCTGAAGCTTCCCTTGATCGCGCTCTCCCAGCTCTCCCGCCAGCCGGAGCAGCGAAAGGGAGACCTGCGCAAGCCGCAGCTTGCCGACCTGCGGGACTCCGGGTCGCTCGAGCAGGATGCCGACGTCGTCATCATGCTCTACCGCGAGGAGCTCTACGACCGCGACACCGAGCGCAAGGGGATCGCCGACGTCATCATCGCCAAGCAGCGCAACGGACCGACGGGGGAGTTCGAGACCGTCTTCCTCCCGGACCACATGACGTTCCGCAACTACACACCCGAGATCTCTCCCTCCTCGGACCAGCCCTTCTGAGGCGGGCGGCGGGAACTTGGGGGGCGCGCCTGGTTTCTATACTCTCGACGCTTGACTCTCGACCCTCGACCGCGTTCCCGTCCGACCGAGGCCCTCGTCGATCTCGGCGCCATCGCACGGAACTACGCGCGGCTGAAGGAGCGAGCCGGCGCCGCCGAGCTCTTTCCGGTCGTCAAGGCCGATGCTTACGGCCACGGGGCGGTGGCCGTCTCGCGTCGGCTCTGGCGTGAAGGCGCCCGGACGTTCGCGGTCGCGATCGCGGAAGAAGCGGTCGAGCTGCGCCGGGCCGGGATCGGCGGCGGCATCCTCCTCCTCAACCACTCCGATCCGGCCGGGGCCTCGCTCTTCCGGGACTACTCGATCACGCCGGCGCTCTACGACCTGCGGCACGCCTCCGAGATGGCGCGCGCCGTCTCCGGCTTCACGAGGCCTCTTCCGGTCCACGTCAAGTTCGACACCGGGATGGGCCGGCTGGGGATCCTTCCCTCGGAAGCCGGGACGCTGGCGGAGATCCTCCGCGGGTCGAGGCTCACGCTGGCCGGCGTCTTCGCACAGCTCTCCAGCGCCGAGGACCCCGCATCTCCCGCGACGGCCCCGCAGATCGCGGGCCTCGTCGAGGCGGCTCGCGCGCTCCGGGCCGCGGGGATCGAGCCGGGCATCCTCCACGCCGCAAACTCCGCGGGAATCCTGGCGCACCCCGGCTCGATCTTCGACGCTGCTCGCCCCGGCCTCGCGCTCTACGGGGTCCTTCCGTCTCCCTCGATGGAGGATCCCGGGCTCGAGCCCGCGCTTTCGCTCGAGACGCGCGTTCTGTCCGTCCGCCGCTTCGCGGCAGGCACGCCTCTTGGATACGGAGGACTCTTCGTGACGCCTCGGCCTTCGACGATCGCGGTGCTTCCGATCGGCTATGATGACGGCCTTCGCCGGGCTTTCTCCGGTCGGGTGTCCGTTCTGGTGGAGGGCAAGGAGGCGCCGATCGTCGCCGCGGTGAGCATGGATCTGACCCTCGTGGACGCGACGGATTGCGGCGCTCGGCCGGGGGACCGGGTCGTCTGCCTCGGGGCGGCGGACGGGGGCGGGGGTTTGCGGATCACCGCCTGGGACCTCGCTCGCGCGGCGGGGACGATTCCTTACGAAATCCTCTGCGGGATCTCCAACCGGGTGCCGAGAAGGTATCGCGATTGATTCGGGCTCTCGACGCGATCGGCCGCGTCGTCCTCCGGGTCTTCGAGGAGATCGGCCGCTTCTTCACGATGCTCGGCAGCGTCGCGGCGTGGGCGGTCCGGCCACCCTACGACTTCGGCGAGCTGCTGCGGCAGATGGTCCGCGTCGGATACGACTCGATCCCGGTCGTCTTCGTGACGACCCTCTTCACCGGGATGGTCCTGGCCTTGCAGACGTTCAACGGCTTTGCGAGGTTCCACGCTCAAAACCTCGTCGGAAGCGTCGTGGCGCTGTCGCTGACCCGCGAGCTCTCACCGGTCCTGACCGCCCTGATGGTCACGGGCCGCGTCGGCAGCGCGATGGCCGCGGAGCTGGGGACGATGAGGGTGACCGAGCAGATCGACGCGCTGACCTCGCTGGCGACCGAGCCGGTGCAGTACCTGATGGTTCCCCGGGTCGCGGCGTCGATCTTGATGCTGCCGCTTCTCGTCATCCTGGGAGACGCCGTCGGCATCTACGGCGGCTACCTCGTGGCCGTCCAGCTGCTCGGCGCAAACCCGGTCGCCTACATCGACAACTCCTTCCAGTACCTTCACGTCGGCGACGACGTCATCTCCGGGATCATCAAGGCCGCGGTGTTCGGGCTGATCTTTTCGCTGATCGCGTGCGTTCGCGGCTACTACACGACGGGCGGGGCGGAGGGCGTGGGCCGCGCGACGACGCGGGCCGTCGTCTCGGGGAGCCTCTCGGTCCTGGTCGCCGACTTCTTCCTGACGAAGCTTCTCTTCTGAGCCCGCCCGTGGAAGCCTCGCCGAAACCGCGCCCCCGCGACGATGTCCCGATGCTGGAGGCGCAGGACCTGCACAAGTCCTTCGGCCCGAAAGTGGTCCTGGACGGGATCTCCTTCTCGCTGGCGAAAGGAGAGTCCCTCGTCATCGTCGGTCCCTCCGGGATCGGCAAGAGCGTGCTCTTGAAGCACCTGATCGGCCTCGTCCGCCCCGACTCGGGCAAGGTCTTCGTCGCCGGCGAGGACCTGTGGGCGCTGTCGAACATCGAGCGCAACCGCGCCCGCAAGCGGTTCGGGATGTCCTTCCAGGAAGGAGCGCTCTTCGACTCGATGTCGGTCTTCGACAACATCGCGTTTCCGCTCCGGCGATCTGGCCGGCCCGCGGGAGAGGTCCGGGACCGGGTGCGGGAGTGCCTGGAGATCGTCCACCTGCCCAACGTCGAGGACAAGCGGCCGTCGGAGCTCTCCGGCGGCATGCGGCGGCGCGTCGGATTCGCCCGCGCGATCGCCCACAAGCCCGAGATCCTGCTCTTCGACGAGCCCAACACGGGGCTGGACCCGATCATGACCGACATCATCGACGAGGTCATCCTGGAGATGCGCGAGAGGATGAAGCCGACGATCGTGACGATCACGCATCACATCGAGAGCGCCAAGAAGATCGGGGACCGCGTCGCGCTGCTTTTCGGAGGCAAGCTTCTCTACGACGCGCCGCCGGAGCAGTTCCTGGAGGCGAAGGACCCCGCGGTCCGCCAGTTCGTCGAGGGGAAGGCCCAGGGGCCGCTGACGAAGGATCTGGAGATGTCGGTTCGATAATCGGAGGGGATCATGAGCACTGCGGCGAAGGTCGGAGGGTTTTTCCTGGTGGTCCTGGTCCTGGCGGGGCTGCTGATCTGGAGGATCGAGGACCTGCGGATCGGACGGACGCCGGCCAAGAAGGTGTCCGTCGAATTCAAGGACGTCGCGGGGCTCGACGCGAAGTCCACGGTTCGGCTGGCCGGGGTGCGCGTCGGGAAGGTCGCGCGGATCCGCCTGACCCCGGACGGGAAGGCGATCATCGACATGGACCTCGACCACGACGTGGAGCTGCGCCAGGGCGCCTCGGCGTCGATCGCCAACCTCGGGCTGCTGGGCGAGAAGTATGTCGAGCTCGTGCCCGGGCCCGTCGGGGCTCCCGAGCTTCCGGAGGGAACGGTGCTGAAGGGAGACATCCCCGTCAGCTTCGACCAGATCACGAAGCTCGCCCGCGACATCGAGGTGGACGTCAAGGACATCACGAGGAATCTCAACTCGTCTCTCGGCGGGCCGCAGGGGGAGGAGAGGCTCCGGACGATCATCGACAACATCAAGGTCCTGAGCGAGGATCTGCGGGTCATGGTCGCCTCCAACCGCGGCAACGTGGACGCCACGGTCGCCAACCTCCGCGACTTTTCGGAAGGAATGACCAAGCTCGTCGATCGCATCGACAAGCTCGTCGCCGCGAACTCGGCCAACGTGACTCAGGGGATCGCCAACGTCAAGGACGTCTCCGGCAAGCTCGATACGACCGCCGACAACCTGAACCAGATCACCGGGAAGGTCCGTTCCGGCGAGGGGACCATCGGCAAGCTGATCGAGAGCGATGAGACCCACAAGAACTTGAACGACACGCTCGTTTCCGTCAAGGAAGGAGTCGCCGAGCTGACCAAGGCGCTCGGGGCCGTCAACAAGACGCGTTTCGACCTGGGCGTCCGCTCCGCGTACCTGAGCCGCTTCTCGAAGGCCAAGGGCTCCTTCTCCCTCGACGTGTTTCCCCCCGACTCTCCGCGCTTCTACCGGGTCGAGCTGACCACGCAGCCGTTTGGCCGGCGCGTGGACTCGACGACGATCGACAAGACGACCTTTCCAGACGGCCACGTCGAGGTGAAGACCACTGAGGAGACGGAGCTGAAGGATGAGCTCGCGATCACGGCCCTCCTCGGGTACAAGTACAACGCCTGGGCGCTCCGAGCGGGCTTGATCGAGGGGCGCGGGGGCCTCGGCCTCGATTACAACACGCTGAGGAACCGGCTCCAGTTCTCCGCGGACATCTGGGACTTCAACCGGCCCAACTTCTCCGCGCACGCGGCTGTGACCGGACGCTACTACTTCTCGCCGTCGGTGTACGTGCAGGGAGGGTGGGACGACATCCTGAACCACTCCCGCGAAGCCGACTCCATCTTCTTCGGCGCGGGCCTTCGCTGGAACGACGACGACATCAAGTACCTGCTCGGGACGGCCGGAAGCGCGGCGGTCAGCCGCCGCTGACGATGCCCCGCGCCGCTCCCGTCTTCGCGTGCCAGTCCTGCGGCGCGACCTCGCCCAAGTGGCTGGGCCGGTGCCCGACCTGCGGGGAGCGGAACACGTACGTCGAGGAGCTCGCCGCCGAGGGCCCGCCCCCCCCGGCGGGGGCGGCCGCCCCCGCG
>Ga0126379_10000796_pt1 | contig 18117 bp, 12 predicted proteins | sample PanSoiMetPlot_24_FD_92640 | JGI IMG/M metagenome (GOLD analysis project Ga0126379, IMG submission 92640) | Tropical forest soil microbial communities from Panama - MetaG Plot_24 | ecosystem: Environmental > Terrestrial > Soil > Tropical forest > Bulk soil | place: Panama | collected 2016-02-17
CGAACTATTCCCCTCGCGTTCACCGCTGCAAACGTTTCCTCGGCACATCAATGCCTGGTCGGGAACTGACATCGCGATTGACAACGATACGCTGCAGATTCTGGGGGCGGGTGAGTTTTTGTTGCGCACTTACAGAAGTGAGGAATCAGATCCGGATATCAATCTGTTTATCGCGTACTTTCCGAGCCAGCGTGCCGGCGACACGATTCACTCACCGCGCCATTGTCTGCCGGGTGCCGGCTGGACGCCAGTGGAGAACACCCGCACGATGTTGAGCATGCCAGGACACGCCCCATTTCCCGCGAACCGATACGTAATCGCCCAGGGTGACTCGCGGCAGATAGTTCTGTATTGGTACTGGGCACACGATCGCGGAATCGCCAATGAGTACTGGGCAAAGTTCTACCTGGTCGCCGATTCTCTAAAGATGAACCGTAGCGACGGCGCCTTGGTCCGTGTTATGGCAGCGATGTATCCTAACGAAACCGCTGACGCTGCCGAGCAACGGCTGCTTCCTTTTACCAACGGAATCTTGCCGCTTCTCAATAATTACATTCCCCGCTGAGGTTCTGAAATTGTGCATATGCTCAGGCGCGGATTGCCGATTTCGCGACAAAACGATCAGTATTATCATATTGCACGCGCACGCAACCCTCTCCTTATGTCGGTTTCGCCGGAGATTTAAACCATGAATCGCGCTACCACGATCCGCTTGCTCATGTCCTGCTGTCTGCTCGCCGCATTTTGTACGAGTTGCTCACGAGATCCCAATGTTCGCAAACAGAAGTACTTCGATAGCGGCGAGAAATACTTCGCGCAGGGAAAATACCGCGAAGCGGTCATTCAGTACTCCAACGCGGTTTTGATTGATCCACGATTCGCCCAGGCACATTTTCAACTCAGCCAGAGCTATCTGAAGCTGGGCGACACGAGCAGGGCATTTCAGGAATTGAGTCGGACGGTCGAACTGGCCCCGGACAACTATCGCGCACACACCGACATTGCCAATCTTTTGGTTACGGTACGGAATCCTGACGGCTCGGTACTTCAGGATGCGCTGAAACAGGCGAAGCCTCATCTCGATCTTCTTCGCGAAAAACTCCCGAACAACCCGGAGACGCACGAGGCTTGGGCGAACTATTATGCAGCCCAAAATGATCTCACCTCGGCCACTCAGGAGGCAGAGCAGGCAATCAGCTCGAATCCGGGTCGGTCTGAGTCCTATTTGCTACTGGCGATTCTGCAGATTCACTCCAATTTGCCCGACAAAGCCGAGGCCAGCCTGAAGAAGGCGGCGGAGACTGATCCCAAATCCATGAACGCACAACTCGCGCTGGGTGGTTTCTATCAGTCACATAACCGGCTTGCGGACGCGGAGCTGCAATTCCGACATGCGGTGGAGGTGGATCCCAAGAGTCCCGCGCCCCGTGCAGCGTTGGTGCGGGTGCTGATCCAGGAAAACAAGCGGGATGGGATCGAATCATTTCTGCGGCAAACCAAAAAGGACCTGCCCGATGTTCCCGAAGGTTATCGCATGCTGGGCGATTATTACTTCGCTTCCGGAGACATGGACAAAGCGGCCACCGAATATGCATCTCTTTTCAGCGAGCACCCTAAGGACTCTCAGACGAAGAAGAACTACATCCAGATCTTGATCTTGAAGAATCGGCTCAGCGAAGCGACAAAATTGAATAATGAGATCCTCAAAGGGAATCCTCACGACGTCGAGGCTTTGGTCTACAAAGGACAGATCCAGATCCGGAAGAACGATGCGGCGGGCGCGGTTGAGTCTTTGCAGAGCGCGCTTTCCAATGATTCAGGAAACGGCATAGCTCATTATCAGTTGGGAATTGCCTATGCGAAAGAGCATGATTTGGCGCGAGCGGAATCGGAGTGGCGAGAGGCTGTTCGCACTCACCCCGAGATAATTGATGCCCAGCGCAACCTCGCGGACCTCGAACTCAGTCGTGGAGAGATTGACGCGACATTGCAGACGGCGCAACAGATCATTAGCGCCCAACCGTATTTGGCCGATGGGTACGTGATCAAGGGGATGGCGGATCTTGCCCGGCAAAGATACAGCGATGCGCAACAGGATGCAGAGGAGGCAATGAATCGCGCGCCTCAAAGCGCCATTCCATATTTTCAATTGGCAAACATTCAGTTGGCGCAAAAGCATTTCCCAGACGCCGAGAAGTTTTACCAGAAGAGTCTCGACAAGGATCCATCGTCTTCCCAGGCCCTCGGCGGCCTAATGAATACCTATGTCGCACAAAAGCAGTACGACAAGGCCATCGCAGCCGCCAATGCGCAAATCGTGAAATCTCCGAGCAATAGCGATTTTTACGATCTTCTGGGAACTGCCCTCTTTAACGGCAAGAAAGACCTGCCCGGGGCTGAAGTCGCCCTCAAGAAGGCCATCGATCTCGACAAGACCAATACCGATGCGATTGAGAAGCTAGGCAAGGTTCAAGGTCAGCAAGGAGCTTCTGATCAAGCCCTCGCACTCTATGTACATTCGATAAAAGACAATCCCCGCGAGGTCCGGTTCTACATCCTTGCTGGAGAACTCTACGAAGGCAAGCAGAACTGGGATCAAGCGAAGGCTTTGTACGAGCAAGCACTCGGCATCTCTCCCGATCATCCGTTGGCTTCGAACAACCTGGCTTACGTGATTCTCGAGCAGGGTGGAAACGTAGATGTCGCCATGAATATGGCGCAAACGGCACGTCGCGGGATGCCGGACTCCCCAAACGCCGCCGATACCCTGGGATGGGCCTATTACCACAAGGGCATATACCAGTCTGCTATTAGCCAATTCCAGGAAGCTTTGAAACTGAACGAAAAAAATGGAGCACCCGATGACGCAGTGCTTCACTACCATCTCGGCTTGGCTTACCAGAAGGCAAATCAAATGTCGCTGGCACGACAGCAACTCGAGAAGGCGGTGAAGATCAGTCCTGACTACACGGATGCTCGTAAGGCCCTGGCAGAGCTCCGCAGTTAGCGGACTGTATCCATTGGTGAATTAAAGCCTCAAGCAAAAATCGGGCGCTAAGGTCTGTGGATGGCAAGAGGAACCTTCATGCAAGAGTCAGGGAATTACACGCAAGCCGGGCTATGCAACCAAGAAAGGATTGGCTCTCAGTCGGCAGCGACTTGCTGTTTCGGCACTCCTTCCTCACGGCGCGCGATCCGATTAGATGGCAGACCTGCGTCGCGAATCTTGTAGAGCAGAGCTCGATAGCTAATGCTCAAAGCGCGCGCTGCCTGCTTGCGATTCCAGTGGTGGTTCTGCAAAACTTTTAGAATCACTTTTCGTTCGAGTTCGCGCACTGCCTGCCGAGTCAGCTTCTTCAAAGAAATCGGGCCGTCGAGTGGAATCTCCGTATTGAAGAAATCGGCGTTGCGGGGCGCCAGGTCTGTAGATATCACCTCTTCATTGCCGAGGATGACGTAGCGTTTAATAAGATTTTCCAGTTCCCGGATATTACCCGGCCAGTGATATTTCCTCAGCGTCAGCATCATCTCGTTGGAGAGAGAGCGCGCGCGGCAATTGTATTTCCGGTTGTGGTACTCAAGGAAATAGTTCACCAGCTCAGGAATGTCTGCTACGCGTTCGCGTAACGCTGGCAGATGCAGATTCACGACATTGATGCGATAAAAGAGGTCTGAACGGAAGGTACCGTTTTCGATTTCCTGCTCGAGTTTGCGATTCGTCGCGCATACCACTCGGACTTCAACCTTCTTGTCTTCCTGCGCGCCGATTCGGCAGAATTGTCCGTCCTGCAACAGTTGCAGCAGCTTCGACTGCAACGACATATCAAGTTCCGAGATTTCGTCGAGAAAGAGGGTTCCGCGATGAGCCATCTCGACTCGCCCTGGCTTGACACCATACGCGCCGGTGAATGCGCCTTTTTCGTATCCAAACAGCTCGCTTTCGAGCAGGGTGCCCGGAATCGCGGGACAATTTACTTTTACCCAAGGGCCGCTCTTCCAAGGAGACGCCGCGTGGATCATCCTGGCAATGATGTCTTTGCCGGTTCCGCTTTCCCCTTGAATAAGAACTGGAACGTTGGCTCCTGCCAATTTTGTAAGGCGGTCCCGGACTGCTTTCATTGACTCGGTGCGGCCAAAGACGATTGCTTCCGGCGGCATTTCACCCAGCGGTTGGACGAGCGTGTTTACGTTTGTCATGATTGTTATCTACCAACTGGGGGGAGCAACTCTCTCAATGCACCCGGAGAACCAAATTCCGCTGTTCCACGGAGTAATGACTAAATCTAGTGTATGTATTTGAGGGATATCAACTTACCAAAGAACCGAGAAGTCACACCCCAGTCACCGTGGACTGGTCGCAAGGGTAACATTTTCCGGTAACCAGTGCGCAAACTTTTTCACAATGTTGAAACGGTTTTCCTCTGCTTGGCGGTGGGTTTGTCGCTTACTGGCAACGGGTGGGTAAACTTTAATCCGAGAAGATAATATCCGTCGGCAGGAGTGGTTCGAAGTGTCTTCGCTCGGAGCGTTCGCGCGGCGCTCGGTAAAGGGGCCATCGCCGCAACCGGAGCGCTCGGAATCTCCAGTCTTATCTGGCTAACCGTGGGTAAGACACGGCGGATGGCGACCAGCATCCCACCGGCACTCACATTTAACGACGTGGCAAATTCCAGAAACTCCTTACCCTTGCGGTCACGGCTTCGTACAAAAACGGGAATCGCGAGTGGTAACCTCGACCACCTCCGCCGCTCATGTGCGGATCGACTCCCATTCATGGCAGACCTCTCCATAGCGCCCCTTCCCCGCTGGTAGGCGAGCACATGATGGGCCAATTATCAGTTGAATGCCCTACGAAAGAGGAATGCAGACCTACGATTCGAGGTCGACTAGCCCCAAAAATCAAAATGAAACTGCATAAATCGCGGAGTTATATTCGTCTTACATTCGCCTCTACGATTTTGCGGAAGTGAGGCCTCCTCACTTCAGAAGTGCAAGGTTTTGCTACACTTGGGTAATTCCGTTGCATTTTTCATTGACAACCGAGAATCGCTGTCTTACGATTTCTTCTAACCAGCACTCTTTCAGCAAGTTGGGGTGCGGTATTTTCCTCCCCGCATTCATCTTTGTTATTCCGAATGGCCTCCGCCCACAAGAACGCGTGTGTTTCGGAACCCGGAGTAAAGGCTGCACCGGTACAGGGGATCCCTGTCAACTCTGACGGTGACGTTCCCAGCCCAGAGAACCTGCTGCAGGATTACAAAGACCTTCGCGAGAAGTTTGACCGCACCACCAATGCCCTGGCGTCTGCCGCTCACGACTTAAAGACTCCACTTTCGATTCTCAACGGATACGTCGAGCTACTGCACAGCGAGAAGCTGGGTCCCCTCAGCGAACGCCAACGGGAAGTGTTGCAAGACATGCGTGATAGTGGAAAGCGCCTGCAGGACTTTATTCAGGACTTTCTCACCTACAGCGCTTTGGAGACTGGCGGGTTACGCATGCAATTTGAAACCGGAGACCTGAACGAGTGTCTCTCGGGCGTATGCCGGTTGTGGTCCAATCGATTTCAGCAAAAAGGAATTGCCCTATATTTTCTCGCGAATGACAAGCTGCCGCTTTTTCCTTTTGACGCACCTAAGGTGGAGAGGGTCATCTCGAATTTGCTGGAGAACTCGTTCAAATACACGCTATCGGCTGGAACAGTCTGGTTGCACGCTGAGCCGTATATGTGGGAACGCCGTGCCGCATCAGTACCGTCAACGTCTGAGCGCCGCAGGCAGAATACGTCTCATCCCAACTCGGTGAAAGTCAGCGTCTCCGACACGGGCCCCGGAATTCCTGCTGAGTTTCACCTCGAAGTTTTTGACGACTTTTTTCGCCTGCCCGGAAGTGAAAACCAGGACGGCATGGGATTAGGTCTTGCCATTGCTCGCCGGTTGGTCCACGGAATGGGCGGCAAAATCTGGGTTGAAAGTGATCCCGGCGCGGGCTGCAAATTTTCATTCTTAATGCCGTTTAAACCCGCTGCGGCGGCTGCCAGCAAAGGAAAACATCGATGAAGCGGACGGCCAAGATCCTGCTTGTAGACGACGAACCGGGCATGCTGCGCTATATCAAGACGCTGCTCGAAGTAGACGACTACAAGGTCGAAACAGCAACAACGGGCGAAGAAGCGCTGCAGCGCGTCGAGAAAGGACTTGAACCGGATCTGGTGTTGCTGGATGTGCTGATGCCGGGCATTGACGGCCTCCAGACCCTGGAGCAACTCCGGCAGAAGCAGCCAAGCATGAAAGTCATCATGCTCTCTTGCGTGAGCGATACGCGTAAGGTCGTGCAGGCGATGAAACTTGGTGCCCAGGACTATCTGACCAAGCCATTTCAGAAAGCTGAATTGGACGCCGTGATCGATCTCAGCCTTGGCGAAGGCAAACAAAACTTCAGTGGCGAGGTAGAGGAACTTGCCGAAGACGTCTTCTTTGTTGCTGCCAGCCCGGCAATGCGCAAGATTCGTTCACAGGCTGCGCTGGTGGCGAACGTGGATATTCCCGTGCTACTGCTGGGAGAGAGTGGCACCGGTAAAGAAGTTTTGGCGCGGTTGATTCATAAGCTCTCACCGAGGGCTCATCGCACATTCTTGAAAGTGAATTGTGCCGCGGTTCCGGCCGACCTGCTGGAGAGCGAATTGTTCGGATACGAACCCGGCGCTTTCACCGGTGCGACGCATGCCAAGCCTGGAAAATTCGAATTGTGCAACAAAGGCACGATCTTACTCGATGAGATCGGGGAGATGCCGCCGCTGTTGCAGGCAAAGCTTCTGCACGTTCTGCAGGACCAGCAGTTCTCTCGTCTGGGAAGTCGCTCGGTAATCAAAGTCGATGTCCGAATCCTGGCGGCGACGAACATCAACATTCCGGAAGCGCTCGCAACCAAGCGTTTGCGCGAGGATCTCTACTATCGGCTGAATGCATTCACGCTGAGCTTGCCCCCACTCCGCGACCGCAAGGAAGAGATTCCAATCCTGCTGAAGCATTCCATGACGCGCATGGCCGAGCGGTACGCCCGACCACCACTGCCGCTTTCCCCGGCACTGCTGGAGGCGTGTCATAACCATTCGTGGCCGGGAAACCTGCGCGAACTCAATAACTTCTTAAAGCGCTATCTCATTCTCGGTGACGAGAACCTGGCGGTCACAGAACTCCTCCCGCGGAATGACGGCAACGGAGGACAACAAGGAGAGCATGCGAAGGCAACCGAACCGGGTGGGTTGAAATCCCTGGCTCGTTCTGCCAAAGATGAAGCGGAAGCCCAAGCGATCACTCGCGCGCTAGAGCAAACCAACTGGAATCGCAAGCAGGCTGCTGCGATTCTTCAGATCAGCTATAAGGCACTTCTGTACAAGATCCGTCAGTACGGGATCGCCGAGGCGCGCGGCCATCATAAACTCTCGGCCGGGGCGTAAAGTCCTCTAAGTAGTAGAGAAAAAGCCCACGGTCGAAACCGTGGGCTTCTTGCATGCCAGAAAAATCGTCTACGGAACCGTAAGTGTGATGTTCTGGCTCTTCGAATTGGTTCCTGACGATGCGGTGACTGTAATCGTGTATGTTCCGGCAGGAGTTCCACTGACCGGCGTTTGCGTCGTGCTATGGCTGCAAGCGGGTAAGAGCAGGAGTAATGCAAAGATCGTACAGAGCATGGATATTCCTACGACCTTGCGACGCCGGCGGTCACCACCGATTCCCAGGAACGCGATTCCCGGAATTACGAGCCAGAACGCATAGAAGTGCCTTTTGAAGAGACTCGCTGCGGGAGTGATGGGCCGAGCCGTCGTGGGAATCGTCAAAGTTACAGTCGAACCGCTTGAACTCTGCAATGTAACGGACGTGCCGGGATTGAAGGCGCACGATGAACCGGCCGGTGCGCCAGTGCAAGACATCGTGATAGGGGAACCGAACAGCGGTTGCGGCGTCAGCGAGACTGTATAGTTCGCCGGAGCACCCGCCTGGGGGACACTCTGATTGAGCGGCGAAACGGTCATTTTGAAGTCCGACATCGTTGCTGACACCGAGGTCTGCGCCAAGACGATGTTGCCCGGCGCTATTGCCGAAATCGTTCCACCATTAAATGCCACAGAAGATGAAGCGTTAACCGATGTCGGAGTCGCCGTGATTGTTAGCGTGGCAGTGGATCCCGCTTGCAACGAGATCGGTCCGCAGCTGATTCCTGTGCCCGTACTCCCTGCACCGCAGGTCCCCGCACTGATGCTGCCTGTGATGTTGGTGAGCGGAACGCCTGTGGCGGCCATATCCGCGAGGATCGTAATGTTGCTGGCGAGGTCCGGCCCGCCATTTGTGATCGTGTACGTAAACGTTGCAGGGTTTCCCGCCGCGATAAGGCTCTGGTTCGTGCCCAATCCGAGAACTCCGGAGATCGAGATACTGACCGCCCTGCCCAATTGAGTGACGAATGCGTCATAGCCACCGGCAAGAATCGTGTTTTGCGCCAGCGGCTTCGCCACTAATAGATATGGGGAATTTGTGTCGCCGGATACATAGGTATCTTGATTAACGTCGAGGGCAACACCAGTGCCTGACGAGACAAATGGGTCGGGTGGCGTACATGGTGGCACCGCGAGAGTGTTGCAGTTTCCTCCAAAATACGTTGCCCACGACGCCGTGGTCGTCTGTCCCGTTACTGCCACAGTGTTGATCCGCGCGATAAATGCGGCTTGAGCTTCGGTGAGCTGGCCCTGAATGGAACTCGGATTGGGATTCAGCGGGAAAGTGCCATCAGTGCCAGTAAACCCGGACTTCGTAGCTCCTGTTATGATTGCCCCGCTATTCGAATCTACGGTAATGGCAGTTCCGGCCTCGTCCTGACTTCCGCCTAGGTATGAGAAATAGTTCAATGCAACGGTTGTCGTAGACCCCGAAGTAATGGTTGGATTTGTTATCCGAGCGACAAACGCGTCGTTGGGTGGACTTGTCTGCGACGTGCACGTGACGACGCCTGTAGATGGAGTTTGGGGCAAATTGTTGAGGCATCTTTGGAACGAGGCAAATGTACTTACGAAAGCTGGATTGATAAAGTCCTGAGAGTTCGTAGTACCAACCACATATACGTTGGCAGCGCCTGTGTCGAGTGCGATACCAGCGCCTGTGTCGGTCCCGGTTCCTCCGATGTAGGTCGACCAGACCAGTTGTTGCGGTGGCGACACAGTCGTCGTACTTAGTTTTGCGGCAAATGCGTCAGGTATGGTCGGATCGGGCGCTGTACCGCAGGATTGCGGCGGAAGTATTACCGCCGGTGGCGGCGAATTCAAGCACGGTTGGTACGCATTCTGAATCGGAAAATCGCCTGCACCTATCGCTGTTCCGCTGTACGTAAAGTTCGTCGTACCCGTGAAGTAAACGTTCTGGTTCGTGTCAACAGCAATTCCGCCACCAGTCGCAATCGGCAAAGTGGAGCCCGTCGGAGGAGTAAAGTTCGCCCCTCCAAAGTACGTTGAATACGGAATGCTCGTGAATCTGGTGCTGTTGGTGTTTACCTTCGTCACAAAAAACTGAATGGCTGCAAACGAAAACTGCTGAAATGCTTGCAGGTTCGGAACTGTACTCGCCGGGAATTGGACGGCATTGCTGGCGACGTTATTGGACGTTGTAGTTCCCGTGACGTACAGATTCCCGGAAGAATCAATCGTCATTCCGCTCGCAGTATCAGTGCCGTTTCCGGACAAATATGACGAATAGTGCAGCGCGGTGAAGTCAGACTGAATTCTCGTTACGAAAGCATGTGTAGTTCCAGTGCTGCCGGCGTAAATGGTCGCCTGATATGCGTTGGTTGCCGTGGTTGGAAAATCAGTAGACGAGGTCGTTCCCGCAAGGTAGGGATTGCCACCTCCATCGACCTGGATTCCGACCGGGCTATCCGTACCGCTCCCTCCCAGGTAAGTGACGTCGTCGAGAGTGGCGGCTATCGATCCGAGCGGCGGTGTGATTTTTGCGATGTAAACATTCTGTGCGCCCTTGAGCGTCTGCTGCAGCGAGCCCGCCGTGATGCCGGGAAGACTGGCAGACGTCGTCGAACCCGCCAGATAGACATTCAGGTTTCCATCGACTGCTACGAAGTTGCTGAGCTCGTCTCCGGTGCCACCGAAGTAGGTGGCAAAGTTCAGGACTGGATCGATGATCAGTTCGCGGGAATGGTCATACGGGGCAATCGCGAAACCTGCGCGGTTATTCCCGCGGAGAACGAAACTGGCTTCGATCGCTTGTTGCTTGCCCGCAATTTCCTGATAGACGCGAGGCGCCTGCAGTGTCATGCTCCCGTGGCTTGCGTGAATGAGCAGCGCTCCGTCCTTTAGTTCCAGCTTTCTGGCGCCGTCAAATTCGAGTTCAGCCTGACTGGGATCCGAACCGGGGGCCACTTGAAAGTCGTACTCGAGATGGCCTTCGCGTCCGTAGAAAACGAGATTAATCCCGGAATAAACATTCTCGTAGCGAACGCGGGCAAAATGCGGCAGGCCGGTACGCCACTTCGAAGGATCGCTTCCGATAAAGTAGTTGCTTTTCCCTGGCAGCAGATTGGTCGCGCTCAAACTGGCCTGCGGATTCGCCCCCACAAGCTTCATCCGCAGGAATTCCAGGGTCGGGGTCGATGGATTGCCAGATGCTGAAGCACTCTTCTTCGGCTCGTTAGAGGCTAAACTCAGGATCGCGCCGTTAGATCCGAGAAAAAGGCTATATCCGGCGCCACGGCTAATGAATTTTGCTCGCGCGTCCGACGAATCAAGGTTCCCCTGCCCTTGATTAGGCTCGAAATAAAGCGGCAATCCAGCTAATAGCGAAGGCGCCTGGGACGACAGGTCCGCGCCACTGGTTTCCTTAGCGGCATCCGTCTTAGGGAGGACGCCCGATCTGGTACCAGTTTGCCCAAGGAGGCCAGGAATGGTGGGCCGGGCAGCGACTTGACTCTTGCGAGAGCCAACCCAGAAAAGCGAGCATCCCGCGGCCAGCAAAACCACCCCGGCCGCCAAAACACGAATTTGCACGACGGGAGTTCCACCCCAACGGCGCTCAACGCTCACTCGTTCCTCCAATGTCAGATCAGTACTCGTTCTCAATTGCTTCGCTCAGATCAGTGGTGAGGTGACAAATGCACGGGAACTTGACCGCAGACCGACGCACATCTACAGGGCGAGTGTTCGCCCTCAGCTCGATGGTCACTGGAACTGGCGGAAAAAATTAAATAACTACTTAAACATCTTAGGGATAGGCAAGTCAAGCCGCCTCGGCCTCCACCCGCTCCAAGTTTTGTCAGATGCGACCGACCCTAAGGAAAGATGCTGCAAGGCATGCGAAAAAGGATGCCCTTCTGAGGAGCACGCTTCACTCACCTCAACCAAACCGAGCCATGGTCATCTTGAACCGCTGACGGCTGTCGATGAAGGCGCACGGCCTGTCATAATTCCGATCGCTAATCCCCCAATCGCGCCCGCCAGGATTCCGATCAGAACCAGAAATTTCGCATTCTCAAGGATGGAAGTTTTGTGTCTCACGGGTGAGCCCCCAAATGTACGAGTACACAGATTCTATCCCAGTTGTGGGCAGAAAGAGGTACAGACTGACGAAATCCTCGCATCCGTGTGTGAGGTGGAACTGCACATCGTCATGCAATACGTTTCATCCGGAGCAAGATCCTGGCTGGAGGTACCACGCAAGCCGATGATTTTGCAGGCTTGGACTTTCGGTGTATGAGTTAAGGCATGGCACCGGAATTGCTCTCATTCCGATGTCCTCCGTCACGACGCCCTCCTCCAAAGTCTCTCGCCATGCCCGTTTCCAGTTGACTCCGGGTAACCGAAGCAATTCTTGTGACATTTTGCTGTTGCAAACTGCTAAGAATTTTATAAATTGAATCTCGGACGTTCGGCTTTGCAGTCTGGATTGTTGGCGTTGGCTATGAGTATTTTCGGCGATTTCGCGCGGTCTGCGGACTATGCAACCGAATTCACAGGAACGGCGGGCAATGCGGCGTTTCGACATGCGCCTGCCTGCGATCGTCAAGCTCGAGGGCGCCAATGAGTTCCACACGGAAACTCAAAATGTAAGCGCACGTGGCGTTTTCTTTTATTTGGACCAAACGGTATCCTCTGGCACCAAGCTCGAAGTCACCCTGACCTTTCCTCCTCATGTCACTCTCACGGATGCCGTTCGCGTGCGATTCCTGGCACGTGTGATCCGAGTCGAGGCTCCTCTTCCCTCCGCGCGGATTGGAGTCGCCGCCATGATTGAGGACTACCAGTTTCTCCGTTCGGCCAGCGGCAGCCCCGACTTTCTCACTGCGTTACAGAATGAGTGGAAGAACACGCACTAAATTGCGGCCTTTGCGTGCAGGGACCAAATCACGTACTGAGGCTCTGATGGAGTAAGCTCTCTTTCCATGAAGCTGTCGGTTGTCATGCCCGTTTTCAACGAACAATCCACCCTGCGCATGGCTGTGGAGCGGGTTCTGTCCGTTGGGCTCGAAGTCGAACTGCTTTGTATCGACGACGGATCGACAGACGAGTCACGGCAGATTTTGTTTAGTTTGGAAAAGAACCACCCGGAAATGCGGATCTTGCTTCAACCAAACAACATGGGCAAAGGCGCGGCGCTTCGTCGGGGCATCCACGAGGCCACCGGAGATTACGTCATCATTCAGGATGCCGATCTGGAATACGATCCGAGCAACTACCGTTCCCTGCTGGAACCACTGGAGGCCGGTCAAGCCGATGTCGTGTACGGATCGCGTTTTGTCGGGTCCGGCCCGCACCGGGTTCTCTACTTCTGGCACTCCGTCGGGAACCGGGTACTCACATTGATTTCCAACATGATTACCAACCTGAACATGACCGATATGGAGACCTGTTATAAGGTCTTCAGGCGCGAGATCATCCAAGTTATCCCGTTGGAGGAAGACCGGTTCGGATTTGAACCGGAGATCACCGTCAAAATCGCCAAACGGCAGCTTCGCGTTTATGAGGTGGGTATCAGCTATTGGGGCCGCACCTACGCTGAGGGGAAAAAGATCGGATGGAAAGATGGACTCCGGGCGTTGTGGTGTTTAGCGAAGTACGGTTTGAAAGAACGGCGTGTGCCCGAAGCAGTGGCGAGTGCTCAGAAGGCTTGACCCTGCGTTCCGTTCAGCTACTTCTTTCCGAGATCCTTCAACTGTTGTCGCAGGTGGCTGAACCTTCGAACCAGGCTGCCAAGGTAGACACCGTGGATCACCCAAGTCGCAATGTAGGCGGCGAATAGAAACTTGACGGCATTCATTCGGACCTCCTGCTCAGGGGCAAACTGGTCTTAGAGGCGCCTGCGCCAACGAGTGACTCCATTGCATGGGCCTGCTCCACTTCGCGGTGCAGCAATTCCAAACGAAATCGCGACCAGCAGACAAGAAACGCAAAGCAAAGAAATGCCATCCAGTTGATCAGTAGTACGTGGAGCATTCTCGGATCCATGGATCCGCCTCCGCCGATCACTGGCTGTGGGTGCTGTGTCCGGAAGAACCAGATCGAGAAATAAACGAGGGGAACATCCAATGCCCCAAAAACAGCCAGTGCCGCCGCCAGCATCTGCGTCTGGGCGCTGCTCGAAAACCGCCGCAGCACCAGGTAGCTGACGTAAATCAGCCACAGAACCAGGGTCGAGGTCAGGCGAATATCACCGGGCGCCCACCAGATTCCCCATACCGGCCGTGCCCACAGAGGACCCGTCACCAAAACAATCGTACAAAAAACAACACCAACCTCAGCCGAGGTGACTGCGAGAATATCGAGCCTGTCGCCGGGGAACCAGCGGCCGATCAGAAAGTAGACAACGGGGATGAGGACGACGGTCGTGGCCACGGCACTTGGACGCATTCCGGTCGGCAGCATATGCTGAACGGCAGGAATAAAGGTCGCAATCACGCCGATTACGCCGATGGCGATCACGATCCACTTCGCGGCCACCTCTGTAGAACGCTTCGCACGAACCAGATACTCAATCGAGGCAACAAAATTGATGAAGAACAATAGGAACGCAGTCCAGGCCGAAGGAACGTGGTAGTAGATGATCCGGTAAACATCCCCCTGAAGCGCATCTGTGGGAGCAACGACCAGCGCCTCATAGAGGGCGTAGGCCAGAAGAATGACAGTCAGAATCGAGAGGATGGGGAAGAGCCGTTTCATTCCGCGTGAAGGATTGTCTCGAATAGACCCAAACAAGCAGTAGTAAACACCACATCGTAGGTCAGAAGCAATACGACGTAGAAGTGAGCCGAGTTCTCTCCGGTCAGAATGGCAGTCGTGCCGGCGACCATTGCGATCACCGCAGGAATCGAAATCGGAAACAGCAACAGCGGCAGCATGATCTCTCGACTGCGTGTGCGCAGCGACATTGCAGCAAAGAAGGTCCCATTCACCACCAGGGCCCACGTTCCTAGCACCGCAATCGGAATCAACTGCCACGCCGGGCCTAGTGCGCGCAGGTTGTAGAAGACGACGAATAGAGGGACCATCAGCGCCTGCAGCACAACCACAAAAAGAAAATTCCCCAGAGCCTTCGCCAGAAATAGTGCGTTCGCCGGCGCTGGAGAGACGCGATAGGCGTCCAGTACTTGATTGCGCAATTCCCGAGCCCACGTCTGATTGAGGGCAACGACTGCCGCGAACAGGAACGCAATCCAAACAAGGCCACCCACGATGTGCCGCGATTCTTCCGCAAGCGGATCAAAGGAAAATACAAAAATCACGACAACTTGCAGCGAGAAAAACAGCATGGCGTTTAGCGCATCTTTCGAGCGCCACTCCAACCGGATGTCTTTGATGAGTGTCGCGAGGGTCAAACTCCAGAGTGAGTTCATCGCACGCCTCCACTCTGAGGCCCGCCGCGCGCGACAGACATCGTGCGATCCACGATCTGTCCGGCTTGCATCCAGATGAACTCATCCGCGATTCCTTCTAATAGCATTGCCTGATGCGTCACGACGAAGATTGTCCTTCCCGCATCACGCATTCCCTTGAGCAAATGGACCATCTCCTTGGCGGAGTGCACATCAACATTTGAGAAAGGCTCATCGAGCAACAGTACCGTCGGATCATGCAGGATGGCGCGCGCCAGGGACATGCGCTGGCGCATTCCTTGGGAATACTGGCCCACGCCGCGGGTCAGGGTCGGATCGAGCCTAACGGAGCGGATTGCTTCTTCGCACCGTCCGTCGCCGGAAATGCCATAGAGCCTCGCAAAATATCGCAGGTTCTCCATGCCGCTCATCTCGTCATAGAGCAGCGACGGATGAGCCATATATCCAATGTCGCGGCAAGCTGTTTGCGGAGACTTCCCGAAGATCGAAATCGTGCCCTGCGTGGGTCGCGCCAGTCCTGCTAACGCACGCAGCAAGGTCGTCTTCCCTGCTCCGTTATCTCCCAGAATGGCGTGGAAGCGTCCAGCGTCGAATTCGGCCGAAACCCCGCGTAGAGCAGCAAAACGGGCAAATTGCTTTATGACGTTCTCGACGACAATTGTGGACGAAATTCTTGGGCTAGCTTCGGTCACTGGCACCAGAGTTCACGGCTGAAATGGCTTCACACACGACAGCCAATCTATGCATTTTTCTGGTGTTTTGCAAAATGCATATGGCTGGTTTCGTGATGATTTTTGGATGAAGAGACTAATTCCCTCGAACAGGACTATCTGTTTGTAGCTGGGTTACGCTCTTAGCTGGTTCGGTCGACTGCGTGCCGTTGGCCGGCGTGCCCTTTTGCTGTGGAGCATATTTAGAGGCGCATTTCGCCTGCAACTGTTTGGCGTGGAAAACTCCATCTCTGCCGAAGCTGCCATCGGCCAGAGCCTGCGACTCGTCTTTGAAAGTGTCGGGCGGGGCTTCAGTCCCGGTGTAGTCGACAGCAAGATTCTGATCCTCCTCCACTAGGACAAATTGGACGTGGGTTCCCGTCCGCTTGATCGATCCGGGCTGGACGTTGCCGGCTACCCGCAAGCGTTTCGAATAGGCACCATCGCCCATCTTGTGGAGCTCTTTGATTGTGACGTAGTAGCTCTTGCTGTCCTGGACACCCGTATAGGCGAGATAACCAAGCAGCAGTAGGATGACGGCGGTCGCGCCACCGAACTTAAGATAAGTCTTTATTGGGCCTGACATAGAAGGTCTTTGAGAGGAAGCCCCCTCACTAAACTCTACGCGTCTGGCCAATTTGAATCAAGATTCGGGAGAGTGCTCAGCTTCACTGCACTTCCTGCACTCGGGGTATACACTCTTGGGCGGCTCAGATGATATCCAGTAGCGGTTCGCGCCACGACCTTCCAGTACCTGGAGAACACTTCATGTTCGATGCGTTTCGCACACGGCTGATTTGGCGGCTGTCCCGCGTAACCATGTTCCTCGCTATTTTCCTAGTCACTGTCCCCCTCTTGTCCGCTGAGACTCATCCCAGCGCCAAGGATCTGCTGAAGCAAATGACCTTGGAAGAGAAAGTCGCTCAGCTATCCCAACTGCCCGGCTTTCCGATCCCTGAATTCGCGCAACAAGTCGGAAAGCCCGAGGACGTAATTCGCAGATACGGTGCGGGATCAATGTTGTGGGTGTCGGATCCGAAGCAGATCAACCGCTTGCAGCATATTGCCGTCGATGAGTCCCGGCTTCATATTCCGATTCTGTTTGGGCTGGATGTCATTCATGGCTATCACACCATCTTTCCGGCTCCAATTGCGATGGCGTCTTCATGGGACCTGCAGTTGGTCGAGGCTGCCCAAACGGTAGCGGCCCGCGAGGCGCGTGCCAGTGGAATTGCGTGGACCTTTGCGCCCATGCTTGACATCGCGCGCGACGCGCGCTGGGGACGCATGGTGGAAGGCGCAGGCGAAGATCCCTATCTCGGAGCGGCGATTGCACGAGCACAAGTTTTGGGCTTCCAAGGTACTCACGACGGAGATCCTGACCGCGTTTTAGCGTGTGCGAAACACTTCGCGGGATACGGGGCCGCCGACGGCGGGCGCGATTACGATTCTTCTTACATTCCTGACGAACAGATGTGGAACACCTACTTGCCGCCGTTCAAGGCGGCTGCCGATGCGGGTGTCGGCTCATTCATGAGCGCCTATATGGATCTGAACGACATTCCCGCAACGGGGAATCGATGGCTCCTGCACGACGTTCTGCGCGACACATGGAACTACAAGGGCTTTGTGGTCAGTGACGCCAATTCTGTGCACAGTCTGATCACCCATGGCTATGCGCGAGACGGACAGGACGCTACATTGAAGGCATTTTCGGCGGGCTTGAACATGGACATGGCGTCGGGAACCTACCTGAAATATCTAGCTGACGAGGTGAGGCAAGGCCGCATCACGATGCAGCAGATCGATGACGCCGTCCTTCCGATCCTTGAGGCGAAAATTCGTCTCGGACTCTTCGAGCATCCCTACGTTGACGAATCTCGCATTCCTCAAGTTTTGAACGCGCCGGAGAATGCTGAACTGGCGCGCAAGGCCGTGGCGAAGTCGGTAATCCTGCTCCGCAACGAGCAGAACACGCTGCCCCTCGACAAAGCAAAGATCAAGTCCATCGCGGTGATCGGTCCATTAGCCGACGCAGACAAAGACGTACTCAGTCTCTGGGGTGCCCTGGCGAAGCCCGGACCGACAGTGAGCATTCTGCAAGGGGTCAAGAACGCGGTCGGTAACAAAGTACAGGTTGAGTTTGCGCACGGGCCGAACATCCGGCGAGACATTCCTTCGTTTTTTGAAAATGTGCCGATGCTTACGGCAAAGGAACAACCCAAACAGACTCCCGAGGAAGCCCACAAGGCATTCGACGAGGCGGTGGAGCTTGCAAAACGAAGCGATGTAGCAGTAATCGTGCTTGGCGAGATCGCGCTGATGAGCGGTGAAGCCGCTTCTCGATCTTCCCTCAAGTTGTCTGGCGCTCAGGAGGAATTGCTCGAGGCTGTCGTTGCCACAGGCAAGCCCGTTGTCCTGGTACTTGTGAATGGGCGTCCTTTGGACATCTCGTGGGCCGCGGAACACGTGCCCGCGATCCTCGAAAGCTGGTACTCGGGGAGTCAGGCAGGCAACGGCA
>Ga0126379_10000798_pt1 | contig 18098 bp, 14 predicted proteins | sample PanSoiMetPlot_24_FD_92640 | JGI IMG/M metagenome (GOLD analysis project Ga0126379, IMG submission 92640) | Tropical forest soil microbial communities from Panama - MetaG Plot_24 | ecosystem: Environmental > Terrestrial > Soil > Tropical forest > Bulk soil | place: Panama | collected 2016-02-17
GGCGAGCTGGCCAAGGGGACCGAGAAGCGAACGAAGCTCGAGATCGCCGAGGAGCTGGAGAGCCGCGGCGCCTCGCTCTCCTTTTCCGCGGATTCCTCCGATCCCGTCGGCGTGGACGTCGCGGGGGCGTCGCTGTCGCGGGACGTGGACCTGCTGCTCGACCGGATGGTCGAGATCCTGCGCACGCCGGTCTTCCCCGACGAGGAGCTGGAGAAGGAGAAGAAGCGGCTGGTCGGCGCGATCCGCCAGTCGCTGGACCAGACTGGGGCGCGCGCGTACGAGGCCGCGGCGCGGCGGGTGTACCCGCGGGGACATCCGCTCCACCGCAGGACGGGCGAGGAGCGCATCGCTTCGGTCGAGGCCCTCACCCGCGAGGACCTCGAGACCTTCTACCGCGAGCGCTACGGCGCCGGCACGCTCCAGCTTTTCGTCGTCGGCGACGTCGCCGCGGACGGGATCCTCGACGGCCTGGAGGAGCGGCTCGCCTCCTGGAGAGCGGGGCCCCCGCCCGGGTTCGACTCGGTTTCCGTGCCGGATCCTTCTCCGGCGCGCGAGACCGTCGAGATGCCGGACAAGGCGAGCGCGGACGTGGTCATGATCGAGCCCTCGACGCTGACGCGCCCCGACCCGGCGTTTCTGCCCTGTACGCTCGCCAACTCCGCGCTCGGCCAGTCGTCGCTGACCTCGCGCCTCGGCGTGCGCGTGCGGGACACGGAGGGGCTGACCTACGGGATCCACTCGAGCTTCCAGGCGACGCACATCCCGGGGCCCTTCGTCGTGTCGGTGACGGTCAAGCCGGAGAGCCGCGACGCCGCGGTCGCCTCGACGCTGGACGAGATCTCGAAGTTCCTCCGGACGGGACTGAGCGATCGGGAGCTTCGCGAGGAGAAGAGCTCGCGGATCGGGAAGTTCCAGGTGGACCTCGCCTCCAACGGAGGAATCGCACAGGCGCTCGACGCCGCGCTCTATTACGGGCTGGGGCTGGAATACCTCGACCGCTTTTCCGGGCTCGTCGAAGCGATCACGAAGGAGCAGGCCGACGAGGAGTTTCGCCGGCGCGTCCATCCCGATCGATTCACGATTGTCTCGGCCGGGTCCTTCGGATTGGCAGAACTCGACAGACGTGACAGAATCGGGCCAGGAGGGTAGCGATTCCGAGACGGCCCCAGTACCGCAAACCCATGCGGCGGCGCCCCGGCGAGGCTCCGCCGACACACCGCGTGTACCTCTCCAACGACGCTCCGCTTCGCGAGGGCCCCTCGCCCGACGGCCGGACCTATTTCCGCGTGAGGCTCGACACCGAGCCGTCGCCCGAGTGGATGCGCGCCTACCGCGCCGGGATGCTCGGGCTGCTGCCCGAGGATCGCGACGCGGTTCTCCGATTCGAGTTTCAGGGAGACAGCGTCCGCTTCCCCGCTCAGGAGGCCGAGGTCGGCCGCATGCGGCGCGTGCTCCAGAGCCGCGTGGACGCCGTCAACTCCATCCTCTCCGGCGGCCGCGCGTAGCTCAGCTGTCGGCCTTCGTCTTCGGAGGCCCTGCGGAAAGCGACGTCGGGTCCCGCTCCTCCCAGGGCAGCTTGCGGTAGTCGAAGCCGTCGGCTGACCCCGTGTTGAACTTGATGACGTCGAAGTAGGGCGAGAGGTCGAAGTCCCTGGGGACCGAGAGCGTGGGATGCCGCGCCTGGAGCAGGCCGCTGTATGCGCGCCGCGTCGGGCGTCCGACGACCATCTGCTTGAGCCTCTCGCCCATCGTCCGCGGCTTCCAGGGGATGTACGAGGGGAGGATCGGGAAGCGGACCTTCGCGAAGGCCTCGGCGAGGAGCGTCGAGCAGATCGTCTCGGTCTCGATCCCGCTGCCGAAGTGGAGGGCGTCCTCCTTCAGCTTGGGAGGGATGAGGTGGAAGGGGAGGAGATAGCGCGCGAGCTCCAGGAAGTTGCGCCGGTCGTACGTGTGGCCGATCCGCGACATGACGTGGTCGAGGACGACTTCGAGGTCTTCCGGCCGGATGCCGATCGGGCGGCAGATCCGGATGTTCAGGTCGATGTACTTCGTCAGCGGAGAGAGCGTGACGCCCTGGTCGATCAGCGCCTCGACGATGAGGTAGCGCGCCTCCCGTCCGAAGCGTCGGTAGATACGGACCTGGTCCTCCGGGTGGCGCTTCAGGTACGCGTCGCCGATGAACAGGGCGCTGTGCGACCAGGTGGACGTCGTCAGGTACTTGACCGCCTGCGACACACGCTGCTCACCCTCGACGAGGAGAACGTCGCCGGGCTTGATCGCGGCCTTCAGCTTGACGGGATCGTTGTAGACGAACCGGCGGTAGTGGCGCCGGGGCCTCGTGATCTGTTCCAGGAACCAGTCGGCCAGGACGCGCCGGGGTGAGCGCACTGGAAGAGTCTACGCTCGGACCTTACTTCTTTTCTCTCTTGTAAAGGTACGCGGAGTCCTTCAGGCGCGCGCCGCTCGCGTCAGCCACCGCATAGTGGCCGCCCGACCAGAACGCGGCGCCGGCGTGCTCGCCCTTCTTGTTCACCGCGTAGAAGTTGATGTTGAAGCCGGTCTTCAAGCGGTGCTGGTCGTCCTGGTTTTCTCGGGCGAGCGCGGAGATCCGCTCGAGCGTCTTGAGCGCCGCCTGCTCGGGCGACATCCCCTGGCGCATGAACTCGACGACCGTGTGCGAGCCGCAGGAGCGGAGGTTCCCTTCGCCCCAGCCCGTCGAGCCACACGCGCCGACCTGGCCGTCCACGTAGAGGCCCGCGCCGATGACCGGCGAGTCCCCGAGCCGCCCGGGGATTTTGAAAAAGAGGCCGGACGTCGTCGTGGTCCCGACGATGTCGCCGTTGGCAGTGACGGCGTCGCAGTTGATCGTGCCGTGAGGGCGGAAGTCCTCGGGGCCGTACTTCTCGATGAACCACTTGATGTCGGGGTCCTTCTGCTCCTCGTCGCCCGCCTCGATCCAGTCGTCGTGGCCGGAGAGCTTCTCCTTCCAGTAGAGCCAGATCTTGCGGCTGCGCTCGGTCAGGAGGTTCTCCTCGACGAACCCGTGGGCCTTCGCGAACTTCAGCGCCCCCGGCCCGACGAGGAAGACCCGGTTGGTCCGCTCCAGGACGAGGCGGGCGACCTTCGAAGGGTTCTTGATCCCCTCCAACGCCCCGACGGCGCCCGCCTTCATCGTTCGTCCGTCCATGACGGAGGCGTCGAGCTGGACGACGCCCTCCTCGTTGGGAAGGCCGCCGTAGCCGACCGTGACGTCGTTGGGATCGTCCTCGACGATGTTGACGCCCGAGATCACGGCGTCGAGCGGATCGCCGCCCGCCGCGAGGACCGAGTAAGCCTTCTCGACCGCCTTGACCCCGTTGGCCGACGCGATGACGACCGGCCTCGTTCCCGAGGACGCGGCCGGCGCCGGCGTCTTGACCTGCGCGGCCAGCGGAAGGAAAGCCGCACTCTTGAGCAGGTCCCGGCGGGTCGTCATGCGCCCTCCTTACTCGTCGGGCAGCTCGGGCTCTTCCTGGATCTCCCGCTTCGTGCCGGGAGCGAGCAGGTCCATCATCAGGTCGGGGAGCGACTCGGAGAACTGGCTGCGCGGCATCACCCGCGTGACTCCCGCTTCTTCCGCGCGCTTCGCCAGGTCGCGGTCCACGTGGGAGAGAAACCCGACGATGGGGAGGTCTCGCGTCGCGCCGTCGGCGCGCAGCTTCCGGACCGCCTCCAGGAGGCCGCCGTTGGCCGACAGCTCCACGAGGACCGCGGCGCATCCCCCGCCGCGGCAGTCCTCGACGAGCTTTCCGGCCTGGCTGAAGCGGACCGGGACGTTCAGGTGACGCGCGGTCGCCTCGATCTTCGAGCGGAAGAACAGGTCGTCCAGACAGGCCACGAGTGTCTTGCTCATAGGGTGTCGCTTGATTCTATTACCAACTTCAGAACATCTTCACCAGGTCCACGACGACCCGGTTGAGCGTCGTTCTCAGGTCCAGCCGCTTCTGGAACACGACGGTCGTCTGGACGAAGACCTGAGGCAGGATCGTGTAGCCGAGCCCCACGCGGCTGCCGCGGTGCCACGAGTGGAACCACCAGTCGTCGGTGTTGTACGCCCCGAGCACCGCGTCGCGCTCCACGTACTGGAAGATGTAGAAGACGCGCCAGTCGCCGGGGTTGCCCAGCCGTCCGACCGAGGCCGTCCCCTCGAACGCCGACTTGTCGTGGTTGGCCTCATCGCGCACGCCCAGGTTGACGATCCCGTCCACCCCGACGGAGACCGGAACCTTTCCGACGGAGAAGCGCAGGCGCGCGAAGGCGTCCACGATGTGGAACCGCGAAACGAGCACGCGCTGTCCTCCCGAAATCTCCGTGTAGTTCTGGCGGAAGTAGACGGGCTTCAAGTCGTCCGGCTGGAAGTGCCAGTACGATCCCGCCGCCTCGATCGCCAGGCGGGACGGGTCTCCGGAGCGGAAGACGAGCTGGCCGACGCCGATGCGGGTCTGGTCGCCCTCGCGCTGCGGGCCGTAGAACCCCGCGCCGGCGATCGTCAGCGTGGACGCGGCCCCGGCCGGGACCTCCCACGCGACGGCGGCCCCCGGCGTCTGGATGTCGCGGTCCCACAGCATCTCGCTCGCGACGAGCGGCATCCCGAAGGCGCCGGCGCGCACGACGAACTGGCCGGGCTTGGCTTCGACGTAGTAGCGCTCGATCGCGGCGCCGCGCGAGCGGTAGTTGTCGAAGTTGCGGGCGTTGTCCTCAGTGTGGTCGGTTCCGAGGTCCCCGACGGCGCGCACGCCGATCTTGAACCGGTCGGACAGCTCCAGGTCGAGCTCCGGCCGGACCTCCAGGCGAAGCCGCTCGATGGTGGTCCGGAAGTGCAGGTGGTCGATGTTGTCATACCGCGCCAGCGCATCCCACCGGAAGACCACCCTCGTTTTCTCCGAGGGCGCCGCGAAGAACTGCGCCTCCTGGGCCGCCGCGGAGGCGGCCAGAAGCGCCGCGGCGATCGACAGGAGAAGTCGAGAATCGAGAGTCGAGGGTCGAGAGTCTCTTCCGACCGCCATCGCTTCGTGGTGTTCGACTCTGGACTCTAGACTCTGGACTCTCGACCCCTCACGCCGTGACCCTGGTCAGCGCCTCGTAGAGCTGGTTGACGGTCTGGTACCGCTCCGCGGGGTCCTTCTGCATGCACTTCAGGATGATAGCCGCAATCTTCGGGTCGATCTTCGGATTCTTGGACTGCGGGGACGGCGGCGGTTCCTGGACGTGCTTCAGGACCACGGCCAGCGGCGAGTCGCCCTCGAACGGCAGCGACCCGGTGAAGAGCTCGTAGAGAACGACGCCCGTGGAATAGATGTCGGAGCGGAAGTCGAGGTCCAGCCCGCGGGCCTGCTCGGGCGACATGTAGTCCGGGGTGCCGACGACCGTGCCGGTCGCGGTCATGCCGCGGTCCTGGGTCAGGCGGGCGATGCCGAAGTCCATGACCTTCAGGCCGCCCGTGGACTCGATGATGATGTTCTGCGGCTTGATGTCCCGGTGGATGACGCCGACCTCGTGCGCCGCGGCCAGGCCCGCGCAGATCTGCTTGGAGATCCGCAGCGCGACAGGGACCGGGACGAGCTGATCCTGCTCGACCATCGCCTTCAGCGTGATCCCCTTGACGAACTCCATCGAGAGGTAGCGCAGCCCGTTGGTCTCGCCGAGGTCGTGCGTGCGCAGGATGTTGGGGTGCGTGATGCGGCGCGCCAGGCGGATCTCCTGCTTGAACCGGTCCAGCAGCGTGGGGTCCGCCGACAGCGCCTCGCTCTTCAAGGTCTTGATCGCGACCATGTCGTCGAGGTCGCGGTCGTGCGCCTTGTAGACCACGCCCATGCCGCCCATGCCGAGGACCGACTGGATGTCGTAGCGCCCGGCGAAGAGGAGGCCGACCTGCGGCTCGGAGCCGCGCGCTCCGGTCAGGCCGGGCGCGCCCGTGGCGACGCGGCCGGTCACGACGGTCTCGGCGTCGGCGCCGACGTTGAAGGGAAGGGATCGGACGTACTGCTCGAGGGCGGCCTTCTCCTTGAGCTCCTCGATCATCGCGTTGAAGGAGCGCGCCAGGATCCCGATCTCATCCTTGCTCTCCACGGGCAGGTCCGCCTCCTCGAGGTTGCCGACCCGGACCTCCTCCGTCGCCCGGACCAGCCGGTCCACGGGGACGGTGATCCTCCGCGCGAGGAAGAAAGAGAGAAGGAAGGCGACGAGCAGCGCGGCGATCCCCGTCAGGACCTGCGTGTTCTGGATCTGCCGGAAAGCCGCCAGCTCCTTCTCGCGGCTGCGCAGGGCGACGGCCGCTCCCACGAGCTGGTTGGTGGAAGAGTGGATCGGCAGGAAGTAGCCGAGGTACGTCTCGCCGGAGAGCTCCAGCGGCAGCGGCCCGATCGTCTTTCCCTGGCGGAGGACCGCCTCGAGGAGCTCGCCCCGCCTGCGCACCGCGTCGGCGATCACCGGGCGCAAGTCGTGCATCGTCGAGGCGGCGACCACGGGCCGGGGCTTGTCCGCCGGGCCCGCCTCGTCGGCGAGGAAGACGACCTCCGTGTTCATCAGCGACTTGAGGTTCCGGGCGACCTCGTCGTTGATCTGGAAGCCCGCCGCGATGACTCCGACGACGCGGCTTCCGCCCTCCAGCACCGGCGCGGCGACGACGTGGTAGAGACGCCCGCCCGAGTACCAGATGCCCTGCGTGTCGTCGCCGGCGAGCGCGCCGGCGATCGTGGGGACCGCCGAAAGGTTCGCCGAGTACCCGAGCGGCTTGTCGGTGCGCGCGAAGGCGACGGCCTGCCGGTCCGCGGCCAGGAGGAAGTCGGCGCGGGCGCTCGAGGCCTGCTCGGTCTTCAGCGTGTCGATCGTCGAGGCGGGGTCGAGCGGGTCCTTGGTCATCAGCCCGATCAGCCCGGGGTTGCTGACGATGACTCCGAGCGCGCGGTGGAGCTCTCCGTAGCGGTTCTGCTGGAACGACTCCCAGGCCGGGCCGGATTTCTTCAGGTCGTCGGCGATCTTCTCGTCGGCCACGCGCCTGGCGCGGACCGCGGAGATGGCAATCGCGCCGCCGATCGCGATCAGGATCAGCGCGGCAGCCGCCAGAAAGATCTTCAGGCGTAGCGAGAAGCGCGGCGGCGCGGGAGGAGGCAGCTTGAGCCCGACGCGGACGGGAGGCCCGGTCTGCGTCGCCCCGGGCGGGAGGCGCGCCTCAGTAGCGCTCATCGTCGTTGCCGGCGCCGGGCGGGTAGTCCTTGCCGTACTTGTTCTTGTGCGGCAGCGGCTTGAAGTTCGTGACGTCGAGCCGCACGGTCACCGGCGCGCCGCCCGCCGTCGCGGGCGACTGCGCCTCGCCGCCTTCCTCGTGCCAGACCTTCACGACGTACGGTCCGGCGGGGACTCCCTCGAACCGGAACGCGCCGTCCCGGCCCGTCACGGCGGCGAAGTCCGAGTCCACGACCATCACGAATCCGACCATCTGCGGGTGGATGTTGCAGTACACGCGGACGAGCCCCGGCTCCTCGAACTTCTTCTCGCGGGAGGCGCCGGCGCGGTAGAGGCCGAGGTCGAACCGGTTGCCACCCGAGACGGAGAAGGCGTTGTGGTAGATCGAGTCCGCGTTGGGGAACTCCACGGTGGAGTTCCTGCGGACGACGACGACCCGCGGCGCGAACTTCTTCTGCTCGCTCTTCATCGTGCCCGACGACGGGGCCGGCCCTCCGCCGGCGTGCGCGCCCTCGATCCAGACGATCGCGCTGGAGGCGTCCGCCGAGTCGGTCCCCGACCGGACCAGGACGACGCGGCCGGTGACGGCGCCGCCTCCGGGGGGTGGAGGGGGCGGCAAGAGCGCCAGGACGAGAGACATGGCCAGAGAAATCATGGCGCGTGTAGGAAAAAATATAGCATCCGGGCCGCGCTGTTAGGATCGCGCGAACCGAGGAGGCGATCATGAGTGCCGACCGAGTCGAGATCTTCGGAAAGGACACCTGACCCTACACGACCGCGGCCCGTGAGGACTACGCGAAGCGCGGAATCCCGTTCACCTACGTCAACGTCAAGAACGACAAGAAGGAGCTGGACCGGATGGTCCGTCTCTCCGGCGACCGCCGGGTCCCGGTCATCGTCGAGGGCGGAAAGGTCACGATCGGCTTCGGAGGCACGTGAGGGGTGTAGGCGCCCCGTCGGGGCGCCTGGATTTGTGATTGGTGATTTGTGAACAGGGCGGAACACTCCCGCCAGGCTGCATCCTTTTTGCCCTGATCACAAATCACAAATCACCAATCACCAATTGGCAATTCGAAGGAAAACTCTTTCGCCATGCCCCTGAGCGTGTTAGAACCCCCCTAACTCACTGGAGGGAAAATGGCTCACGACTCCGGCCAGGAGTTCCGGCCGTACATCGCCCCGGAGCAGAACGTTGCCGAGTTCACGGTCAAGGCGATCGTGCTCGGGGTGCTGTTCGGGATCCTCTTCGGCGCCGCCACCGTGTACCTGGCCCTGCGGGCCGGGCTGACCGTCTCGGCTTCCGTCCCGATCGCGGTCCTCGCGATCGCGGTCTTCAAGAAGATCGGCAAATCCACGATCCTCGAGAACAACATCGTCCAGACGATCGGCTCGGCCGGCGAGTCCGTCGCCGCGGGCGTCGTCTTCACGGTGCCGGCCCTGATCTTCCTCTCCGGCGGCAGCGACTACTTCCAGTACGTCCAGATCACGGTGCTCGCGATCTTCGGCGGCACCCTGGGAGTGCTCTTCATGGTCCCCTTGCGGCGGGCGCTGATCGTCAAGGAGCACGGCAAGCTGCCGTACCCGGAGGGGACCGCCTGTGCGGACGTTCTGATGGCGGGCGAGCGCGGCGGCAACCTCGCGAAAATGGTCTTCGCGGGAGTCGGTGCGTCGCTCCTCTACAAGTTCCTGTACGGCGTTCTCGGGCTCTGGCAGGAGACGCCCATCTTTTTCCGGACGAAGAAGGAGTCGGCGACGTACCCGGCCTCGACGCTGGACGTCGCGGTCACGCCGGAGTACCTGGGGCTGGGCTACATCATCGGGCCGCGGATTTCCTCGGAGCTCTTCTCGGGAGGCCTGCTGGCGTGGATGGCGCTCATCCCGCTGATCGCGATCTTCGTTCCGGAGACCCGCGTCGTCGCGGACCTGAAGGCGCTCGGGTTCTCGGACGCGTGGATGGCCAATAACTCGTACGCGAACTGGATCTACCGCGCCTACATCCGCTACATCGGCGCGGGCGCCGTCGCCTGTGCCGGCGTCATGACCCTCATCAAGACGCTGCCGACGATCATCTCGGCCTTCCGCGAGTCGGTCAAATCCTTCGGCGCCGACAAGGGCGGCGCGGTCTCGACCAAGCGCACCGAGCGCGAGCTGTCGATGGGCATCGTGCTCTTCGGCTCGCTCGCGATCGTCGTGCTGCTGGCGGTCATCCCGAACTTCCCGCACGGGCCCTTCCCGGGATCGCTCCTGATGTCGCTCTTGATCGTCGTGTTCGGGTTCTTCTTCGTGACGGTGTCCTCCCGCATCGTCGGGATCATCGGGACCTCCTCGAACCCGATTTCGGGCATGACGATCGCGACCCTGATGGCGACCTGCATCGTGTTCGTGGTGATCGGCTGGAAGGGGGACATCTACCAGGCGGTCGCGCTTTGCGTCGGAGCGATCGTGTGCGTCGCCGCCGCCAACGCGGGCGCCACCTCTCAGGACCTGAAGACCGGGTACATCGTCGGGGCGACTCCGCGGTCCCAGCAGTGGGGGTTCATCATCGGCGTGGTGACCTCGGCCTTCGTCATTGCGATCACGCTCTTCGTGCTGGACCAGACGTACCGCGGCACCGAGCTCCACGGCATCGGCGGGCCAAAGATGCCCGCGCCGCAGGCGACGCTCATGGCCACGATCATCAAGGGGCTGCTGGCGCAGAACCTGCCGTGGGCGCCGGTGCTCGTCGGCGTCTTCCTGGCGTTCATGGCCCAGCTGGCGGGCGCGCACGCTCTCTCCTGGGCCGTCGGCGCGTACCTGCCGGTCTCGACGACCGCGCCGATCTGGGTCGGCGGGATGGTGAAGTGGTTCGTGGATACCCTGCGGCGCAGGAGAGAGGGCGCGGCAGCCGCGGCCGGCGAGGAATCGGAGCTTTCCTCCGGGATGCTCTACGCGACCGGCCTCGTCGCCGGAGGCTCGCTGGGCGGCGTGCTGATCGCGTTCCTTTCCTTCTTCGGCGACCAGGTCCTGAAGATGGACAAGCCGATCCTTCTCGACCGCATCGACCTCGGCGCGAAGTTCTTCCCGGACCTGAAGAACGGCCTGGTCAGCGGGGGAATCCTCTCGGCCATCGCCTTCGCCGTCCTCATGGTTCTCCTGTTCCGAAACGCCCGCAAGAAACTCGAGGCCTAGGCTGCCCGGCGCGGCCGTCTTCCGCGGGGTCTAGATGACCTCGAACTTCTTGCCGACCTTGCGGAAGGCCTCGACGGCGCGGTCGAGGTCGCGGTGCTCGTGGGCGGCGGAGACCTGGCAGCGCAGGCGCGCCTGCCCGTGGGGAACGACGGGGTAGCCGAAGCCCGAGACGTAGATCCCGTCTTCCATGAGGGCCTTGCCCATGGCGAGCGCCCTGGCCGTGTCGCCGACGATGACGGGAACGATCGGATGGTTTCCGTGGGGGATCTTGAATCCCGCTTCGGAGATGGCCTTTCGGAAGTAGGCGGTGTTCCCGGCGAGCTTGCGCACTGGGGCCGGGTCTTCCTTGAGCATCCGGAACGCCTCGAGCGAGCCCGCGGCGACGGGCGGAGGAAGCGAGTTGGAGAAGAGGTACGGTCGGCTTCGCTGACGGAGCGTCTCGACGAGCGCCTTCGGGCCCGTCGTGAACCCGCCGGCGGCCGAGCCCATTGCCTTGCCGAGGGTGCCCGTGAAAACGTCGATCTTGTTCATCACGCCCTGCGCCTCGGCGGTGCCCCGGCCGGTTGCCCCGAGGACGCCCGTCGCGTGGGAGTCGTCCACGGCGAGGAGGACGTCGTTGGCCGAGCAGATCCGGACGAGCGAGACCAGGTCCGCCTCCTCGCCCTCCATGGAGAAGACGCCGTCGGTCATCATCAGGCGGAAGCGTGAAGTCGTGTCGTCGGCCAGCATCTTCTCGAAGGCCTTCCTATCAGAGTGCGGCACGCGGTAGCGCTTGGCCTTGCACAGCCGCACGCCGTCGATGATCGAGGCGTGGTTGAGCTCGTCGGAGTAGAGCCCGTCGGGCTCCTCGAGGATCGCGGCGAAGAGCCCCTCGTTGGCGTTCCAGCAGGTCATGTAGAGGATCGCGTCGTCCTTGCCGAAGAAGGACGCGATCTCCGCCTCGAGCTCCTTGTGGAGCGTCTCGGTCCCGCAGATGAAGCGGACCGACGCCATCCCGGCGCCCCATTTCTCGATCGCCTTCTTCTGGGCCTCCCGCACCCGCGGGTGGTTGGCGAACCCGAGGTAGTTGTTGGAGGTCAGCATGACGGTCTCGCGGCCGTCCACCTTCACGTGCGCGTCCTGCGGGGACTGGAGGACCAGCTCCTCCTTGTAGGTCCCCGCCTCCCGGAGCTTCTTCATCTCTCCGGCAAGATGGTCAATCAGTCTGTTCATGGCAACTCCATGCTTCGTTCTTCGACGCGTTCGGTCCCCTTGTCATTCCGAGGGAGCGCAGCGACCGAGGAACCTGCTTTCGGCGACGGGAGAAGATTCTTCGCTTCGCTCAGAATGACAAGGATAGAGCCAGGCGAAAAAGGTTCTTGGACTGCGAGTCGAAGCGGACTCTTCCTCGAGACTGACTACTCCTCGGAGAGGATTTTTCCGGCGACCCGGCCGCCGGGGAAAGCGGCGTTCAGCGCCGCGAGCGCCCGGTCGAAGGCGGCGGTGGAAGGAGCGGTGACCTCTGCGCACAGTGTGGGCCGGTTGGCGATCTCGGACGTGCCCGAGGAGTTGCGGACGATCACGGCCTGGGCCGGCTGCTCGACGTAGAAGAGCACGTCCTCCACCTCCTCCAGCGCCCGGACCGCGGCGCGGTGGGCGCCGGAGACCTCGTCGCGGTGGAGGCACACGCCCGCGAGGCCCAGAAGGCGGAAGTGGTTGGGCTCGAACTCGGTGCGGTCCCAGTTCTTCCACACCCGATCGCGCGGGGCGAGCTTGAATCGGTACGCGAGGTTGGAGAGGCGCGACTCTTCCAGCGCGAACTCCGCGATGCGCCGGTCGGTCATCTCCTGGGAGTGGAAGGGCTGAACGGGTTTGCTGGTCGGCATGAGCCCGATTTTATGAGGGTTTCCCGTTCGGGTAGAAGACGACTTTCATCGCTTTGCGGTTTTCCAGGAGGGCCATAGCCTCGTGGAAGTCCTCCAGGCCGTCGAACTCATTGGTCACGATGTCGTCCACCTTGAGGCCGGCGGCGAGGAGATCCAGCATCTTGATCCAGGTGTCGAAGATCCGTCGGCCGACGATCGCGTGGAGGGTGAGCCCCTTGAAGATCAGGTCGTTGGTGTAGTCGCGGATCGTGACGTGCTTCTCGCGGGGCAGGCCCAGGAGCGAGATCGTGGCGCCCCGCCGCGCGGCCGCGAGGCCCAGGTTGATGGAGCCTTCGGCGCCGGACAGCTCCAGCACGACGTCGGCGCCGCCGCCCGTCGCATCCCGGATGCTGCCGGCGGGGTCCTTGGTGCGGTTGAGGTCGAGGACCGTGACGTTGGTGAGACTTCGCGACTTCGCCCAGCGGCGGGCGTGGTCGGTCGCGTGCGAGTTGACCTCCGTGATGGCGATCTTCGACGCGCCCGAGACCCGCGCGATCTCCGCGCACATCGCCCCGATCGGGCCATAGCCGAGGACGACCACCGACTTGCCCGAAAGGTCCGCGATCTGCGTCGTGTGGACGGCGTTGCCGAGCGCGTCCAGGAACGCGCCCACCTTCGGCGGAACCACCTCGGGGTCGAGCGGAACGACGTTGAACGCCGGGACCACGACGTACTGCGCGAAGCAGCCGTCGCCGTGAACGCCGAGGATGCGCGTGTTCTCGCAGATGTGCCTCTGGCCGGTCCGGCACGGGCGGCAGTGCCCGCACGTCACGTGCATCTCCGCCGAGACGTACTGGCCCTCCGCGAGGTGGGGCCGCGTCCCTCCCGGGCCGAACGCCACGATCTCGCCGCAGAACTCGTGGCCGTAGATCCGCGGGGGCTCGACGGCGCCGGCCATGGACGGGTCCCACTGGTAGATGTGCTTGTCGGTCCCGCACACCGCCGTCGCCATCACGCGGATTAACACCTCGGCCTGCCCGGGCACCGGCACCGGAACTTTTCGGATTTCGGTCGCGTCGAGCCCCGGCGCCGCCTTCGTCTTGACGACGGCGGTCATCGTTTTCGTGAGCCGTGAGCCGTGAGCGGTGAGCCGAGGTTGGGTTTTTCTCCGGCTTACGGCTGACGGCTTACGGCTCACGCGCCTCAATCGCCCGCCTGGTCGTCGCGCACGAAACGGTCGCCGGCGGCGGCCGGGGCCGCGGCGAAGACGTCCACCGGCTTGATCCAGCGGGCCACGACCGCTCGCGTGCCCGGGACGCGGAGCTTCTCGAAGAGGAAGCGGAACTTCTTCTCCAGCGAGTCGCCGATCGCGGCGCGCGTGCCCACCGGCAGATTCCAGAACTGCTCCTTGAACGGGCCGATCGCGAACTTGCGGTTCTTGTAGAGAAACTGGCTCTCCGTCTCGCCGACCTTTCGTTCCGAGGCCTTGTTCGAGAAGAGCCACCGCTCGGTCTCGCGCTTCAACGGCAGGGGCAGCGAGGGATGGTCGTAGGTCATGTTCTGGAACTCCGTCGCCAGGTGGATCTCGGCGCAGTCGTGGTCCGGGAAGTGCCCGAAGTACTCCGGCGGGAGGGTCGAGGCGCCGTGCTGCACCGCCCCCGCCATCCGGTACTCCCGGCGGGCGACTTCGGAGATCTTCCGCAGGGTCTCGAAGTCGATCGCGACGCGCTGCACGGTGCCGTCGGGCCCGACGACGCCGCCGTGCGAGGAGCCGGTCTGGATCGAGACCTTGGCGATCCCCTCGCCGCCGCCGAGCGCCTTCAGGTATCCGTCCATGTACGCGCGGAGCTCCTCGGGAGTCGAGTTCTCCTTGCCGACCTCCCCGATCTCGCCGCCGACGGAAATCGGCATGTCCTTCGGCTGATGGGCCCGGATGAACTTCGTGAAGCGCGCGCAGAGCTCGTAGTTCTTCCGCTGCTGTTCCTCGAGCGTCGCCTTGGAGAGGTCCACGAGCGTCGAGGTGTCGATGTCGATCTGGAAGAACCCGGCCGGGATCGCCTCCTCGATGAGCGCCTCGATCGCGGCGATCTCCTTCTCCGGGCCCTCCTTCATCTTCTTCGGGTTGGTTTGGTAGTGGTCGCCCTGGAGGAAGACCGGGCCCTCCCAGCCTTCGCGGATCGCGGCGCCGAGAACGACCGCGGCGTACTCGGCCGGGCGCTGCTCGGTGTAGCCGATCTCGCTCCTCGCGATCTCCAGGAGCACGGTCCCCGTGTCCGTCCCGCGGGCCGCTCGGAAGATGGCGCGGGCGGCGTCGTAGGCCAGCATCCGGATGTTGATCGCGGGCACCGTGAAGCCCGAGACCTCTCCGGCGCCGCGCGCCTTGTAGAGGGGAAGGATCGAGGCCGGGAGGATGCCGAGCGACGCGGCCGACTCGCGGATCCGTCGCCGGGCGTGGTCACGGGCCTCGCCCTTTCCGAAGACCCCGGTCCAGACGAGGCTGTCCACGACGTTTCCCCGGAAGCCGGCCGCATCCGTGACCGAAACTCCTCCGTTGACACGGGCCGTTTCGGAGTCTCCGAGGAACTGGTCGATGTCCCGGGCCGTCGCGAACAATTCCATGGAGGCGGGGATTCTATTACGCTCTCCTCGATGGTCCGGCTCTCGCGGCGGATCCACTTCAACGCGGGGCGCAGCCTCTGGCGCGCCGACCGGAGCGCCGAGGAGAACCGCGCGCTCTACGGCGAGGAGACGCCCCACGGCTACGGCCACAACTACGACCTGGAGGTCGCCGTCCAAGGAGAGATCGACCCGCAGTCCTCGATGATCATCAACCTGACGGACCTCGACCGCGTGCTCAAGGAGGAAGTGGACGCGCCGCTCGACCACAGGAACTTGAACCGCGACGTCCCGGGCTTCCCGCTGCCGCCGACCGCCGAGAACCTCGCCTCCTGGATCTGGCGGCGGGTCTCCGCGCGGATCGTCCGCGAGGGTTGGCCCTGCCGCCTCGCGTTCCTGCGCCTGCGCCTCACGCCCGACTTCGCCGTGGAAATTGACGGAATCGAGGGCGCATGAACTTCGCCTTCGTCATCGACAACCGCCGGTGCATCGGCTGCCACGCCTGCTCGACGGCGTGCAAGTCGGAGAACTCCGTTCCGCTGGGTGTCCACCGCACGTGGGTCAAGTACGTCGAGAAGGGCGTCTTCCCCGCGACGCGCCGCTACTTCCAGGTCACGCGCTGCAACCACTGCGCGAGCCCGCCGTGCGTCCCGATCTGCCCGACGGCGGCGATGTTCCGCCGGCCCGACGGGATCGTGGAGTTCGACCGGGAGGCGTGCATCGGTTGCAAGGCGTGCCTGCAGGCGTGCCCCTACGACGCGATCCACATCGACCCGGAGTCCGGCACGGCGGCCAAGTGCCACTTCTGCGCCCACCGCACCGACGTGGGACTCGAGCCCGCGTGCGTCGTCGTCTGCCCGGTGCACGCGATCCTCGCCGGGGACCTCGACGATCCCGCCTCCGAGGTCGCCCGCGCCGTCTCGACCGAGCGCGTCTCGGTCCGCAAGCCCGAGCAGGGGACCCGCCCGAAGCTCTTCTACATCGAGGGGGAGGACTCGGCGCTCTTTCCGATGCTCGCCTCGCAGACCGCGGGGTATCTCTGGGGGCAGATGCCGTCGGAGTCGGCCGGAGGGTACGGCGACTGGCGCGGCCCGATCCAGATCTCCGAGGGACGGATGGCGGGCGCGCTGGTGCGCTCGGCCGCCGCCCCGCGGGAGACGTACAACGTCGGGCACCGCGTGCCGTGGCACTGGCAGGTTCCGGCGTACCTCGTGACCAAGGCGATCGGCGCCGGGATGCTGCTCATCGCGGCGATCGGCACGGCGCTCGGATGGCTTCCGGAGTCGCCCCTCTTCGTGACCGCGGCGCCGATCCTCGCGTTGCTCCTGACCGCCGTCACGACCGCGCTCCTCGTCGCGGACCTGGACCGGCCCGAGCGCTTCTGGAAGATCCTCGCCCGGCCTCAGTGGCGGTCGTGGCTGACCCGCGGCGCGCTCGTCCTGATGGCATTCGCCGCGTTCACCGCGCTGTGGTGGCTCGCGCACGCCGCCGGAAGGCCGGACCTCGCGCGGTCGCTCGCCTGGCCGGCATCGGCCCTCGCGGTCCTCGCCGCGATCTACACCGCGTTTCTCTTCGCGCAGGCGGAGGGGAGAGACCTCTGGCAGAGCCCGCTTCTCTCCACCCACCTGCTCGTGCAGTCGGTCATGGCCGGCGCGGCGGGATTCCTCCTCCTCGGTCCGTTCTTCGGGATGGAGGAGTCCTCGGCCCGGCTCCTCGCGATCCTCTTCGCCGTGAGCCTCGGAGCGGAGCTGCTCGTCACCGCGGTCGGCGAGTTTGGCCTCCGGCACGCGAGCGCCGTGGCCGCCGCCGCGGCCCGCATGATCACGCGGGGCCGTTACGCGCCGCACTACTGGACGAGCCTCGCGGCCGGGACCGCCCTGCCCCTCCTGATGGTCGTCTTCGCGCATGGATCGCCGGCCGTTCTCGCCGCCTCCGCCGCGATCGCGCTCGCCGGGCTCTTTCTCTACGAGTGGGCCTTCGTCTTCGCGCCCCAGCAGATCCCCAACAGCTGACGATGAGCGACCCGGTCCGTCTTCCGCCCCAGGCGACCGACGCCGGTTCCCGGATGCAGCAGTACCCGCCGCCCGAGAAGTGGGACGACTGGACGGAGTGGGATCCCCAGGCGTGGCCCAAGCGCGTGCCGCGCCGTTACCGGCTCGTCCCGACCGTGTGCTTCAACTGCGAGTCGGCGTGCGGGCTCCTCGCGTGGGTGGACCGCGAAACCATGGAGGTCCGCAAGTTCGAGGGCAACCCCGCGCACCCCGGAAGCCGCGGACGCAACTGCGCCAAGGGGCCCGCGACGTTGAACCAGGTCAACGATCCGGACCGGATCCTCTATCCCATGAAGCGGGCCGGCAGGCGCGGCGAGGGACGGTGGACGCGGGTGAGCTGGGAGGAAGCGCTCGCGGACATCGGCGGCCGGATCCGCGCGGCCTTCCAGGAGGGGCGGCAGAACGAGGTCATGTACCACGTCGGCCGGCCCGGGCACGACGGCCTGATGGAATGGATCCTCCCGGCGTGGGGAGTGGACGGCCACAACTCCCACACCAACATCTGCTCCTCGGGGGCGCGCGCCGGCTACGCGTTCTGGATGGGCTACGACCGGCCGAGCCCCGACCACGCCAACGCGAAGGTCATTCTCCTGATCAGCAGCCACCTCGAGACCGGCCACTACTTCAACCCGCACGCCCAGCGCATCGTCGAAGGCAAGGCCGCGGGGGCGAAGCTGATCGTGTGGGACACGCGCCTCTCCAACACCGCGTCCATGGCGGACACGTGGATCTCGCCGTGGCCCGGGTCCGAGGCCGCGATCCTCCTCGCGATTGCCAGGCACCTGGTCGCCACCGAGCGCTACGACCGCGAGTTCGTGCGCCGGTGGGTGAACTGGGAGGAGTACCTGCGGAGCCGGGGCGAGGGGCGTTCCTCGTTCGAGGACTTCGAGTCCGCATTCCTCGATGCCTACAAGGAGTTCACCTTCGACTTCGCCGCGAAGGAATCCGGCGTGGACGCGCGCGTCCTCGAGGGCATCGCCGACGACGTCGCGGACTGCGGAGGCCGCCTCGCCGCGCACAACTGGCGAAGCGCCGGCTCGGGCAACCTCGGCGGCTGGCAGGTGGCGCGGTGCCTCTGGCTCCTGAATGTCCTGACCGGCTCCGTCGGCCGCGAGGGAGGGACCTCCGCCAACGGCTGGGACAAGTGGGTCCCAAGGCCGCCGCACCTGGCCCCGCACGTCACGCGGTGGAACGA
>Ga0126379_10000799_pt1 | contig 18088 bp, 18 predicted proteins | sample PanSoiMetPlot_24_FD_92640 | JGI IMG/M metagenome (GOLD analysis project Ga0126379, IMG submission 92640) | Tropical forest soil microbial communities from Panama - MetaG Plot_24 | ecosystem: Environmental > Terrestrial > Soil > Tropical forest > Bulk soil | place: Panama | collected 2016-02-17
CAGCGCTTGCCGAGGAGCAGGGGCTAGACCCGAGCCGGGGTTTCGCCGCCCTCGAACAGGCCATTTTGCGTGACGACCCCGGGCTGGGCTACCCGCCCGCACCCGCCGCCGGGCGGCCCGCAGCCGGCCAGGAGCCACCCGCTGGGACCGCGCCCCGGGATGCCGGCCAGGGCGAGCACCCACGGCGAGCCAATTTCCTGCCCTACGACCCCCCGGACTTTGCCGGCCGCGCCGCCGAACTCGGCCAACTCGCACCGCCCCAGCATGGCGGCGGCGGGACCGTGACGATTTCAGCGATCGATGGCATGGCCGGAATCGGCAAGACGGCGCTGGCGATCCATGCCGCCCACCGGCTCGCTAGCGGCTTCCCCGACGGGCAGTTGTTCGTCGACCTGCAGGCGCACACGACCGGGCAGGCACCGCTCGAGGCGAACGCCGCGCTCGGGATCCTGCTGCGCCAGCTTGGCGTGCCCGCCGAGAATATCCCTGCCGCGGTCACGGCCCGCGCCGCGCTGTGGCGCGCCGAACTCGCGGAGCGCCGAGTCCTGGTCGTGCTGGACAACGCCGCTGGCATGCACCAGGTGCAGCCGTTGCTGCCCGGGGCGTCGAGCAGTCTCATCATGATCACCAGCCGCCGGCGGCTCACCGGCCTGGACGGTGCGCAGGCTCTGTCGGTGGATGTGCTGCCGGCCGAGGACGCCGTTGATCTGTTTACCCAGATCGTGGGGGACAGGGCGAAGGCCGAGCCGGACGCTGTCCTGACCGTGCTGGAGCTTTGCGGTTTCTTGCCGCTGGCGGTGCGCATCGCCGCTGCCCGGCTGCAGCACCGTCCGCAATGGAGCGTTGAATACCTGGCGGGCCGGCTACGTGACCAGGGCCGCAGGCTGGCCGAGCTGTCCACCTCCGAGCGGAGCGTCGCGGCCGCGTTCGGCATGTCCTACCAGCAGCTGGAGCCGGACCAGCAGCGCATGTTCCGGCTGCTTGGCCTGCACCCAGGACGTGACATCGGCGCCGACGCGGCCGCCGCCCTCGCTGGCATCACACCGGAGGCCGCCGAGGTGCTCCTGGAAGACCTCCTGGACGTCCATGTCCTGCTGCAACACGAGCCGGGGCGCTATACCTTCCACGACCTGCTGCGGCAGCATGCCCGAGGCACCGTATCCGGGGGCGAAGACGCCGGGGCCCGGCACGATGCCCTTACCCGGCTCCTCGACCACTACCTGTACACCGCGTCCACGGCCGTTGATCTTGTTTACCCGTACAGCAAACAGCTCAGGCCCCGGATCCCCGAACCGGAAACCACCACCGTCCGGCTCACCGGCGCCGCGGACGCGACAGCGTGGCTGGATGCCGAACGCGCCAACCTCATCGCCGCCGGTATCCACGCCGCACAGCGTGCCTGGCCTGCGCACGCCAGCCGGCTGGCGGCCACCTTGCACCGCTACCTCGACGATCATGCCCAGCACACGGACGCACTGGTCCTGCACGTCCAGGCCCTGCACGCAAGCCGGCGGTGCGGCGACAAAGCGGCCGAAGTCCACGCGCTGCTCAACCTCAGCGTGACCCACTGGCGGCAAGGTGGCTACGAGCAGGCAACCGAGCTCTCGCAGCAGGCCCTCGATCTGTCCCGCGCAACCGGTGAGCGGCTTGGCGAGGCCAGAGCCTGGTACCGCCTTGGTGCCGAGTACCTGCGGCAGCGTGACTATGACCGGGCCCTCGACTGCTACCAGCGTTCCCTGGATGTCAACCGCCAGATCGGCGAGCGGCTCGGCGAAGCCAACGTGCTGGGCAACCTCGGGCTGGTCTACGAGCGGCAGGGCCGCTACGAGCAGGCGCACGCGCACCACCGGCAAGCCCTGAAGCTGTATCGCCGCCTCGGTGCCCTGGGCGGCGAAGCTACCACGCTCAGCAACCTTGGGCTGGTATACCGGCGGCAGGGCCGGTACGAGCAGGCGCGCGCCCATCACCGGCAAGCCCTGGATCTGTTTGGTGAACTTGGCTACCAGCGCGATCAGGCCGAGGCGCTCAACGGCCTCGGTGAAGCCGCGCGCGCCATGGGTGATCCGGCCCAGGCCATCGACGACCACGGCACCGCACTGGCCCTGGCCCGTACGGCGGGCAGCCGCCCCGAACAAGCTCGCGCTCAAGGCGGCCTCGCGCAAGCCCACTACGACCTTGGCCACGTCGGCCTGGCCCGCGACCACGCCAGCCACGCCCTGGACCTCTACACCGGCCTTGGCGTCCCCGAAGCCGCCGAGTTCCGCCGCCTCCTCGGCGAATGGCGTCCCTAGGGATAGTGATCGCCCAGTGCCCGCGGAGCTGAACCACCCGCCAGGTCTCGAATACGTACGCCTGCCCTGGTGTCACACCCCGGCCACGGCGCCTAACGGAGGTTCCGGGCGCGGTGACCCCCGCCTGGCGGATACTGGCGGTGCCGGGGCGGCGAGAGTGACGGAGGTCAGCGATGGCAGGCTGGGCCATGATCGGGGTGCCGAGCAGTGCGGGTGCGCATCACGCCGGGCAGGATCGTGCGCCGGCGGCGCTGCGCGCGGCTGGCCTGGTGGACCGGCTGCGCTCGGCCGGGGTCGCCATCAGCGACGCCGGGGACCTGCCGGTCACCCCGTTTGCCGTGGACCACGACCATCCCACCGCCCGCAACCTGGCGGCCGTGGTCACGGTGGCGCGCCAGGTGGCCGGCGCGGTCGCCAGCCAGCTCGACGCCGGGCGGCTGCCGCTGGTGGCAGGCGGCGATTGCACGATCACGCTGGGCGTGATCGCCGGGTTCCGCCGGCACCATCGCGACGTGGGCCTGGTCTACGCCGACGGTGACGCCGACCTGAGCACACCGGACTCGGGCGGGTCAGGAATCTTCGACTCGATGGGCGTGGCGCACATGCTTGGCCACGGGGCGGCTGAACTGGCCGGCCTGGACGGCCCGCCGCCGCTGCTGCAGCCGTCGCGGCTGGCCATCGTGGGCAGCGACCCGCGGGAGACCGGCGACGCCGGACGGCGGTTCCTCGCCCAGGCCGGGGTCAGCTTCCAGGAGGCGCCCGCGCTGATCGAGGACCCGGTCGGCGCCGGCCAGCGGGCGCTGGCTGCCATCACCCCGGCCAGCGGGCCGGTCGTCGTCCACTTCGACGTGGACATGATCGACTCCGGCGACCTGCCGCTGGGCAACTTCCCCCACTACGGCTCGGGCGTCCGGCTGGACCATGCGGTCACCTTGCTGCGTACACTGACCGCCCACCCCTCCTTCGCCGGGCTCGTGCTCACCGAGGTGAACCCGACGCACGACGCCGACGGCAGCCAGATCAACCGGTACGTCAACGCCCTCATCGAAGTGCTGGCCGGCTGACGATCCCGATCAGTTGTCGTCGCGTTCGGTGAGCCAGCGGAGTTCCTCATCGGCATGCGCGGCGGCGCCCCGTGTCCGCCGGCCGGGGCTTTCACCGGGGTGATCGTGCGGGCGGATCAGCACGTAGGACTGCAGCGGGCCGGTCTCAGCGACCGTGGTCCACACGCTCACATCGACCCGGTCGATGAACTGCAGGTCCCTGCCGTCACAAATGGCCAGCTCGACAGGGCTGTCCAAGCCGCCGGGCAGGTTATCAGCCGCGTCGGTGAGGCGCTGGATGAACTCGCGGACGGACTCCTGGTCCACAGCCCCAGTGTTGACACCGGGCACCGCAGCTGGCAAGACCGTTCCACCATTAGCGCCGCGGAGGCACGCAGGACCCGCCGCGATGTACGGATCAGCGCCCCGGAACCCAGAGCCTGCTGGGCCCCGGCCCGGCGGGTGACTGCGGTGCACCGGGCGGCGGCGCCGGTGCCCGGTCTAGATCGTTGTCCTCCGGCTCGGCTGCCTGGCTCGCGCGGCCCTCCGCGCTCACCTGGCCCAGCCGCAGCTGTCCCAGCACCTGGTCGATCTGCTGGGTGAGCTCGCCCGGCAGGTAGGGACGCGCGTGCTCGAGCGCTACGGCGCTCACGTCGATCAGCAACCGGGCGTCTCGCCGCCCCAGTTTGACCTGGGCGGCGTTGAGCATGCTGAAGACGACATCCCCGAGGATCTGTTCGACGGGAAGCGAGCGCATCTGCTGCACATACTCGCGGGCGTCCTCCGCAGACCGCGCCCGTTCCTGCTCGGGGCCGTCGCCTGGCCCCGCCGTGTCCACGACAGCCCACCTCCCCAATCGTCGCGCGGTGGGGCCATGCAGACCGCATCGCCACCCACGCTGCGCCGCTAAGTATAGAAACCGCGCACCGGTGATGGCATTCTCCGCCAGGTTCGCCAGGCCTGCCGCTCCCTTCCGCCTGGGCATTGCACGGCTAGCATGCGAGGGCGGAATCGGCGGCAACTCGGTGTGGGCTTGCGGCATGGCCCGCTGGTCGGCTTGGTGTTGGTTATCTCGTCACTTCCATGACGACCACGACGATGGAAGGTGACCGGTGGGCGATGGGGCTCAGCCGGCCGTGCTGGCCGGGGAGTTCGAGCGGTCCCGCGGCCACCTGCGTGCGGTCGCGTTCCGGATGCTCGGCTCGGCGGATGACGCGGACGACGCGGTGCAGGATGCCTGGCTGCGGGCCAGCGCCGCCGACGCTAGCAATGTGGTTAACCTGACCGGGTGGCTGACCACGATCGTCGGGCGAGTCTGCCTCGACATGCTGCGCGCGCGACGGCGGCGGGGCGAACAGTTCACCGACATGACCGTTCTCGAGGCGGCGGCTGCCGGCGATGACGCGGCCCGGCCTGAAGACCAAGCGATCATGGCCGATTCGGTCGGGCTGGCCCTGATGGTAGTCCTTGACAGGCTCGGGCCCGCCGAGCGCGTCGCCTTTGTGCTCCATGACTTGTTCGCTGTTCCCTTTGACCAGATCGCCGGGATAGTGGACCGGTCGCCGGCCGCCGCCAAGAAACTGGCCAGCCGGGCCCGCCATCGGGTGCATGGCACGGCTACCGTTCCCGCCGCGGACCTGGCCAGGCAGCGGCGGGTCGTCGACGCATTCCTGGCCGCATCGCGCGCCGGGGACCTGAACGCCCTGCTCGCCGTGCTGGCGCCCGAGGTCGTCCGCCGGGCGGACCGGGCCGCCGTGCCGGCGGGCGTTCCGACCGAGGTCCGTGGTGCCCGGCGCGTCGCCGAGGAGGCGCTCACCACCACCGGCCTGGCGCGGTTCGCCCGGCCCGCTCTGGTGAACGGCGTGATCGGGGTGGTTGTCGCGCCGCGTGGGCGGCTGCTGCGCGTCCTGGAGGTCACGGTCGACGGCGATCGCATCACCGCGATCAACGTCATCGGCGAACCCGCCAGCCTGCACCGGCTCGACCTCGCTGCCGCCGACGTCGCGTGACGACGCCGGCCGCACCGGTCACCTTCCTCGATCGCGGGTCGTCATCCAGGTGACCGGCCAACCGGGGCTGGTGTGACAGAGCCGCCGCGCGGCGGCCAAACGGAAAGAGGACATGATGAGCGTGACAATGGTGCGCCAGAAGGTCAAGGACGGGACCGTCGAGGAGGCCGAGGCGGCGGTGCGCGACATGTTCGCGGCGCTCAATCGCGTGCGACCCGAGGGCCTGCGCTACGCGTCGACGCGGGTGGTGGGCGGCTCCACGTTCGTCGCCCTGTTCGAGCTGGCCGAGGGCATCGAGGACCCCCGGCCGGCGATCCCCGAGTACGCGCGGTTCCTGGAGCAGCTCAAGGACTGGGTGGACGGGCCGCCGGTGATCGAGCGCCTCGACGTCGTCGGCTCGTACAACCTGTTCGGAACCCAGCGTGAGGAATCCGCCGTTCGATAGGCGCCGGGGCAAGCAGGGGCCACGTGGGCGGCGAACTGGTCATCGGTCAACCGCGCCGACGTCGATGATCGCCTGGGCGAAGGCCTGCGAGGCTTCTTGGGGCAGGTTGTGCCCGACGCCGCCTGCGATGGCCCTGTGCTCGTAGTTGCCGGTGAACTTGCCGGCGTAGGCGCTGGCGTCCGGGTGCGGCGCGCCGTTGGCGTCGCCTTCGAGCGTGATGGCGGGCACGGCGATGGCCGGGGCGGCAGCCAGCTGCCGCTCCAGGTCGTCGTAGTGCGGCTCGCCGGCGGCCAGGCTCAGCCGCCACCGATAATTGTGGATCACGACGGCGACGTGATCGGGGTTGTCGAAGGCGGCCGCGGTGCGCGCGAACGTGGCGTCATCGAAGGTCCACCGCGGGGAGGCGAGCTGCCAGATGAGCCGGTTGAACTCGCGCCGGTACCGGGCGTAGCCGGCCCGGCCGCGCTCGGTGGCGAAGTAGTACTGGTACCACCAGGCGTACTCGGCGCGCGGCGGCAGCGGCGCGGCGTTGGCGGCCTGGCTGCCGATCAGGTACCCGCTGACCAAGACCACCGCCCGGCACCGGGCCGGCCACAGCACCGCGGTGGCGCCGGCCGACCGCGCCCCCCAGTCAAAGCCGGCCAAGGTGGCCTTGCCGATGCCCAGCGCATCCATCAGCGCGATGACGTCGGCCGCCAGGACCGCTTGCTGGCCATTACGGAGCGTCGCATCCGACAGGAAGCGCGTCGTGCCGTACCCGCGCAGGTAGGGGACGATGACCCGGTACCCCGCCGACGCCAGCAACGGGGTGGCGTCGGCATAGCTGTGAATGTCGTAGGGCCATCCGTGCAGCAAGATGACCGCGCGGCCATCCGCGGGGCCGGCTTCGGCGTACCCGACGCTCAGCGGGCCCGCATCGACCTGCTTCAGCGCGCCGAACGGGGTGCCCGTCCCCGGCGGCACCTCGGTCGCGCTCATCTTTGGCGCCGTGGTCATCGCCGCCTACCGGGGTGAGGCAGCGACGGCCCGGGCCGCCTTGAGGATGTGTTCGGTGACCGCCTGCGGTTTCATAGGGAACCTCCTGCGGGGTGAGAACGCGGGCTCACGCCGTGCCCATCGGGATGATGCCGGTACGGATGGGATGACCGCCCCTCATGTGGCGTCGCGGGCGCGGCCCGCATGGGTACTCCTACCAGGCTGCGCGGCTTGGACCCAGAGGTAAAGGACGGCGGTAAGCCCACCGCACGCCGGCCTACTGACCTTGGCTGGGGCGCCGCTCTCGCGCGCCGCGGGCCAGCCGGGGCGAGATGATGAAGCACAGCTGGACCAGGGCCAGGGCGATCACGCTTGCCAGCGTGCTGACAAAACAGATCAGCGCCGCGGCCGCGTACAGGGCTTGCGCCAGCAGGATCCTCCGCCGGAATGTGGCCAGCCTGGAGCGTGCCTGCAGGGCGTCACCGGGCACGACCGCTCTGCGCCCGTACCGGGAGGCCCATTCCAGGCCCGCGCCGAGCAGCAAGATGTTCAGCCAGTACACGCCCACCCCCAGGCGGAGGCGGACGTAGTGCGCGAGCAGCGCAGCAGAAAACGGCAGCAGCGACACCACGAACAAGAACCCGAGGTTGATCCAGGTCAGGGTCCGGTCGCACCGGCCAAGGATGCCCAGCAAGGTGTGCTGGGCAAGCCAGAACGTGCCCAGCATCGTGAAGCTCAGCAGGTACGCCGCAAAGTTCGGGCCCAGCCTCAGCAGCGCCTCCCACAGCCCGTGCTCGGAATAAACCGATCCGGCGGTGCTCACCGGCACCCGCAGATCCAGCACGAGCAGCGTCATGGCGACGGCGAACAGGCCATCGCTCAAGGCGATCAGGCGCTCCAGGCTTTGGCCGGTGAAGCGGTTGTACGGCTCGGCCATGCCCACATGATGACGGCTGCCTGCCCATGACGGGCAGTCCGGTAGGCCCGCCCTCCGCAGTGGCTAGCTTTGGGGGCGATCGACGTCCACCGGCGGCAGGTCATGCACCTGCTGCTTGGTAAGGCTGACCTCGATGCGGTCGGTGGCCCTGCTCACCGTGCTGACCGGAATGGCCACCTGTTTGCGGCCCCAGAGGTGTCCCTCCTGCAGCAGCACGTGCGTCACGTGATGGCTGCCGGGGTCGATGACCAGCCCTCCGGCCTGGCCGATGTGACCGTCGATGGCATGAACGTGCTCGCCGCGCTGCACCTCCAGCTCGCCCGGGGGGATCGTGTCGGCGGTCTCCAGGTAGCCCCGAGCGCCGCGGTAACCGTAATGAGGCCAGAAGACAATATCGGTCGGGCGGTAGTCCGGGACATCCGCGACGTCCGCAATGAACCGCCCCTCTTCGGCGGGGTTGAGCCTGCCGAACTCCGCCGAGGAGCAGCGCAGCCGGATCTGGTCCGCGGCGGAGTCGACCAGGTCAACGGGAACGAGGCGCGCGGGCCCGCGCCCTCGCCGCGGTTCCACGATGAGATGCGTGACCACCTGGGCGACTGGGTCAAAGACCACACGGGTCAGCCTGCCGCAGGGCCCATCGGTGCAACTGACCTCAGCCCCGATCGTGAACCGCTCGATTCCTGGCATGGGCGCGCTCCTTGCGCTGGGGACCGTCGGTCATCGACAAGACGCGACGGTACTCCCGGGCCTGGCCGGCCAGGCCGGCAGCCCCTTACAAAGCGGGCCGCGCGGCACCGCCCGCGCAGGAATCACCGGCGCTGCCCCGGCGTTGTTAAGGCGTTCGAGGGGGTTATGACTTGGTTAAGCTCAGGAACCGGAACGCCGCCGGCTCGGCGCCGGCCCCGCCGTTCGAGGGCCACGGCCCGGAGGGGGCCGAGCGCGCGACCTTCGCCGCGGGGTGCTTCTGGGGCGTCGAGGCGGCCTTCCGCCAGATCAACGGGGTGCTGCAGACCGCTGTGGGGTATACCGGCGGCCATGTGCCAGACCCCACCTACGAGCGGGTCTGCCGGGGCCGCACCGGCCACGCCGAGGCGGTCGAGGTGTGGTTCGACCCGGCCCAGGTCAGCTACGAGGAGCTGCTCCAGACGTTCTGGCGGATCCACAATCCGACCACCCGCAACCGCCAGGGCTTCGATTTCGGCCGCCAGTACCGCTCGGCGATCTTCTACCATGACGCTGGCCAGCAGGAAGCCGCGATCGCCTCGCGCGACGCCGAGCAGCAATCGGTACGCCGGCGGATCGTCACGGAAATCGTCCCCGCGTCGGCGTTCTACCGGGCCGAGGAGTACCACCAGCGCTACCTCGAAAAGCATGGCCGGACCGGGCGCGCGGTCACCATACGCTAACGGCCTCGCGGGTGGGCGCGGCCGCCCAGCCGGGGGCGTCGCGGCGGGCGGCCCGGAACCGCCGGTGACCGCTAACCGCCGGTAACGTCGAGGATGATCTTGCCACTGGCATGACCGCGTTCCAGTATCCGGTGCGCCTCGGCCGCTGCCGCGAGCGGGAGCTCATGGCTGACGACCGGCCGCAGCGCCCGCCGGTCCAGCAGGGCCGCGAGCGCCCGGGTGCGGTCGCCGTCGTCCCCGATGAGCACGCCGTGGAAGGTGATGTTGGCATCCAGCAGCGGGTCCAGGTCCAGCTCCGGGGTGGCGATCGCGGCGATCTGCCCGCCGGTCCGCAGCGCGGGGAGGGCGGCGGCGGCCAGCGTGCCGCCGACCAGGTCGGCAATGGCGTCCACCGGCCCGCCCGCCAGCGCCTGGGCCCGGGCGGCGACATCCTCGCGGGTGTAGTCGACGCACGCCGCGGCGCCCAGGGCGGTCATCTGAGCGTGCATGGCCCAACGGCCAACGCCGATCGTCACGACCTCGGCGGCGGCCGCTAGCTGGAGCAAGAACAACCCGACACCGCCGCTGGCGCCCAGCACGAGCAGCCGGCTTGCGGCCGGCAGGCCCAGCCGGGACAACACCACCAGTGCCGTGCCGGCGGCCAGCGGCGTGGCAGCCGCCTCAGCGAACGAGACCACAGGGCTGATCGGCGCGGCCAGGCCGGCCTCGACGACCGCAAGCTCGGCGTACCCGCCGGCGCCGTCCGGGAAGTGCGTCATCGCCATCACCCGGTCGCCGGGCACCAGGCCGCTGACCCCGCCGCCCACGCTGTCGATGACCCCGGCCACGTCATAGCCGAGGATGCACGGCACGTGCAGCCCGGCCCAGCGGCCGTCCGCCCGGTTGCCGGCGTCGACCGGGTTGACCCCGGCCGCGTGCACGGCGATCCGCGCCTGGCCAGGGCCGGCCACCGGATCAGCAGCCCGGCCCAGCCGCAGCTGCTCAGGCCCGCCGAACTCACTGACCAGCACCGCTCTCATCGGCAGGGTTCCTTCCGTGATCAGCGTCACCGCCATCCCTAGCCCGCGCCCCCGAGCAGGCATCATGACACACTTGCCCGCGTACCCTTCCTCAGCGCGGAGGTGCGGCGGTGGGCAGGCTGGTCGAGGTGGCAGATACCACGCTCTATGTCGAGGAGCGGGGGGAGCCGTCGGGGTTCCCGCTGCTGGTCTTCCACGGCGGGCCCGGGCTGGATCACACGTGGGACCCAGGACGAGGTGAGCGCGCTGATCGAGGACCAGATGCCGTTCCATTTCCGGGAGCCACGGGGCGCAGCGCTCGGGGAGTACCTGCGCCGGACCGCAGGGCTTGCCAGGTACGCGCCGGATGTCATCCGCCAGTTTTCCGCACAGGAATATGGGGGGATCGACGTCGAGGACCGGTTGGGCGCGGTGACGCATCCGGTGCTGGTGCTGGCCGGCCGGCACGACCGGACCTGTGTGGCCGGCGCCTCCGAAGACATGGCGCGGCGCCTGCCCAACGCCGAGCTCGTCGTCTTCGAGGACTCCGCGCACATGATGTTCGCCGAAGAGCAGGACCGCTTCCTCGCCACCGTCCGCCGGTTCCTCGACCGCATCACCGGCTGACCCCGGCGGGTTAGCCACCGGTGCCGCTCGCCCGTTACCCAGCCAGCGGCCCGGCGTTTTGTCGGCAGGCCCTGATAGGGAGCGAATGGAAAGCACCTGCCTATCGAGCGCGGGAGGCGGCATGCGCTGGTCACAGATTGAGCAGCACCAGCCGGGCCTGGCAGAACTCGGGCGCAAGTGCCTGCTGGACCCCGGCGTGGTGCTGGCAGTGACGATCCGCCGTGACGGCACGCCCAGGCTGAGCCCGGTGGAACCCTTCGTGATGGATGGCGCGTTGTGGCTGTCGATGATGTGGCAGTCGGCGAAGGCCACCGACCTCCTGCGTGACCCGCGCATCCTCGTGCACAGCGTGATCACCAACCGTGACGGCGGCGAGGGAGAATTCAAGCTCCGCGGCACCGCCCGCGCCGAGAACGACGCCGCCATCCAGCGCCGCTATGCTCAGGCGGTTGCCCAAAGCCTCGGCTGGGATCCGCAGGTGGGCCGGTTCCATCTGTTCGAGATCAGCGCCGAACACCTCACCTACATCCGCTACGACCCCGTCACCGAGCACCAGCACGTGGCGATGTGGCCACCGGCCCGGGAATTCACCCGCCAGCACGACACCGCAACAAGCCTCGCAGACCCAGAACCCGCAGCGGACATCATCAGCTCATCGTGAGATCAGCATCTGACACCGCATGGCTAACCGGTAAAGAGCCCGGCGAGGTTTGATCAGCCTTGCGCAAAGTCGATGATCCGCTACGCGCACAGTAGATTACGCGCGGCCACCATGTTGCTCACGAAATAGACACGGCGGCAACCGCCACCGCCGTCGCCGTGTCTACAGGTTGAGCTGCCCGCTTCGGGTGCGGGTGGGGAAGTGGAGGCGTAATGCGATTCACCAAACGGGCGCCGCGTCGCGGCGCCCTGGCCGTGGTCGGCCTTACCGTGGCCGCGGTCGCTATGCCCGGCATGCCAGCGGCCAGCGCTGCCAAGGTCCCGGGCCCGGTGCTGAAACTTGAGGTCGCCCAGCGCAGCGTCACGCTGGACGGCTTCCACGGCCGGGTGTTCCTTGACCCGGGCATCTGGGTCGCGGCGCTCGGGTCGCCACTGGAGTTTGCTGTCCGGCGGGCGTCGTACGCCAAGCCCATCACGATTACCCAGATCATCCACCCGCCGTTCGGGGGAATCGTGCGCAGGCCGCTGCCGGCCAGCATCCTTGACGGCTGGAACGGCCTGCGGAAATTCACCGTGCTGACCGTCCGGAACTCCGCCGGCAAGGTGGTCCTGACCAAACCAGTATCGTTTTGCCCCAACGGCTTCGACCCGGCCCGGGTGAGTCCCGGGGGCCCGCCCACGACGCCGTACCCGTCGATGTGCGCCTCCGACCCCTTCCAGCTAGGCATGGTGTGGGGGGTGCAGAAGGGCTGGGCAGCGCAGCTCTCCGGGCGCACGGTCAAACTGCCATTGGGCGTCTATCACGTAACCGAGGCCATCAGCCCCGAATATGTCCGGCTGTTCCACATCCCGGCCAAGGACGCCACGGCCACCGTGAAGGTCACCGTGGTCAAGCAGCCCCAATGCTGCCCGGTCCCCGGATGCTGCGCCACGGGGCGGCCGCGCTCGGCTCGCGGCGCGGCAGCACCGGCGCCCCCCGCGAACGTCCCGACCCTCACGCACCCGCCCCAGTCCGCGCTGCCCGACCTGGTGCCGCTGCCCTCCTTTGACATCATGGTCAGCCATCCCAGAAAGCAGACACATGACTACCTTGATTTCGCGGCGACGGTGTGGATCGGCGGCAACGGCCCCCTCGATGTCGAGGGATTCCGCGCCAACGGGTCACCGACCATGAAGGCCTACCAGTACTTCTGGCGGGACGGGCACCCCATCGGCCGGGTCAGGGCCGGCACCATGGGCTTCGACAGCCAGCCGGGCCACAGCCACTGGCACTTCGAGCAGTTCGCCAGGTACGCGCTGCTCACCGCGAACAAGTCGGTGGCGGTGCGCAGCCAGAAGGTGGGGTTCTGCATCGCGCCCACCGACCCGGTCAACCTGCTGCTGCCGCACGCCGTCTGGCAGCCCCCGTTCTTGGGGTTCGGCGGATTCGAATGCGGCTCGCCTTCGGCGCTGTGGGTGGCCGAGCAGCTACCGCTCGGCTGGGGCGACACCTACTTCCAGTCCCTGGCCGGCCAGTCGTTCGATATAACGCACGTGCCGAACGGCACCTATTACATCGAGGTGGCCGCTAACCCGGAGAGAGTGTTGTTCGAGACCACGGCCCGCAACGACACCTCGCTCCGTAAGGTCATCCTGGGCGGCACGCCCGGGCACCGCACCGTGAAGGTGCCCGCCTTCCACGGGATCGACCCGGAGCCCTAACCGGTGACGGCCCGGCCCCGCCGGCGGCGGGGCCGGGCCGTGGCTCCCGGCATCAGTCACCGGCGGGGCTTGGCGCAACGGCGGCCGATACGTGCTCAAGGAATCGCTCGTACGCCTCGGTCACTCCGGCGCGGTCCCCGGTAGCGAGCAGGTCCAGCAGCAGGCCGCGGACCACCGCGACGCCGAGGCGGGCGTCGGCTCGGGCCGTCCGTTCGTCGGCCCCGGCTTTGATCAGGGCGGCGGCGATCGGGTCGGCCCATGATTCGACGATTCCGTCGAGGAACCCTTCGGTGCCGGGCCGGCCGCGCAGGGCGTAGGCGTACAGCTCAAAGAACAGCCGTTCCTGGGGCCACAGCGCAGGATCGCTGAGGCGCTCCCAAGAGACCCGGGCGTCCTGCGGGGTGCCCCCGGACTCCAGCAGGGCGGCCCGCTGCTGTTCCTCGACCGCCTGGGTGACCGCGACCAGCAGCCCTTCGCGGGATCCGAAATGGTAGATGAGCATCCGGTGGCTGGTGCCGATCGCCGCGGCGATCTGGCGCAGGCTCAGGTCGGCGATCCCGGCGTCGAGGGCATGGCGGACGGCGGCAGCAAGCAGGCGTTCCCGGGCTTGCGATGTGCGCATGGCTGAGCGTACCATATGGTACATGTTCCATCTGGTACAAAGGAGAAGGCTGATGGCCCGGTTGCACGTCGAAGCGGAGGGGGTGGCCCGGGCCACCCCGGCGGTCGTGTGGGAGCTCGTTGCCAACGCCGACCGCTACAGCGAGTGGGGACCCTGGAGCGCGAGCGGTTATGAGAATCTCGGCGCTCAGGCACCGGATGGCGCGGGAGTGATCCGCTGGATGCGGTATGGGCGCGTCACCACAGTGGAAAAGGTGCTGGAATCCGAGCGAGCCCGGCGGCTGGTGTACACGGTGGTGAAAGGGATTCCGGTGCGGAATTACCGGGCCGGGGTAACGCTGAGCCCGGAGGGGGAAGGCACTCGCATCCGCTGGACGGCCAGCTGGGACCGGACTCTTCCCGGCCGGATCGTGCACCGCAGGCTCCGCGCCATCTATCCCGACGTCGTCGGGCGCCTGATCGCCGCCGCGGAACGCAGCGCCCTGCCAGCCGAGGCATGACCGCGCCGCCGGTGGCGGGCCACGGCTGCGGGCCGCCCGGTCGCCGGGGCCTGGCAAGGTAGGGGTATGGCTGAGGATTCTGTGCACCGCACCGTGACCGTCGAGCGTGTCGCCCGGGGAGCGTTCACGGCGACCAACGCGCGTGGCGGCCAGCTCACGTTCGGCACCGGCAGCGGGACGGAGTTCACCCCGACCGAACTGCTACTGGCGGCCATCGGCGGGTGCACCGCGATCGACGTCGACATCCTGACCTCGCGGCGGGCCGAACCGGTCACGTTCCGGGTGCGGGTCGATGCGGACAAGGTCCGCGGCGCCGGCGGTAACCGGCTGACCGATATCCAGGTGGTCTTCCAGATCACCTTTCCGGCCGGCGGGCGCGGTGACGATGCCAGGGCCATCCTGCCGGACGCGGTCAAGAGGTCGCATGACAGCCTCTGCACCGTGGGCCGCACGGTGGAGATCGGCACACCCATCACCACCAGGATCGACTAGCGGCGGTATTTCTGCGATCCGGCTGGGCTACCTGCCAGTTACCTCCCGGTGGTGGCGTGCCAGCCCCGCCATTCCGGTTCCGGTCGGATACCCGGACCGCGGCAGGACCTTCACGGCGCCTTTTTCGCCCTTGCCCACCGGAGCGGGCGAGGTCGATTGGACGCTGGCGGCGCTGCATACCGCGGCGGCGTCGTCGGCGGGCCCCGGCACCTGGCTGCTGGTTGGGATGGCACTTTCGGGGACGGGTTGCCGGACCGGATGGCGCAGGACTTGGCTTAGGTCCATGGCGTTGGCGTCCCGGGCGGTGAGCGGGTGCAGCCCGAAGGCAGATTCGATCATCTTCAGCGTGGAGGTGTGCTCGAACGGGCCGCTGTGGGCAACCCTCGGCCTGGCCAGGTTCGACACCACGATGGCCGGGACCCGGAACCCGAGCTGGGTGTAGTCAGGCACGAGACGGCCGTCGGTCGGCGTCGTGCTGTTGCCGGTGTGGTCGACGTTCGCCGGATTCGTGTCGTCGATCACCTGCGGCGGCCGCACGTGGTCGAAGAAACCACCCCACTCGTCGAACGTGATGACGAACACCGTGTTGTCCAGGTAGCCCGCGCCGGCGAGCGCGTGGTAGATGTCGGCGATGAACCGTTCACCGCGCCTGATGTCGGCCTTGGGATGGTCGTCGCCCCCGGTCCCGTCGTCGGCGAGCGCGAACTCGGGGTCTACGAAGCTGACGTTGGGCAGCAGCCCCTGAGCAACGGTGTCCAGGAAGGGCAGGGTATTGACCGGGATCCCGAGGACGTCGGTGTCGCCAGCGGCGAACAAGTGCCAGAAGGGGAGGTACTTCAGGCCCCACAGCGCCAGGAACGGCAGGTCCCGGAAGAAGTAACCGCCGGTGGGGATCCCCTTGTTGTTGGGGATGGGGGAGAGCTGGTCCCAGATGGTCGGCAGCGTGGAGATCTTGGTGATGTTGTGGTCCCGGTCGGTCCTGGCGGCGTGCTGGTAGAAGCGGTTGGGGAAGGTCTCCCCGGCGAACGAGCAGAAGTAGTGGTCCAAGGTGGTGTAGTGCTGCGCCAGGGCGCCGAGGACTGGCAGGTCGGGGACGGCCTTGGGAGTGCCGTCGGCGTTGAGGTTGGTGTAGTAGCCGATCGGGAATGTGTTGGCGGCGGCCGCGGTTACCCCCTGGTTAAGGTCCAAGGCCGTGGGGCGCTGCAGGAACCCGTCCATCTTGCCGTGGTTGAACTCGATGAGCCAGCCTTCCCAGCTGTGGTCGGGGTCGCTGTACCCGCAGCCCTGGAAGTCAGGGGCCAGCCGGTAGTTGGGATAGACGTTGCCGTCGGGGGCCAGATAGGTCATGTCGGCGCGGCCGTTGGCCGCAGGCAGCCAGCCGAGGAAATGGTCGAACGACCGGTTTTCCATCATAAGCACGACCACGTGCTCGACGCCGTTCGACCCATCCGGAGTGAGCGTCGGGGCGGCGTTGGCCACGGCCTGTGACAGGAACTCCGATCCGGTCAGGGCCACACCGGTAGATGCCCCCATGAGCTGGAGAAACGTTCGTCGTGTGAGCATGAAGGCCAGTATGGGTGCAGCCTTGAACGCCCGGCAAGCACTACGAGGCATCCATTCTTGCCGTATTCGCCGGGCCGTCACGGCCTGGTTTCCGGCATGGTGCGCACCGTTGGGGGAGCGCGGTTCCGGCGATGAGTGGCCAGCAGCGTGCTTACGCCGGCTGCCCGTTCACGGTCACCTGCGCGCCGGTGGCGTCGGTGACAAGGGCGGGGCCGAACAAGTGGCCAGCGGTCCACGCGCCGGGCTTCGCTCCGGCCAGAACGCGCTGGGTTGTTTCGGCGGCGATGCCGGCCGTTGCGCGGACGCCTTCACCGGCGCGTAGCTCGGCGGTGAGGGCCTGCCCGTCGGGCCCGACGACCTCGGCCCAGGCGTAGGAGTCGGTTGCACTACTGCGCGCCGCCGGGTTGGCGATGTAGGCCACGACGTTGGCGGCGCCGCTGGCCAGCCTGGCTGTCTCGAGGTCACCGACCGGCCCGGGCAGCATCTGCCGCTGGGCGCCGCCGAAGGTCAAGACCGTGGCGCCGCTGCCGAGCGCCTCCCGGATCACCTGACCGTCACGGTAGGTGACGGCGACGCCCTGGGACAGGGACTCTTGGAACGTCAGGCGCACACCCTCGCCTTGGCGGGTCACCCCCGCAGCGGCCGCGACGCGCACGAGGTCCGGCACCACGCCCATCCGTTCAACCAGGCGCAGGACCAGTGTCTCGGTCGCGGCCGGCCCGAATCCCGCGCCGGTGACCAGCGTGACCCCGTACGCGCGTGCCTGCGCGTCGCGGTCGAGCAGTCCCCGTACCGCCGGCCATTCGTTCGCTATGTCCACGTAGGGCACTTTGGCGGCGAGGCAGGCATCGATCACCGGGCCGGCCTGCCGGGTGAACGGCCCGATCGTGGACAGGACCGCGCCGGCGTCGGCGATCGCCTTGGCCAGCGACGCCGCGTCGCCGACGTCGACGGTACGCACGTCCGTGGTCGCGCCATCGGCCGCCAAAGCCCGGGCGAGGTCCTCCAGCGGGCCGCGGCGGCGTCCAGCCAGCCGGACGGACAGGTGGCGGGCGGCCAGCTCGGCGGCGATGAGCCGGCCGCTGTTCCCCGCCGCTCCAAGCAGCAGCACGTCGCTGGGTTCCTGACCGTCTCGGGCAAAGTTGATCTCAGGTCTCGTCGTCACGGCACACCTCTCCTACGGTTGGGCTGGGGTGGCGGGGCGAGGGTGAGCGCCGCGGGTTGATCAGCAGGCCGCGCTCGATCCTCAAGGGACAGCAGGCGCCCGAACGTCCGTGCCTCGTTAATGATCGGCAGGCCCGGGCCCAGCTGAACAAGCAGCAGGAGCGGGTTGCGGGCGCTCGCCGCCCGGATGCGGATCCACTGCGTACTCTCGCCGAGCTGCACGGGCTCCAAAGATCGATTTCCATGTCACGTCCTTTCGACCCGGCCAGAGCGAGAACCTTGCGGGTGCTGTTGGCACCCAAGGTGCCGCCGCCGCACGCCGGCGTCAGTGACCTAAGTCGCGCGGCGGGCGATCAAAGTCACAGGCGAGCCGGGCCCCCGGACTCGGCGTACAGCCGGGCCGGGTCGAGGATTACCACGCTGTCCGCCGCGGTGGCCACGATCCCGGCGACGCGCAAATCACGCAGTGCCCGGGCTACCACCTCGCGGACCGACCCGGCCGCATCCGCCAGCTCCTGCTGCGACACGTGGGCCACGAGGCGGCCACGCGGGCGCTGCCGGTCGGAGGCCAGGTCGAGCAGGTGAGCGGCGACGCGCTGGCGCACCGACCCGAACGCGTTGACCGCGGTCTGCTCCAGCACCTCATACAGGCGCCG
>Ga0126379_10000801_pt1 | contig 18079 bp, 12 predicted proteins | sample PanSoiMetPlot_24_FD_92640 | JGI IMG/M metagenome (GOLD analysis project Ga0126379, IMG submission 92640) | Tropical forest soil microbial communities from Panama - MetaG Plot_24 | ecosystem: Environmental > Terrestrial > Soil > Tropical forest > Bulk soil | place: Panama | collected 2016-02-17
CATCCACCGCGTCGTTCCCAACTTCGTCATCCAGGACGGCGATCCCACGGGCACGGGCAACGGCGGGCCGGGATTCGAGATCCGCGACGAGCTCAGCCCGCTGCCGTACGACCGCGGAACGGTCGGGATGGCTCTGTCCGGCCCCGACACCGGCGGCAGCCAGTGGTTCGTGACCCACTCGCCGCAGCCGCACCTGAATTCCCTCTACACCGTCTTCGGACAGATCGCGTCGGGCCAGGACGTCGTGGACCGCATCGAGCAGGGCGACCGCATCACGCGGGTCACGGTGACGGAGAGTCCATAGTCCCTCGCGCTCTCCAGCTCCTCGGCCTCGTCGTCACCGGCGTCGGGTTCTTCACCGGCGTGCTCGGCGGGAACACGAGGCTGGAGCTCGCGCTGCTCGCGGTCGGCGCCGCGATCTTCTTCCTCGGCCGAGCGCTCCGGAAGAAGTGAAAAATTCCTGCTAGACTCCGCGTCGGCCTCCGAGGGCACGGATATGTCCACACGGGAAAACGCAGAGCTCCCCGCGGGCGGTGTCGTCCTCGTCACGCACGCGCTGCCCGAGCCGTCGCTCTCGACGCTCGAGCCCGAGTTCGAGGTCCGCGTTCTCGGTTACCGTCCCGACGAGGAACAGCTCGCGCGCGAAGTCGCGCGGGCGGACCCCGACGCCCTGATCACGCTCGTCACCGACCCCGTGACCGAGGCAGTGCTGCGGGCCGGCAAGCGTCTCAAGATCGTCGGCCAGTACGGCGTCGGCGTAGACAACATCGATCGCGCTGCGGCCGCGGCCTGCGGCATCGTCGTGACCAACACGCCCAACGTGCTGACCGACGCGACCGCGGACCTGACCATTGCCCTGCTCCTCGCGCTGGCGCGCCGCATCGTCGAGGGCGACCGGATGGTTCGGGAAGGGCGCTTCGCCGGATGGGAGCCGGAGCTGCTGCTGGGAACGGACCTGAAAGGAAAGACCTTCGGGGTGCTGGGCCCCGGGCGCATCGGACGCGCGGTCACCCGGCGGGCGCGGGCCTTCGGGATGACGGTCCTGGGTTGCGGCCGCTCCCCCCGCGACGAGGGGGATCCGGACGATCCGCCGCGGGTCTCCTTCGACGAACTGCTGCGCCGGAGCGACATCGTCTCCATCCACCTCCCGCTGAACGACGAGACCCGGGGCCTCTTCGACGCCGACCGGCTCTCGAAGATGAAGACGGGGAGCTGGCTGCTCAACACGTCGCGCGGGCCGATCGTCGAGGAAGCGGCGTTGGTGCAGGCGCTCGAGTCCGCGCAACTCGCGGGGGCGGGGCTGGACGTCTTCGAGAGCGAGCCCTCCGTCCATCCGGGCCTTCTCGCTAGCGACCGCGTGGTGCTGATGCCCCACGCGGGGAGCGCGACGCTGGAGACCCGCCGCGAAATGGCGCGGATGGTCGTCGAGGACGTGCGGCGGGTGCTGTCCGGGGAGCGGCCCGTGCGCGCCGTGCCGCCGGAGTCCGGCCGCGAACGGCTGAGGGCGGAGATTTGAGGCGGCGGCCGGTTCGCCCTCTCGTCTCCCTGGAGGCGGCGAGCGACGGCCTGCTGCGCCGGATGGCGAAGGGCGACAACGCGCTGGCGTGGATCCGGGCGAGGTGGGACCGCATCGTCGGCGAGCCGCTCTCCCGCAAGATCGAGCCCGTCGCCTTGAACGGCCGACGCCTCACCCTGAAGCTCCTCGATCCAGCCTGGAAAAAACCCGTCGAAGCGACCCTCCCGGAACTGGAAAGGAAACTCGCGTACGAGGTCCCCGAGGTTCAGCCGAAAGTGCTGCTCCGATAAAAACCTTCCCGCCCCGATCACAAATCAAGAACAACTTGGCTCGGTCCTTGCTCTTTGCTCATCGAGCGCTTCGAAGCGCTTCGAGGAGAACGGCCTTGGACCAGGGCGAGACCATTTACGCATTCCGATCCGACGGCATCATCAAGATCATCCGCAGGCTCGACGCCGCGACGGCGATGGCGCGCGCCCTCGAGCAGTGTCTGACCGCGCTCGTCGGAGTCGGGGACCGGCGGGAGGCGGAGGGGGAGATCTTGAAAGCGCTCGCCGCGTGGGAGGAGGCTTGCCGCCCCGGCCACGTCCCCGCGCTGGTTCCGCGCGGCGAAAGTTAACTCTTACGCGTAGAGGCCGCGCACCATCGTGTCGTGCGCGACGCGCGAGATCCCGAGCATGTAGGCCGCGATCCGGTGGCTCACGCCATACTTCTCCGCCATGTTCGCCACGTCGGTGAAGGACTGGACCATGATGTCCTCGAGCCGCTCGTTGACCTCCTGCTCGCGCCAGAAGAAGCCTGCGCGGTCCTGGACCCACTCGAAGTAGGACACGGTGACGCCGCCGGCGTTGGCGAGGATGTCCGGGACCACGAGGATCCCCTTCTGATTCAGGATCTCGTCGGCGCGCTGGGTCGTCGGACCATTGGCGCCCTCGACGATGATCTTCGCCTTGATGTTGCCGGCATTACGCCCGCGGATCTGGTTCTCGTTGGCGGCCGGGATGAGGATGTCGCAGGGAAGCTCCAGCAGCTCCGCGTTCGTCACTCTCTCCGGGGCGTCGAAGCCCTCGAAGGAGCGGGCCTTCTCGTAGTGCTTGAGCAGCGCCGGAACGTCCAGCCCGTTCTCGTCGTGGATTCCGCCGTTGATGTCCGAGACGCCGACGATCTTCGCGCCGGCGTCGCTGCACATCCGCGCCGCGATCGAGCCGACGTTGCCGAAGCCCTGCACGACGATGCGCGCGGAGCCGAGAGTGAACCCTCGCAGCGGGGCCGCCTCTCGACAGATCAGCATCAGTCCGCGCCCGGTCGCCTCGACCCGGCCCCGCGACCCTCCGAGAGACAGCGGCTTACCGGTCACGACCGACGTGACCGTGTGCCGCGCGTGCATCGAGAAGGTATCCATGACCCACGCCATCGTCTGGGGATTTGTCCCCATGTCCGGCGCGGGCACGTCCTTCTCCGGCCCGAACTGGTCCATCAGCTCGGCCGTGTAGCGGCGGGTGATCCGCTCGATCTCGCCCCGCGACAGCGAGCCGGGATCGCAGATGACCCCTCCCTTGGCGCCGCCGAAGGGGATGTTGACGACCGCGCACTTCCAGGTCATCCACGCGGCCAGGGCACGGACCTCGTCCAAGGTGACGTGCTTGTCGTACCGGATGCCGCCCTTGCCAGGTCCGCGGGCGATGTTGTGGAGGACGCGGTACCCGATGAAGACCTCGATCCTTCCGTCGTCCATGACGACCGGGATCGAAACCTTGGTTTCCCGGACCGGCTCGCGAAGCACCTTGTAGAGGCCGGGGTCGAGCCCCAGCTTCTGGGCCGCGACGTCGAACCGCGACATCATCTCCTCGAAGGGGCTCGCGGAGTCCACTCCCTGGGGCGAGCTTCCGATCGTGGGGAACTTCGGTTCGGCGACCTGGGTCACGCTGCCTCCTCGGCCGGAGAAGCTCCCGGCTCCAATTACAATGGGTGCCGGATTGTAATGGATTGAGCGACGACACCTCGGGGGACCGGACGGACCCCCTGCCCGACGAGGAGCTGGTCGCGCGCGTCCTCGCCGGCCGGGAAGAATGCTTCGAGGTGCTCGTCCGCCGTTATCAGTCCCGTGTCGTCGCCCACGTCGCCCGGATGGTTGGAAGCCGCGAGGACGCCATGGACCTGGCGCAGGAGATCTTCCTGAAGGTCTTCGGGGCGCTCGACCGGTACAACCCCTCCTTCAAGTTCTCCACGTGGCTCTTCCGGATCGCCGGAAACGCCGCGATCGATCACCTCCGCAAGCGCCGGCCCCGGACGATTCCCCTGGAGGCTCCGGACTCGGAAGGGAAGATGTCCCCTGTGGAGTACAAGAGCCATGACATGGACCCGTACGGAGAGCTTCGCAACGTGGAGCGGGGAAGCGCGATCGCCCGGGCGATCGCGGCCCTGCCCGTAGAATTCCGGGAACTCATTACGCTGCGGCACTTTGGAGGGCTTTCCTACGAGCAGATCGCCGAGATCAAGCAGATGCCGCTCGGGACGGTCAAGAACAAACTCTTTCGCGCCAGAGCCGTATTGAAGGACAGGTTGTCGGGAGAACTGACGTGAACGCTTGCCGCCGCCCTCTGGATCCGATCGACGCCGAGGCGCTCGCCTCGGGGGCGGAGCCGGTCTACGCCGCCGACGCCGGTGAGCACGTCCGGGAATGCCCGTCCTGCGCTGCGGCGGTCTCGGAGGCCGCGGCCCTCGTCGAAGCCCTCGACCGGATCGGAGGCCTCTCCTCCGAGCGGCCCGCCGACGGGCTGGACCTGGCATCCGGAGTCCTTCGCCTTCGCCCGTTCTCCCGGCGCGAGCGCCTGGACCTGTCGCTCTGGAGCGGCCCGTGGCTCTCCGCCGCCGGGCTGTTCTTTGCCGGCCTCCTCCTGCTGGCCCTGCCCGGGCTCAGGGCGGGGGACCAGGCCGGGCTCTTCGCCGCCGCCCTCGCCCCGGCCGCCGCCCTGGTGAGGGCCGTGTCGCGGTCTCTGGCGGAGATCCTCGCGGCGGGTCCGTCCGGGCTGGAGGCGCTCTCCTTGGCCCTGCGCGGACAGGCTGCCCTCGGGCTCGCGGGTCTGCTTCTTCTCGCCCCGATCGCGTGGGGCGTCAGACGCGCCGTCGCCCGGGAGCGGCGGTGATCCCGGCCGGGATCCTGTTCTTCGCGGCCACGACCGCCGCGCCCGCCGTCACCGCCTTCGCCCGGGACGTCGAGGTCCGGGAGCGCACGAGCCGCGTCGTCGCCGTCCTGTCCAACGTGCGGATCGCTTCGCCGGTTTCCGGAGACGTCATCGTGTGGGGCGGAGACGTGACGCTGCTTCCGACGGGATCGGTGGACGGCAACCTCTCCGTGTTCGGCGGCTCCCTCGCTTCGCCTCCGGGCAGGCCGCTCGCGGTGGGAGGCGTGGTCTCCACACCGGGAACGCTGCTGCGCCTCTACCTCGACGAGATGCACCGCGCGCCGTGGCGCGAGGGAGCGCCGGCGCTCCTCTCCCGCGGCATCCGCCTCATCGCTCTGTCGGCGTGGCTCGCGGTCAGCCTGGTCCTGCTCTTTCTCTTCTCCTCCCCCTTTGCGCGGGCCGCCGCCTCGGCCGAGCGCGACTGGACGCGCACGCTCCTGGCGGGCGCGCTCGGCGTGCTGACGATCCTGCTGGCCACGGTCGCCGCGCTGGCGCTTTTGCCCGGCTCGGTCTCGGTCCCCCTCGCGATCCTCCTCGGGGCTTTCGCGGTCGCGGCCAAGGTCTTCGGGATGAGCGCGCTCTTTCTTCTGCTCGGCCAGAAGATCGTGCGCAGCGTCGCTCCGGACCGCCGCCCCGCCGCCCTAGCCTCGGGGCTGGCGGTTCTCGGGCTCATCTCGCTCGTTCCGTTCGTCGGTCCCGTGATCTGGAGCGCCGCCTCGGTCGCCGCCGTCGGCGTCGCCCTGCTCTCGCGTTTCGGGACACCACGCTTTCGCGTGGTTTTGTAGCGGCCGCTCGACGCGGCCGGAAGAGAGCAGGCGGGACTTCCGTCGCGACGCTCTCGGCGATACGCAGCTTCTCTACCACGCCTTTCTGGTTTGCAATAGAGTCGCGGCGTGAACGTCCGCACAATCGGCGTGGTCGGAGCGGGCCAGATGGGCAGCGGCATCGCCCACGTCGCGGCGGCCTGCGGCTTCCAGGTTCTGCTGTCGGACGTCGAGACCTCGTACCTGGAGAAGGGCTTGGGCACGATCGCCCGGAACCTCGACCGCGAGGTCGCGAAGGGAAAGCGAACGGAGCGGGACAAAGAGGCCGCGCTCGGCCGTATCACGACCTCGACTGTCCTTTCGGGATTCGCCGAGTCCGACGTCGTGATCGAGGCGGTCGTCGAGGACGAGGCCGTCAAGGCGGACTTGCTCCGGAAGCTCGACTCGATCTGCCCGCCGACGACGATCCTCGCGTCGAACACCTCCTCGATCTCGATCACGCGGCTGGCCGGAACGACGGGGCGGCCCGAGCGGTTCATCGGAATGCATTTCATGAACCCGGTCCCCTTGATGGCGCTGGTCGAGGTGATCCGCGGGATCGCCACGTCGGACGAGACCGCCTCGGCCACGCAGGAGCTGGCGAAGAGGCTGGGCAAGACTCCGCTCCTCTGCAACGATTCCCCCGGCTTCGTCTCCAACCGGGTCCTGATGCCAATGATCAACGAGGCCATCGAGTGCCTGCGGGAGGGCGTTGCCAGCCGGGAGGCGATCGACGGGATCATGAAGCTCGGGATGAACCACCCGATGGGGCCCCTGGCGCTGGCCGACTTCGTCGGCCTCGACACGTGCCTGGCGATCCTGCGAGTCCTCCAGGACGGCTTCGGCGATCCGCGCTACCGACCCAGCCCGCTGCTGGTGAAGATGGTGGACGCCGGCTGGCTCGGCAAGAAATCCGGCCGCGGTTTTTACGAGTATTGACCCTCATGTTTTGCCAGAGCTGCGGCGCCCGCAATCCCGACGACGAGGAGTTCTGCACCCGCTGCCACTCCAAGCTCCTGGTCCTCTCCGGCGTGGGCGTCGTCGAGGACGCGGCCGAGACCCCCGAGGAGATCCCCTTCGACGAGCACCTGCTCGAGCGGATCTCGACGCTCGAGGACGTCGTCAAGCGCACCGGGGACGCCGTCAAGACGCTCTTCGAGTCCCTGGGGAACCTCGAGAAGAACCTGTTCGTGGCCCACACCGGCATCCTCGCGCTCCAGGAGACTCTCGAGCGCCGCGGCGCGATCCGCACCCAGGAGGTCCTCGACCTCTGGGAGACCAAGATGGACGAGCGGATGCAGGCGGTCGAGAAGAAGGACCGCTTCCTGGAGCGCCGTGATCGCATCATCGCCCGCTACTCGGGCGAGGACCGGGAGTCTTTCCTGCAGCGCCTCCGGGCGGCCGAGTTCGCCATCCTGGCGCTCGACGCGGACCGGGGGGTGCGCCTGCTCGAGGAGCTGTCGAAGTCGGACCGTGACAACGTCGAGCTGGCGTTCTACCTCGCGGAGACGTTCTTTTCGGCCGGAGATCTCGAGCGCGCCGCCGGCTACTTCCGGCGCATCCTCGCGATCGAGCCCAACCACTTCGAGTCGCTCGTCTACTCGGGCATCGCGGCGTCGGAGCGGGGCGAGACGGAGACCGCGGAGAGCCTGCTCAAGCGCGCCCTCGAGAGAAAGTCCGACGCGTTCCTCCCGCACTTCGCCCTGGGAGCGCTCTATGCGAACACGTCGCGCTGGGGCGACGCCGAAGGGGAGCTGACGCGGGCGCTCGAGGCGGCCCCGGTCCCGGCCGCGCACGTTCTCCTCGGAACGGTCCTGCGGGAAAAGGGGGACATCGCAAGGGCGATCCACGAGTTCGAGGAGGCGCGGCGCCTCCAGCCGGACTCCGAGGAGGCCGCCTTCCAGCTCGGCCTCTGCTACCTCGAAAAGAACAGGGCCCGCCGCGCGCTCGAATGCTTCCAGCAGGCGCTGGAGAAGAACCCCCGCCGGCTGGAGTACCAGGAGGCGGTGAGGCTGCTCGAGCGGCGCCGCCGCTACGCCCTCCCTCGCGTGGACGGGCCCGGCGCGGCCGCGTATCACGAAGCGGAGGAGGAGGTCTCGCGCGGATCGCTTCACCGCGCCCACGAGCTCTACCGCAAGGCGCTCGCCGAGGAGCCGGGCAACTCCACGATCCGGATCTCCTTCGCCCTCATCTCCGCGTCGCTGGGGTTGTGGAAGGAGGCGATCGCCGCCTGCCGGCAGGTCCTCTCGGGCGAGCCGGAAGACGTCGTCGCCGCCGCCGCCTGCTCGACGCTCGCCGAGGCCCTGCGCGCCGAAGGGAGGCCCAAGGAGGCGATCCGGTTCGTCCGGGACTTCCTGGAGAAGCACCCGTCGAAGACCTCCCGCGCGATCGCCTATTACGAGCTCGCGACGACGCTCGCCGAAGGCGACGACGACCTCGACTCCGCCCTCGACTACGCGGGCCGGGCGCTCTCCGAGGCCCCGGACGAGTTGAAGCCGTACCCGCTGGCGACCCTCGGCTGGGTCCACTACAAGAGGCGCGAGTTCGACCGGGCGATCGACTGCCTTCGCCGCTCGAGCGAGCGGGCGGCCCAGCCGACGACGTTCCATCACCTGGGCATGGCGTACCTCGCCGCCGGAAAGCCCGAGGAGGCCAAGGCGGCCTTCAGCAAGGCCAAGACGGTCGCCCGCGGAGGCACGCTCGAGGACCGGATGCTCCACCAGGTCCGCTCCAACATCCGCCTCGTCGAAAAGGTCGGAACGCGGAAGAAGGAGCCGGCCCCGACGTCCCGGAAGTAGCGGCCCGCTCCTGATCCGGACGCATCAGACCGGCTACGCGCCCTGATGTATCTTCACCGCTTCTCATGCGGTGGTCGAAGTACTTCCTCCAGACAGTCCGGGAGGTCCCCGGGGACGCGGAGGCGGTGTCGCACATCCTGCTGGCGCGGGCGGGGATGATCCGCCGGGTCTCGGGGGGAATGTACTCGCTGACCCCGCTGGGGCTGCGGTCCCACCGCAAGACCGAGACGATCGTCCGCGAGGAGATGGATCGCGCCGGCTGCCTGGAGGTGGAGGTCCCGATCCTCCAGCCCCGCGAGCTCTGGGAGGAGAGCGGCCGGTGGGAGCGGTACACCTCCGACGAGCTCCTCTTCCACTTGAAGGACCGCAAGGGGGGCGAGTACTGCCTCGCTCCCACCGCGGAGGAAGCCGTCACGACGATGGTGAAGTTCGGGGTGAACTCCTACCGGCAGCTCCCCGTCACGCTGTACCAGATCCGGACGAAATTCCGCGACGAGATCCGTCCCCGCTTCGGCCTGATGCGCGGCCGCGAGTTCCTGATGTACGACGGCTACTCCTTCGACGCAGACCAGGCCGGCCTCGACCGCTCCTACAAGGCCCAGGACGCCGCGTACCGGCGGATCTTCGATCGCTGCGGCCTCGAGTTCACCGTCGTGCAGGCGGACTCCGGGGCGATCGGCGGCCGCGACTCGGAGGAGTTCATGGTGCTGGCCGACACGGGCGAGGACGCCGTCGTCCGGTGCGCCTCCTGCGGCTACGGCGCCAACGTCGAGAAGGCGGAGACCGGCCGGCGGACGAGCCCCTGGGAGGAGGAGACGGCGGTCCGGATGGAGGACGTCTCGACGCCGGGCAAGGGCTCCATCGAGGAGGTCGTCGAGTTTCTCGGGATCACCCCCTCCCGGATGATCAAGTGCCTTGTTTACGAAACGGAGAAGGGCTACGCCGTCGCCCTCCTTCGCGGCGACCTCGACGTCAACGAGATCACGCTCCAGCGCGCGCTCGGCGTCGAGCACGCCACGCTCGCGTCCGAGGAGAAGGTCGAGAAGGCCACGGGCGCCCCCGTCGGCTTCGTTGGCCCGCACCGGCTGCCCAAGGGGCTGCGCGTCGTCGCCGACGAGTCCGTCCGTGGAGCGGTCAACGCGGTTACCGGAGCGGGCAAGCGGGACTACCACGTCGTGGGCCTGTCGCTGGACCGAGACGCGAAGGTCACCGAGTGGGCGGTCTTCGCGAAGGCCCGGGCCGGTGATCCCTGCCCGCGCTGCGGCAAGCCCCTGGACCTCGCCCGCGGGATCGAGGTCGGGCACATCTTCAAGCTCGGGACGAAGTACTCCGCCGCGTTGAAGTGCGACTACACCGACGAGAAGGGGGAGAGCCACCCGGCCGTGATGGGCACCTACGGCATCGGGGTCGGCCGCACCATGGCGGCCGCCGTCGAGCAGCACCACGACTCCGACGGGATCGTCTGGCCGCTGGCGCTGGCGCCCTTCGAGATCGAGATCGTGTCGCTGAACCCGGCCGACGCCGGCGCTCGCGAGGCGGCCGACGCGTTCTACGAGGAGGCCCTCGCCGCCGGGCTGGACGTCTTCTACGACGACCGCGACGAGAGGCCCGGGGTGAAGTTCAAGGACGCGGACCTGCTCGGCTTCCCGATCCGCGTCAACGTCGGCGGCCGCGCGTTGAAAGACGGCAACGTCGAAGTCGTCTCGCGCCGCGACAAGTCGGTGCGCGCGGTCGCGCGGGCCGAGGCCGTGGAGGCGGTCCGCCGGCTGCGCCGCGAGCTGGGAGGCGACTCTTGAGGAAGATCACCCGCGAGGAGGCCCTGGAGTTCCACTCTCGCGGCCGCAAGGGAAAGATCGAGGTCGTCTCCACCAAGCCCTGCCGCACCCAGGAGGACCTCTCGCTCGCCTACAGCCCCGGCGTCGCGGAGCCCTGCCTCGCCATCGCCGAGGACCCCGACCGGGTCTACGACTACACGGCCAAGGGGAACCTCGTCGCGGTCATCTCCAACGGGACCGCGGTGCTCGGGCTCGGCAACATCGGCCCGCTCGCGGCCAAGCCGGTCATGGAGGGGAAGGGGATCCTCTTCAAGCGGTTCGCCGACATCGACGTGTTCGACATCGAGATCGGCTCGGAGGACCCGCGCGTCGTCATCGAGACCGTCGCGGCGATCTCGCCGACGTTCGGGGGCATCAACCTGGAGGACATCAAGGCGCCCGAGTGCTTCGACATCGAGGAGGAGCTGAAGCGCCGGCTCCAGATCCCCGTGTTCCACGACGACCAGCACGGCACCGCGATCATCTCGGCCGCCGCCTTGCTCAACGCCCTGGAGCTCGTCGGCAAGAAGATCGACGAGGTCAAGGTCGTCTTCGCGGGGGCGGGCGCCTCGGCGATCGCCTGCGCCAGGCTCTACCTCTCCTACGGCGTGAAGAAGGAGAACCTGCGCCTCGTGGACCGCACCGGCGTCCTCTACACGGGCCGGGCGGACGTCAACAAATACAAGAAGCTCTTCGAGGTAGACACGAAGGAGCGGACGCTGGCCGACGCCCTCGTCGGGGCGGACGTCTTCGTCGGGCTCTCGACGAAGGGGACCGTGACCGGCGAGATGCTCAAGCCGATGGCGCGCGACCCCATCGTCTTCGCGCTCGCCAATCCGGACCCCGAGATCACTCCCGAGGAGGCGAAGGCGTCGCGGCCCGACGTCATCACGGCGACGGGCCGCAGCGACTATCCCAACCAGGTCAACAACGTCCTCGGCTTCCCGTTCATCTTCCGCGGGGCGCTCGACGTGCGGGCCCGCGAGATCAACGAGGCGATGAAGATGGCGGCTTCGAAGGCTCTCGCCTCGCTCGCCAAGATGGACGTGCCCGACTCCGTCTCGAAGGCCTACGGAGGCCAGACCTTCCGCTTCGGCCGCGAGTACCTGATCCCCAAGCCGTTCGACTTCCGGGTCCTGCTGTGGGTCGCCCCGGCCGTCGCGGAGGCGGCGATGGCCTCGGGCGTGGCGCGCAAGCCGATCACCGATATGAGCGCGTACCTGCGCAAGCTCGAGGCGACCCTGTCGCGCTCGCGCGAGGTCATGAGCGTCGTCATCGAGAAGGCGCGCCAGGACCCCAGGCGGATCGTCTTCCCGGAAGGGGAGCATCCCAAGATCCTCCGGGCCGCCAAGATCCTGGCCGAGGAGGGGATCTGCCATCCGATCCTGCTCGCCCGCGACAAGGAGGCCGAGAGGATGGCGAAGGACCTGCAGGTCCCGCTGGACAAGGTCCAGCTCATCCTGAGCGAGGTCTCCGAAAAGCTCCCCGGCTACGCGAAGCGGCTGCTCGACCTTCGCCGGCGGCGCGGGGTGACCGAGGAATCCGCCGCGAGGCTCGTGCGGATCCGCAACGTCTTCGCCCCCCTGATGCTCGACGCGGGGGACGCCGACGGCGTCATCTCGGGTCTGACGCAGTCCTATCCCGACACGATCCGCCCGGCCCTCCAGATCGTCGGCACGGCGCCGGGGGTCCGGCGGGTCTCGGGCCTCTACATCCTGATGCTCAAGGACCAGACGTTCTTCTTTGCCGACACGACGGTCAACATCGACCCGACGGCCGAGGAGCTGGCGGAGATCGCGCTGCTGACGGCCGACGCCGTCCGGCGCTTCGACATCGAGCCGCGCCTCGCGCTGATCTCCTTCTCCAACTTCGGCTCGAACACGCACGCCAGCGCGGCCAAGGCTGGGCGCGCGGTCGAGCTGATCCGGGCCGCCCGTCCGAACCTCCCGGTGGACGGCGAGATGCAGGCGGACTTCGCGGTGGTGCCCGAGATGCTGGAGGCGAACTACCCGTGGGCGAGCGTGCGCCGCCCCAACATCCTGATCTTCTCCAACCTCGAGGCGGCCAATGCGGCCTACAAGCTGGTGTGGCGGCTGGCAGGGGCCGAGGCGATCGGGCCGATCCTCCTGGGGATGGCCAAGCCGGTCCACGTCCTGCAGCGCGGGATCGACGTCAACGACATCGTCAACATGGCCGCGATCGCGGTCGTGGACGCCCAGGAGAAGTCGGGACGCGTTTTGTCGTAGAATCTCTCCTTCTTCGGGACAGTTTCCCTGGGACAGCGCATTTGATCGAAAGCAAACTGGCGGGCCGGTACGAGATCGTGTCCGAACTCGGGCGCGGCGGCATGGGTGTGGTCTACCGCGCGCGCGATCCGATGTTGAACCGCGAAGTCGCGGTCAAGCTCATCGTCTCCGCGGACCTGACCCCCGAGGTGGCGGGCCGCTTCCAGCGCGAGGCCCAGCTCGTCGCCCAGATGGACCACGCGGGGATCGTGCCGATCTACGACCTCGGGCAGCACGAGGGCTCGCTCTTCTTCGTCATGCCGGTCGTCGAGGGCGAGAACCTGCGCCATCTGCTCTGGGCAGGGACGTTGAAGCTCGGCGAGGTCCTCGACATCATGATCCAGGTCGCCGACGCGCTGGAGTACAGCCACGCCCGCGGCGTCGTCCATCGCGACATCAAGCCCGAGAACATCATGGTGTGGCGCCAGGAGGGGAGCCTCCGGATCCGGGTCATGGACTTCGGGCTCGCTCACGCGACGACCGAGAGCCGGCTGACGAAGACCGGAACGCTGGTCGGGACTGTCGCATACCTGTCTCCGGAACAGGTGACGGCCCACACCTTCGACGGCCGCTCCGACATCTACTCGCTCGGGACGGTTTTCTACGAGTGCCTGACCGGCGAGCCGCCCTTCACGGGAGAGGTCCAGTCGATCCTCTACCGGATCGTCCACGAGGTGCCGCAGCCGCCGCGGGCGCTCGGCGCCGAGATCCGCGAGGAGCTCCAGGAGATCGTCCTCCACTGCCTCCAGAAGGACCCGGCGCGGCGGCCCCAGAAGGCGGGCCAGATCGCCGACGCCCTGCGCCGGCACAAGGCCAGCCTCCAGAGCGACGAGTTCTCCCGGTCCGTGATCATGACCGCCAGCCGGGTCATCCAGCGGCCGGCGGCCTCGGCCTTCATCGGCCGCGAGAAGGAGTTCACCGAGCTCCAGCACCGGTTGAACGCGGCGATCTCGGGAGACTGCCAGTTCGCCGTCGTGGCGGGGGAGCCGGGTATCGGGAAGACGCGGCTGCTGGAGGAGTTGAAGAAGCTCGCCACCGTCCGCAAGATCCGGGTGCTCTACGGCCGGTTCATGGAGCAGGACCGCGCGTTCTCCTACCAGGGATTCTGCGAGTTGATCCAGGACTCCTTCCGGTCGGGCGACGCCTCGTCCTCCTCGGGCGCGGGCGAGAAGCCGGACTTCTCCGACCTCGCACCGGAGCTGCTCTCGCTCTTTCCCCTACTGACCGAGATCCCGGAGCTGCGCGCCGCGGCTCTCGGCGGATCCAAGCTCGCGGCGACCGCCGCCGAGCGCAAGGCCGACGACCGGATCCAGATCTTCGAGCTGCTCGCCCGCACGCTGACGCGAATCGGCGGAGGGAAGCCGCTCGTCCTAATCCTCGAAAACCTGCACGGCGCCGAGATCTCGATCGAGGCGCTCCAGTACATCGTCCGCCGCCTCGGGCCCACGCCGACCCTCGTCGTCGGGAGCTACCGCCAGACCGAGACCGACAAGCGTCACCCGCTCATCCGGATGCTCGACTCCTTCGCCGACGATCCGCGGTTCGTCTCGATCACGCTCGGCCCCTTCTCGCCTTCCGAGCACCGCCGCCTGATCGAGTCCGTGTCCGGCGGCTCGAAGGTCACCGATTCGCTGGCCGAGAGACTGCGCGAGGCGACGGAGGGGAATCCCTTCTTCACCAAGGAGCTCGTCCGCTCGCTCATCGATTCCGGCGGCATCGCCCGCGACGACTCCGGCGCATGGAACTTCTCCAAGGGGACGGCGATCTCCTCCGACGCCCTGCCGGCGACGATCCAGCAGGCCGTCGAGAAGCGCGTCGAAAGGCTGCCCGAGAGCCAGCGCGACATCCTCTCGATCGCCTCGGTCCTGGGGCGAAGCTTCGACTACCGCGACCTCGAGACCCTGGCCGAGGACGCCAAGGATCTGGACGGGTCGACCGAGCAGCTCCTGCGCGAGGGCCTCCTCGAGGAGGAGCGCGAGTCTCGCGGGGACCGTCTGACGTTTGCCTCCGGGATCGTGCGGGACGTTCTCTACAACGCGCTCTCCCGCCGCAAGCGCCGCACCCTCCACCGCAAGTACGCGGAGCTCCTGGAGAAACGCTACTCGGGAAGGCTCGAGCGCGTTTACCCGGACCTCGTCCATCACTTCTCGCAGGCGGACGTCCCCGAGAAGACCGTCGAGTACGGCCTGAAGCTCGCCCAGAAGTCGCTAGACGCGTTCGGGGCGGACGACGCGTTGCGCGCCGCGAAGACGTGCCTGGAATTCCTGGAGGACGAGGAATGGGGAGGCGACCGCTCGCTCGAGGGGGAGGCGCGGCTGATCCTCGCGCGGGCCCACCGGATGGCCGGCAACGCCGAGGGCGCGCTGCGCGAGGCCGAGTCGGCCGGGAAGGTCTTTGACCGCGAGAAGCTCGCCGAGAGGTCCGTCGCGGTCACCCTGTTCGCGGCCGAGACCGCCTGGCAGGAGCGGCGCGTCGAGGAGACGAGGCGGTGGGTAGACCGCGGAATCGAAGCCTCGGCCGCGGGCGGCAGGCCGGGTGAGCGAGGCAAGCTCCTTTCCCTCGCGGCGACGGTCGCTAACCTGCGCGGCGAGTACTCCAAGGCCGCCGCGTACCTCGCCGAGATCGAGCGCCTCGCTCCCGCCGAGAAGGAGAAGGAGGAGGTCATCCCGCGCGGAGGCCGGCTCGTCGCCGCGATGGCAAATCCGATCCTGACGACGGACCCCGGCGCGTACCAGACGACCGAGGAGCACGAGGTCCTCGGCAACGTCTTCGAGACCCTCGTCACGATCGACGCGCAGGGCAACCTCGTCCCGCTGCTGTGCGAGCGCTGGACGCTGGAGGAAGGCGGTCGCGTGGTCCGGCTCGAGCTGCGGCGCGGCATCGACTTCTCCGACGGGACGCGCCTGACGGCCGCCGCCGTCAAGGGATCGCTCGAACGTTCCATCCGGGCGTCCCGCGACGCGAGCCCCGCGGCCTTCGTCGCGATCGAGGGGGTCGCCGACTACCTGGATGGGAAAGCCTCCGCCGTCTCGGGCATCCGGGCGGCATCGGAGGACCGCCTCGAGATCCGGCTCGTGGACGCGCTCCCGATCTTCCCGGCTTTCCTGACCGACGGCCGGACCTCGATTGCCCTGGCCTCGTCCGAAGGAGGCGCGCTCGCGGGCACCGGCCCCTTCCGGATCGTCGAGCAAACTCCCGAGCGCGTCCTGCTCGAGCGCAACTCGCGCTACTGGAAGGACGTTCCGGCGAGGCTCGACGCGGTGGAGTTCCGGGCGGGCCTCCCGGCGGCGGCGATCGCCTCGGGATTGAAGTCCGGGGAATTCGACCTCGGGCGCGACCTGCTCCCGAAGGACCTCGAGGCAATCCTGCGGGAGCCCCGGTTCCGGTCGGGCATCGTGGAGACTCCGAAGAAGAACACGTACTTCTCGCTCTTCAACTCCTCGACGGCGGCCGGTTCGAACACCACCCTGCGGCAGGCGATGGCGCACGCGATCCGGACACAAGACTTCGTCTGGGGCTCGCTCGGCCGTTTCGCGCTGCCCGCGACGGGGCTCCTGCCCCCGGGAATCCTGGGCCACGACCCGGGACGCCGCCAGGTTCACCCGGAGAAGGGGAAGGCGGTCGAGGCGGTGCGATCCTGCGGCCTTCCGCTCCCGGTCAAGCTCTCGGCCGCGGTCCACCCGATCCTTCTCGATCAGTACGGAGCGCTGACGAAGTCGCTGTTCGCGATCTGGGCGGAGATCGGCGTGGAGGTCTCGGTCGCCAACAAGAACATGGGCGAGTACCTCACGGCCTGGCACGGCGGGCCCGGGCTGGACCTCTGGATCGGGCGCTGGATCGCCGACTACGACGACCCGGACAACTTCACCTTTTCCCTGTTCCACTCGGGCAACGGCCGCCTGCGCAACTTCTTCTCGACCCCGGAGACGGACCGACTGCTCGAAGAGGCGCGAAGGGAGAGCCGGCCGGCAGCGCGCGAGGTCCTCTACCGGAAGTTCGAGAGCCTCGTTCTCGACTCGGCGTCCCTCGTCCCGCTCTTCCACGACGTGGACTACCGGATCGCGAGCCCCCGGGTGCGCGGCCTGCAGCTTCGCTCGATCGCGCCGTACGCCAACTACGCCGAGATCGGGAAGGTCGAGGGGGTAGCCCCGTCCGCGGCAGCGGAAAGGCTGCCCGCGACCGGCGTCCTGCAGGTGCCGGTCGCGGGGGCCGTGAGGAGCCTCGAGCCGTCGATCGCGGCCACGGCCGAGCAGGCCGAGGTCCTTTCCTCCATCTACGAGACGCTGACCCATGCCACCCAGGACGCCCGGGTCGTGCCCTGGCTCGCCTCGGAGGTCGTCACGGAAGCCGACGGAATTCGCTACCGCTTCCGGCTCCGGCCGGGAGTGCGGTTCCACAACGGCCGGCCCCTGACGGCCCGGGACGTGCGCCACTCCTATGAGCGCCTCCTCGCCAACCGCGAGAGCGAATGCCGGTGGTTCCTCTCACCCGTCCGCGGGGCGGCGCGGATGCTCTCGGGCGAGGCGGCGGACCTGGAGGGATTCCGGATCGTCTCTCCCTCCGAGTTCGTCATCGAGCTGGACAAGCCCGTCTCCTTCTTCCCGGCCCTGATCTCCTACGCCGCGTGCGCCATCGTCCCGGAGGGGACACAATCGATCGGCTCGACCCAGCGCGAGGGCGCCGTCGGCACGGGGCCGTTCCGCCTCGTGTCCTTCGAGCCCGGCCGGCGGCTCGAGCTCGAGCGCAATCCCCACTACTGGCGGGAGGGCCTGCCAAAGAGCGAAGGCGTCGTTTTCCGCTTCGCCCTGCCGCCGGAGGTCGTCCGCGACGAGTTCCAGGCCGGACGGCTCTCGATCGCGCAGGACATCCTGCCGGCCGACGCGGAGGCTTTCCGCCGCGATCCCCGCCTTGCCTCGGGATATCGCGAGACGCCTCGCCTGCAGATCTACTTCATCGCCTTCAACCGCCGGCGCGGGCCCATGAAGGACGTCGCGGCGCGGCGGGCCGTGGCCGCCACGATCGACTTTCCCGAAATGGTTCGGCGTTTCCTCGGCCGGCACGCGATTCCGGCCCACGGCATCATCCCGCCGGGCCTCCTCGGCCACTCTCCGACGGCGGCCGCGCGGCGCGCGACCCCGCACGGCGACGGCGAGGGCACGGAGACGATTTCGCGGGAGTCCATCGAGCTGCTCGCGGCGATCCATCCGCTGTTCTTCACCGAGTACGCCGCCTTCTTCGAGGAGCTCTCCCGGGCCTTCCAGGAGATGGGCTACAAGCTTCGCTCGGCGGGGTCCACGATGCCCGACTACATGCAGGCCCGTTTGAATGAGACCGCGGACATCATCATCGGCCGCTGGGGAGCGGACTATCCGGACGCCGACACGTTCGTCCACGGCATCCTCCACTCGCGGGAAGGGTTCGTCGGCCGGTTCTGGGGAGACATCGGGGCGGACCCGATGATCGAGCGCGCCCGGAGCGAGAACGATCCGAGGGTTCGCCACGCGATCTACCGCGAGGTCGAGGAGCTGATTGCCCGCGAGGCCGTCCTGATCCCGCTCTTCCACGACCAGGTCGGCGTCTTCGTGCGCCCGGAGGTCGAGGGCCTGACGGTCGGCCTGACCAACCCGATCGTCGCCTACGAGAACCTCTCCCTGCGCCGGTAGAGAGAAACCCGCCCG